>Ga0187872_10001028_pt1 | contig 29898 bp, 26 predicted proteins | sample June2016WEW_16_4_FD_132973 | JGI IMG/M metagenome (GOLD analysis project Ga0187872, IMG submission 132973) | Peatland microbial communities from SPRUCE experiment site at the Marcell Experimental Forest, Minnesota, USA - June2016WEW_16_40 | ecosystem: Environmental > Terrestrial > Soil >...
GATGGCCCGCGAATGGGACTGCCCCGCGTACCTCACCGAGCCGACGCACCGCGAAATCCTGAAGATGTACGCCGACGATCCCGAAAAGCCGGGGCGCAAGGCGAAAATGGAGCGCGTCGAATATATCCGTGCGGGCGAGCGGTTCGAGATCGGCGACATCGAAATCAATCCGTTCGCGATCCCGCACGACGCCGCCGATCCGGTCGGCTACGCTTTCCGCACCAACGGTACGAAAGTGGCGATCGTCACCGACCTCGGCTACCTGCCCGAGCTGGTGAAACATCACCTGCGCGAAGCCGATTTCCTGATCCTCGAATCGAACCACGACCTCGACATGCTCAAGGTCGGGCCCTACCCGTGGTACATCAAGCAGCGCGTCATGAGCCGTACCGGGCACCTTTCGAACAACGTCGTCAGCGAATTTCTCGCCGATTCCGAGGTCTTCGACGCGCGCGCGCGATATCTCGTCCTCGCGCACCTCTCCGAACAGAACAACACGCCCGACATCGCGCAGATTTGCGCCGAGCAGGCGTTGGCCAGTCGCCCGGCGGACTTCTGCTTCCGCGGCTCCCTCCACATCGCCTCCCAGCGCACCCCCCTCGGCCCCTTCGAGCTTTGATCGCTCCTGATGTAGCCACCCCGGTAGGCCGGGGTGAGGCTTTCCTGTCCTTGCGATACTCCGTGCGAAATCGCATCATGTCCCGGGGTGGCGCTGGGCGCGCCCACAGGAGGCTCAAATGCAAACGGGTCAAGGTGCTGCGGCAGCCACTGCGCGAGACGGATTTGCCGATGTCAGCGGCGTCCGGCTGCACTACGTGGAAGAGGGGAAAGGGCCGCTGATTCTGTTCCTGCACGGGTTTCCCGAATTTTGGTACGCCTGGAAAGATCTGCTCCCTGAATTCGCCAAGGACCACCATGGGGTAGCGCTGGACATGCGCGGGTACAACCTCTCGTCGATGCCGGAGGCGGTGGACGCCTACCAGATTCCGGTTGTCGTGGAGGATATTCGAGCGCTGGCGGAGAAATTGGGCGCGAGGAAATTTGTGCTGGTTGGCCACGACTGGGGCGGCGTGATTGCCTGGGCGTTTGCGGCGGCGCATCCGGAAATGCTGGAGAAGCTGGTAATCATCAATGCACCGCACCCGGCGGTTTTCGCGCGCGAATTGGCCAACAACCCCGAACAGCAGAAGGCGTCCGCGTACTTCAATCTTTTCGCCTCCCCGGCGGCGGAGCCGGCGCTCAGCCAGAATGACTTTGCCGCGCTTCAGCAGGCCGTCTTCGGAACCTGGGCGAACGACGAAGACCGCCAGAAATACCTGGAGTTCTGGAGGAGGGGACTGACTGGCGGACTGAACTACTATCGCGCCGCGCGCCTGAAGTCACCCGGCGGCGGAGAAAAAACGGATACGAGTCGCTTCTTAGTCCCGCAGAGTGCGATCACCGTGCCCACGCTGGTGATCTGGGGTGAGAAAGACACCGCGCTTTTGCGGGGGAATCTCGACGGGCTCGACGAGTACGTGAAGGTCTTGAAAATTGAGCGCGTTCCGGAGGCAGGTCACTGGGTGGTGCACGAACAACCGGCCAAAGTGATCCACGCGATCCGGCGATTCATGTAGTAAGCCCAACTCCCGTCAAATTCGTCCAGATCTCGCGGACCCTGCCAGCTTCGTCGTATAGAGTCGTGGCAGGCAGACTTCAGATGTCACCGTTTCAGGTATGATGGAGCAGGGAGTTTCCCCGCCATCAGCCGGAATTCAGGGAGTCGAAATTGATTTCACGTTACACGCGCTCGGAGATGGGCCACGTCTGGAGCGAAGAAAACAAGTTCCAGAAGTGGCTTGAGGTCGAGCTGGCCGCAACGGACACGCTCGCCGAAGCGGGCACCGTGCCGCGCGAAGCCGCCGCGAAGCTGCGCGAACGCGCACGCATCGACGTGGCGCGCATCACCGAGATCGAAGCCAAGGTCCGCCACGACGTGATCGCCTTCACCATCGCCGTGCAGGAAACCGTTGGCGATCCCGAAGCGGCGCGCTGGCTGCATTACGGCCTCACCTCAAATGACGTGGTCGACACCGCGCAGGCGCTGCTCGTCCGCGACGCTTCGAAGCTGATCGAGAAAGGCATCGCGCGCTTCGGCGAGGTTCTCGAAAAGCGTGCGTGGGAATTCAAGGACACGCCCGAAATCGGCCGCACGCACGGCATTCACGCCGAGCCGATCACCTTCGGGCTGAAGATCGCGAATTGGTACGCGGAAAACCGCCGCAACGCCGAACGCTTCGCGGCCGCCGCGCAGCAGATGGCCGTGGGAAAAATTTCGGGTGCGGTCGGCACCTGCACGCACCTCGGCCCGGAAATCGAGCAGAAAATCTGCCAGCGGCTGGGCCTCGCCGCCGCGCCGATCACCTCGCAGGTGATCGAGCGCGACCGCCATGCGCAATTTGTCTCGGCGCTCGCGATCGTCGCGGCGTCGCTCGAGCGCGTGGCGCTCGAAATCCGCCACCTTCAGCGCACCGAAGTCCGCGAAGTGGAAGAGCCGTTCGGCGGCGAGCAGCGCGGCAGCTCGGCCATGCCGCACAAGCGCAATCCGGTGTCGAGCGAGCAGATTTGCGGCCTCGCCCGCGTCGTCCGCGCGAACTCGATCGCCGCGATGGAGAATATCGCGCTCTGGCACGAGCGGGACATCTCCCATAGCTCGGTCGAGCGCATAATCCTGCCGGATTCGGCCATTTTGGTCGACTATATGCTGCAAAAAATGGCGGAAATTGTCACCAACATGAACGTTTTCTCGCTTCGAATGCGAAGGAATTTGGACGCAACGCAGGGCCTGATATTCTCCGGGCAGCTCTTGCAGGATCTGGTCGAGCACGGCGCGCCGCGCGAGGATTCCTACAAATGGGTGCAGGGACACGCCACGGCCGCGTGGGAGTCGGAAACCAGCTTCAAGTACCGCGTCGCCGCCGATCCGAACATCCGCAAGTTCCTCGACGAAAAAGCCCTCGCGCACACCTTCGATTTGCAGCGCCAGTTGCGCGCCGTGGACGCCATTTTCCAGCGCGTCTTCGGAGCCAAACGGTCCGCCGCTCGATAGAAAACTCCGATTGAATTGTGGATTCTTGGACGGATCGTTACTGCACGCGCTGCATGTAGCGGCCTTCGGAGGTGTCGACGCGCACTTTGTCACCGTTGCCGACGAACGGGGGGACGTTGATCACGAGACCCGTTTCGAGTTTGGCGGGTTTCATCACGGCGCTTGCGGTGGCCTTTTGAATGCTCGGCTCGGTATCAACGACGGTGAGATCAACCGTGTCGGGCAGCAGCACGCCGATGGGCTTGTTGTCGTAGTACTCGATCTTCACGGGCATGTTGGCGATCAGATAGTCTTTTGCGTCGCCGACGATGTCGTTTTGCAGCGCCAGTTGTTCGTAATTCTCGGTGTTCATGAAGTGGTAGCCTTCGCCATCGCTGTAGAGATACTGGAATTCCACTTCGTCGACGGTTACCTTCTCGATCGAGTCCTCTGCGCGGAACCGGTAATCGATCATCGAGCCGGTGCGCAGGTTGCGCATCTTGGTCTGCATAGCGGCGCGCTTGTTTCCGGGCGTGCGGTGGTCGACGCTGTAGACGGCATAGAGATCGCCCTCGTGCTTGATGATCATCCCGGCGCGCAATAGTGTTGCCTTCATCGTGACCCGCTCCTGAATTCTTGTCTGGAGTTTCCTCTTTGCGGAAACCTTAGCCGGGAGGGCATGTTACCCGCCGGGGCCGTACCCAGTATGTCCCGCGAAACCATCCGGGATGCATACGGCGCAAATTTCATGCCGGGCCGAAACAAGGATTATAGCGGCCCGCGCGCGATGCGGTCAAACGAGCCGCAGGCGGGGGTCAGTTTCGCCGCACGTTCCGCTGTCCCAAGTCTAGCCTCACGTACAGGTGTTTTTCGGCTGCTTAGCGACTAACCTTTTCGTCACGCCCGTCCGACTCTTGAGGATCGCGGGAACCCTAGGCGCAAGTTTGTTGGGCTCTCGGCCGATTCGCAAGACGTCGGAATCCCAAGACATCGATGGGGGACCGCGCTTGAGACCGAAGCTCGATCTACTCGTTGCAGTGGCGGCACTCGTGAGTTTGTGCGCATGCGCTGGAGTCGTCAGCGGCACGCTCCCAGCTGGAAATCCGGGCTCGAAGGTGGTCGCGCCCACGATCACATCGCAGCCCTCAAGCCAGACGGTAGCGACAGGCCAAATGGCGACATTTACCGTCACGGCGGCCGGAAATCCGGCGCCGACATACCAGTGGCAGAACGCGGCCACGGGCGCGAATATCTCCGGCGCCACATCCGCAAGCTACACCACGCCCGCCACGACGCCCGCCGACAACGGATCAAAGTTTCAGGTGGTCGTCACGAACTCCGCCGGCAGCGTCACGAGTGCTGTGGTAACTCTTACGGTTGACAGCACCCCAGGGTTCACAACGCAGCCAGCAAATCTGACTGTCACCGCAGGGCAACCGGCCACGTTCACGGTCGTCGCGACAGGGGCCGCCCCACTGAACTATCAGTGGCAGCAAGGAACCACCAACATCGCCGGCGCGACGTCGGCGAGCTACACGATCGTGACTACCTCGGCAAGCGATAACGGATTGACTTTCCGCGTGATCGTGACGAACGCCGTGGGAAATGCGACGAGCAACTCGGCCGCGCTCACCGTCAACAGCGCGCCCGCAATCACCGTGCAGCCCTCCAACCAGACCGTGATCGCGGGTCAAACCGCCACGTTCACGGTCACCGCGACCGGAAATCCGGCGCCGACCTACCAGTGGCAGAACGCAGCGACCAGCGCGAATATTCCCGGCGCCACATCCGCAAGCTGCACCACGCCGGCCACAACGCTCGCCGACAACGGATCGACATTCCAGGTAGTGGTCACCAACGCCGTCGGCAGCCAGACGAGCAGCGTTGCGACGCTGACTGTCAACTCCTCCGGGCCGCCGCCGAGCAACTCCACGGTTCTCACATATCACAACGACAATTTGCGAACAGGACTCAACCCGAACGAAACCATTCTGACGACGAGTAACGTCAACTCGACCACCTTCGGGAAGCTGGGGTCGCTTCAGGTGACCGGCCTGGTGGATGCCGAACCCCTCTACGTCCCAAACTTGACGATCAACAGTGCGAAACACAACGTCGTCTTCGTCGTGACCGAGCACGACCTGGCTTACGCTTTCGACGCTGACACTCCGGGACCGGCGCTCTGGCAGGTGTCAATCATTCCCGGCACTGAAACGCCCAGCGACGATCGAGGATGCGGTCAGGTCCAACCCGAGATCGGAATCACATCGACGCCGGTGATCGATCTCAGCGCAGGCCCGAACGGCACGATGTTCGTCGTGGCCATGTCGAAGGATTCAAGCAACAATTATCATCATCGGCTGCACGCCCTCGACCTGACGACGGGCGCCGACGGAATCACCGCGCAGGAAATTCAGGCAACATTTCCCGGAACTGGCACCGGCAGCTCCAACGGAACCCAGACGTTCAACCCCGGCTCGTACGAAGAGCGCGCGGCGCTGCTTCTCGCCAACGGCGTCATCTATACGACGTGGACTTCACACTGCGACGCCGCAAACTACACGAGTTGGGCGATCAGCTACAACGAGTCGACTCTGGCGCAGGTGAGCGTGCTGAATCTGACTGCGAATGGCAACACGCAGGGCGGGAGGGAAGGCGGAATCTGGAATGCGGGATCCGGCCCTTCGGCCGACGCGTCCGGATTCGTCTACTTCCTCATCGGCAACGGCACGTTCGACACGACGCTCGACACCAACGGATTCCCGAAAACGCAGGACTTCGGCAACTCGTTCGTGAAGCTTTCGGTGTCCGGGAGCAGTCTGTCGGTCGCGGATTATTTTGCGATGGACAATCCAAACGGAGGCGATGCCGAGTCGGAATCCTCGGCGGACACCGATCTCGGCTCCGGCGGCGCAATGCTCCTTCCGGACCTTCAGGACCGTCAAGGCAACACTTGGCATCTAGGGGTCGGCGCCGGAAAAGACGGGAACATGTACATCGTCGACCGCGACAACATGGGCAAATTCACCGCGAGCGACGCGAACATTTACCAGGAACTCGACGGCGCGTTAAGCGGAGGAATCTGGTCGGCGCCGGCCTATTTCAACAACGCGGTCTACTACGGCCCTGTGGGCGGCAACTTAAAGGCGTTCAAGATCACAAATGCCAAGCTTGCGACGTCGGCCTCGTCATCGAGCCCGTCCGCATTCGGCTACCCTGGAGCGACGCCGAGCGTTTCCGCGAATGGGACGTCGAACGGGATTGCCTGGGCCATCCAGAATGGAAGCAGCACGGGAACGTTGCACGCGTACGATGCCACCAACCTCGCCACCGAGTTATACAACAGCAATCAGGCGTCGGGCAGCCGCGATCAGTTCTCGACCAACTCGAACGACAAGTTCGTCACGCCGATGATCGCGAACGGCAAGGTCTACGTCGGGACGCCCGGCGCCGTGATCGTCTTCGGCCTGCTCGGGCCGTAGTTGTAAAGGTTAGAGACGTCCTCGTCGCTCGTTCCTCGGACTTCACTGCCAACTCGCTGCTAGAACTCTTCGTCGTCTTCCATCTTCTTGAGGCGGGTCGTCTTGAGTGAGATACGGAAATCGCGGGAGCGCGCACCGGCAAGGATGGCGCGCCGCGTCTCCGCCGAGAGGCCGCCCGGGCCGATGACGCCGGCCGAATCGCGCGGGAAATGCCTGACGAAAATCGCGGCGAGATGCGCGGTGGCGTAGGCGATGGGAGTCGAAGTCAGGCCGCGCTGGCGAATCTGATACAGCGTTGGGAAACTCGCGTCCCAGCGCGCGAGCAGCGGCTGCTCGGCCTTCATCCCGCGGACCAGCACGGCGGCGGCGAACCGCGCGTTTTCGAGCACGCCCGTGCGGATCAGTTTCGCCACGCGGCGCGGCGTCAGCGTCTCGGGGAACCGCTTGCGGATGATCCCCGCCGAGCGGTTCAGCCGGCCCTGGCGATACCATCGCCGCAGGCGCTCGAAATCGTTTCCGCCGATTTTCGCGTCGACGTCGCGGACGCGGACGACGTACGGCAACATGCAGACTTCGTCCTGCGCCGCCAAGTACACGGCCACCTCGCCGATGGGAGGCGGAAAGCGGAATTTCTCGCGCTCGTCGAACCGCTTAGCGAGCAGGAACCGGCCGTTGCGATAGACGCGCGGGAGCGAGACCGCTTCGTCGTAGGCCACGTCCGCGGACCAAGTGGAAATCGGGTCTTTGCTCTCCGTGCTTTCGAACAGGCGGATTTGGATGGCCTCGACCGAATCGAGCATTTCCGCGGCGCGCTCGGCGAGCAGGTTGGTCAGGCCCGGAGCGACCCCCGCGCAGATCAGCGCCACGCGGTTTTTCCCCAGGAATTGCTTGTGAAATCGAAACTGCTCGGGCCTAAACGGGTGGTGCGTGAGGTGGGAATTCAAATCGAGGTAGTGGGCTCGCAGCCGCAACGCCGCGCGCAGGATGACGTTGTTGAACACGGCGGGCGAAGCGTTTACGACCAGGTTTGCCCCGCGGCCGGCGCGGACGATCGACCACAGATTCCGCGCGTTCGCTTCGACGACCTTGATCCCGCTCTTCTTGCCCAGGAATCGCCGCGCGCGCTCGATATTGCGATCACCGCACCACACGGTGTGGCCCTGACGCGCCAGGAGATGTGCGAGCAGGGAACCGGTGCCGCCCGCTCCGAGAACGAAGATCCGCATCGGCCCGCAACTTTATCACATCGCAATCGCGGGCGGCTTGCCGTGTGGCGACGGGGTCCTCCGACGCAAACCGCCGGTCCGGACCGGTTACTCGGATTGCTTATTCGGGCGAAAATGCAAGGAGCACGTTGCCGGAATTGCTCCCTGTGACGGCGTAGCCCGAGCCGATAAAGAGCATCCCGTTCACGATGGTGGGGCCAATGGAGCTGATTGCGCCGCCTCTCGCCTGAACTTTGTTGACCGTCTCGAAAGGCTTCGCGGTGTCGTACTCCCAGAGAATTTGGCCATCGGCGGTCGAAAGCGCCTGCAGCTTCCCGTCCGATCCAGCCACGAAGACGACGCCGGGCATCGCGGTCGCGGCGGCGGAGTTGACAACGCGAGCGCCCGCCGGTTTCGGAAATGTCGCACGCCAAACCACATCGCCCGTCGCGAGCTTCAGCGCGACCATTCCACCGCTCTGAAGGCCATAGTAGACATTCTGGTCGTCCGCCGCGCCGCCCCACACGATGCCGTTCAGACGCGCGAAGAAACTGTTTTCCTGACCTTTGGGAATGTCGATTACGTGCACCTTCCACACGACCGCACCCTTTTGGTCGGGATCGAGAGCGGTGACGGTTCCGTCCTTCATCCCGAAAACGACGACGCTCTTGCCGTCGGGCAGCTTTCGCAGGATCGGCGAGTTGCCGATGTCCTGATCAGGGCCGTTCACGGACGGGCAGTTGTCGGTCCGGGTTGGGCCGCTGCACCCACCCATGAACGCATCGCCCGCCTGAGCCTGATAGAACCACAGAACGCTGCCGGTCTTCAGATCGAGCGCCATCACGGCGTCGGTCGTGTCGGGAGCCGGCTCGGTCTGCCCGTCGCCAGTTCCGAAGTAGATGGCGTTGCGTTGGGCATCAATCGTGGGGGAATTCCAAATTGAGCCGCCGGACGGCGCGTACTGCTGCACGCCTTTCGAATTTTTCCGGACAGGCTTCGGCGTGTCCACAACGTAGGTTTTCCAGATTTGCCTGCCGGTGTTCGCGTCGAGCGCGACGATGCTTCCCCGGCTGGTGCAGCAGGGATAGTCGAGGACCGAAGACGAGAACTCCTCCGAGGATGAGACCGGAATATAGACAACGCTGTTGTAGACCTTGGGAGCGGCGGTGATGCGCGCCACGAAGTGATCATCCACCCTGGTGGACCAGAGCGGCTGGCCGTTTTGCGCGTCGACCCCGTACACATTCGCGTGGGCGTCTCCGAAATAGGCTGCGTACTTCGTTGCGCCATTGCCCTGCACTCGCGCGACGGTGACCGCGCTGCGGACGGCACCTTTGGCTTGATAGGACCAATAGACGCAGCCGGTGCTGGCGTTGAGCGAATAGACGTAGCCGATATCGGTACCCACGAATACGCGCCCGGAGACGACCGTGGGTTGGCCGTACGCGGACAGTCCCGTCGGATAACCAAACGCCCACTTCAGCTTCAAGTGCGGCACCTGATCCGCGGTCAGGCCCGCAGCCTTGGCATTCTGGAACCGCGTGTTGACCAGGTCCGGGCTCCATCCATTCCACGACGGCCCTGCGGCGGGATCGGCGAGCGGAGGATTCGTCGCGCAGTGGTTGGGCATGTCCTTCGCATCGCCCTCCTGCGCGCTACCGAGCGGCCTGCCGCTTAAGAACGTGGCCAACATGCGCTTCTGGTCGTCCGTCAGTGTGTCGCCCTGAGGTTTCATTACGCCGGTGGTCAGCGCGTCGTAGATCTTTTCCGGAGACATTTGCCGCACTGCATCGGGTGAAGGCGCCTGCGGCAGGTTGGGGTTCCCGTGGCAGCTCATACACTGCTGCTGAAAAGTCCCGATGCCGGTTTCCGTCCCGGCTGCGGCCCCGCCTGCATTCACGGCGGCCGGCGGCGGTGTTCGCGCCGGGGCCTGCGCCCGCGCCGGACCATTCCAAAGGAGGCCGGCAATCCCGGCTGCCGCCAACGCTACGACGCGCAAAGTTCTTTTCATGACCGTGGGTTCCCTTTCGACGCCGTCCTATTTGTCGCTGATGCCGCCCCAGGCGGAGTTGAGATGATACTGCAAGCCGGACCCGACCATTTCGATGCGGCGAATCTTACCGTCCGTGACCTTGAACGCCTCGGTGACCTCGAGACTCGATGGCCGATTGAAGCCCTTCATGGAGACGTCCTGTCCGTTGGTCAAGTGGATCGTTTGAACGGTGCCGTTTTGATCGAAGATCACATACGCCCAGACGATGCCGCGCTCTTCATCGACGATGGGAAAGCGTCGGTGATGAATCCGTGTGACCACGGCGTAGTAGCCGCTCTTGAACTGCGCCATACACGTCATTCCAAAAGCGTTGAACGCGGCGTTGGGAGAGAGCGTCGGATTGTTCGTCGTATGGATTCCGTTTTCCATGCGGTCGCAATCGTCGGCAAACGGGTAGACGCCCTTTCCGTCGTTGTTCTCGAGGCCCGCGAAGTACATGTTCGCGGTCGTGATCAACTGCTGGCGCGAAACGCGCTGTGCTGGCGGAACGACGTCGAACCAGAGCGGCTCCGGCTTGCTCGTGTCGAGACCGGCGATGTTGTTGGGACCGCCGCCGCCCTGCCGGTAGTAGGTCGTCTCGATTTCCGTGATCCTGCCGAGCTGGGCGCGCAGGCGCATGCCCATGATCAGCAGATGGTCGCCCTCGTGCATGGTGACCATGCAGCCGATCTGTTCAACGACGGGATCGGAGAAGCAGTGCTTGTATCCCCCAACCGCGGTGGCCGTGCCCCAGAAACCGTCGCCGACGTCCATCACCTGATCTTGTTCGGTGTACTTTACGTCGGCCGCGAGCGGCAAGCGCTTCGGATCGTGCGCCACGAGAGCGGCGAGGTATTGATCGACGAGGCCTTCGAGACAGGCACGATTGCAGTCGGTGGGGATGGGCCCGGTGGCCGAGACTGCCGGGCTAAAATACTTGGCCCCGATTGCAACGGCCAGGATAAACATCGCGCCGACGACGAAAAACTTCACTCGCATAGATTCTCTCCTCTCGACCTGTCCGCGTTACTCGATCAGCGGCCTGAGCCCTCGGTCCAGCCGTTGCCCAGCCCGAAAGGAATCGTGACGAACGGGAATGCCTCCACCTCGTGGATCAGCCCGCCGCGGATTCCGAAGGTCTCCATGGTTACCAGGTTCTGCAGCATGCCCGGAGGCGCGTCCGGCAGAGCGCCGCGCCTGGTCCCGTCGTGGACGAACAACGGGAACGTCGCCACCAATCCCTTCTGTTCGTCGATAATCAGCGCCCTCCGCGGCCGGATGTGCTTCATGTAAGCGAACGTCTTGGTGTCGATCTGCTGAGCGCACGTCAACATGCTGAACTTGAGCTGTGCTTTGCCCTGCTCCGTGTCCGGATTCGGAAGCGTCGGCGCTGGCATCATCCGCCCTCCCGGCGGCGGATTGTTCACCGTCTGATAGCCGTTCTCATGCCGCACGCAATCGTCGGCAAACGCTCCGATCTTGCCGTCATCGCCCTCGAGCGCGTCGAAATACGAGTTGGCCGCACGAATCAAAACCTCTCGCGAGCTCCTCTGCGAAGCGGGAACGTCGTTCACCAGCGCCTCCCGAGGCGTCGTCAGCAGGGGGATAGCGGCCGGATCGATGCCTCGAGCCCAGAGCTGCTCAATCTCCTCGATCTTCCCGCGGTCGATTTTCAACCGCACCGCCACCAGCGCATCCTGACCCTGAATTTTCAAGCGCGCCTGCTCGGCGACCTGGCCTTCGACCGGATCAGCGACGTAGATCTTGAAGCTGGTCGGCTCTACGTGCGATCGCCACAGCATTCCCTCGCCGACGTCCATTTGCCCCGTGTTTTCGGTCATGCGGACGTCCACCGCCAGCGGTGGCACGGCCTTGGGATCGTGTTGGAAGATGGCGTTCATGTAGCCGTCCATGAACCCAATCAGGCAGGCGCGGTCGCACGGCTTCACGATCGACGGGCTCCACTCGGGCTCGGGCTGGTGTTGCTGCGGGCGGGCGCGCGCGACGCCTGCGTTGGAAAGCACCAGGACAAAGGCGGGCAGCGCAAACCTGAGAAGACGACGGCCTTTCATCGGATTCCCCTCCACGGGTTGCAATCTCTACTACTCTTTTGCCGCTCCCGCAAGGGCCGATTTTTCTGCGCTATGGGTTCTTGGCCGCGCCGCCGGGCGCGGATGCGATGCAGGAATCGAGGGCCTGGTGGGTAGCGTTGGCCCACTTGGGGAATCCGCGGGATTCAGTGAATTCGACGACCTCGGAATCGCCACCGCCTACCGATTCGTGGAATTCGTAGAAGATGGGGTGCTGGTCGATATCGTCGTCGCGCGGCCGCGCGAACTGAATGCTCTGGAATGCCTTGAATTGCACGGCGACCGCGGGGCACTCGCCAACGGAGAGTGTCCACGTCCGGACTTTCAGGTCTGGTTTCAGATCGGCGTAGGATTTCGACGGATCCTGCGAGTGGAGCGCCACCAGTTGCTGGTAGAGCGAGGAACCCTGCGCTTCGCGGACGGTTGCGCGGATGGCGCGAGCGTCCTGCGTATCCTCCAGCACGATCGAGTACTCGGGCACGTCGTTCAGGAAATCGCGGTGTGCGCGAACGGCGATGAAATCGCCCGCTGCCTGCTTGATCGGAAACGCGTCCTCGAACGCCGCCGGGAAGTACCCCTGCACCCAGGCGCGGTCGGCATCGCTTTGGGCCGAAGCGGGCGCGCCGAGCAGTACGAACGTGAGGGCGACGGCCGCGAACAGGGACGCGACGGTCATCGCCAGCGCGATCAATCCTGCGTTGCGAGCTGTCATTTCTTCTCCGAGCCCGCTTTTTCGGTGGCCTTTTGCAAATCGGCGGGCTGTTCCGCCGCGCGAGATTCGACCTCCTGGCTCAGGTCGGCGATGAACTGCTCGAGCGGGCGCGGGCCGAGATCGCCCTTCGAGCGATGCCGCACCGAGACGGTGCCCGCTTCAGCTTCTTTTCCACCGATGATGAGCATGTACGGAATTCTTTCGAGCTGCGCGTCGCGGATTTTGGCCTGCAGCTTTTCGTTGCGGTCGTCGAGATGAACGCGGAAGCCTGCGTCTTTGAGCTGCTGCGTCACTTTCTTCGCATACTCACCAAATTTTTCGCTCACTGGCAGCACCGAAGCCTGCACCGGAGCGAGCCACGCGGGAAACGCGCCCGCATAGTGCTCGATCAGCACGCCGAAGAATCGCTCGACCGACCCCCACAGGGCGCGGTGGACCATCAGCGGCTGATGGCGAGCGCCATCTTCGCCGACGTATTCAAGTTCGAAGCGCCGCGGCAGGTTGAAATCGAACTGCACGGTCGAGAGCTGCCAGGGGCGGCCGATGGCGTCCACGAGCTTGACGTCGATTTTCGGGCCGTAAAATGCGGCTTCGCCCGGAATGTACTTGTACGGGACGTTCATGCGCTTCAGCGTGTTCGTAAGCGCATCCTCCGCGCGTTTCCATTCTTCCGGCGTTCCGGCGTAGGTCTCGGGATGCGCAGGGTCGCCGCCGGAAAGCTCGACGACATATTCGCTGAAGCCGAAAACGCGCAGCACTTCCCAGGCGAACTCGACGCAATCCTGAATTTCCTTCTCGATCTGCTCGGGCATGCAGAAGATGTGCGCGTCGTCCTGCGTGAAGCCGCGCACGCGCATCAGGCCGTGGAGCACGCCGGAACGCTCGTAGCGATAGACGGTGCCAAGCTCGGCGAGACGAACGGGCAGCTCGCGATAGCTCCGCAGCCGCGACTTGAAAATCAAAATGTGGCCCGGGCAGTTCATGGGTTTGAGCTGATAATCGGCTTTCTCGACCTCTATGGGGCCGAACATATTCTCGCGAAAAAAAATCGCGTGGCCGCTGGTTTTCCAGAGATCGAGCCGCATGATGTGCGGGGTGTAGACGAGATCGTAGCCGCGGCGAGTCAATTCCGCGCGCAGCCAGTCCTCCATCTGCTTGCGGATGATGCCGCCCTTGGGATGCCAGAAAATCAGGCCGGGCCCGGCTTCGTCCTGAATGCTGAAGAGATCGAGTTCCTGGCCGAGCCTACGATGGTCGCGGCGCTTAGCTTCTTCGAGCCGGTGGAGGTATTCGTCGAGCTCCTTCTGATCAACGAAGCAGGCAGCGTAAATCCGCTGCATCTGCGGATTGCCTTCCTGGCCCTTCCAGTAGGCGCCCGCGACGTTCATCAGCTTGAACGCCTTGATGCGGCCGGTCGAGGGGATGTGCGGGCCGCGGCAGAAGTCGATGAATTTCCCCGTCGTGTAAAAGGAGACCATCGGCTCGACGGCCTTTTCCTCGACCAGCTCGCATTTGAATTCCTGGTTGCTCTTGCGATAGAGCTCGAGCGCCTCGGGCTTGGGGATCAGTTTGCGTTCGTTCGGAATGTCCTTCGCCGCGAGCTCGCGCATCTTGGCCTCGATCTTTTCGAGGTCTTCGGGCGTGAACGGCTGGTCGCGCAGAAATTCGTAGAAGAATCCGGTGTCGATCGGCGGGCCTACGCCGAGCTTCACGTTGGGATAGAGTTCGAGGACGGCGGCGGCGAGCAGATGCGCCGCGGAATGCCGGAACACCTGCACCGCGTCCGGATCCCTGGCCGTCAGGATCGAGAGCTTGACGTTGTGGTTGAGCGGGAGCGAGAGATCGACGAGCTCGCCATCGGCGCGCGCGACGAGCGCATCCTTTGCGAGGCGCGGCCCAATCTGGCTCGCGATCTGCGCGGCGGTGGTGCCTTGCGGCACTTCACGGGTCGCGCCGTCCGGCAGCGTGATTTGAATTGTCGCCATTTTGTTTTGGCTCTTGATTTGCCCCGGAACTGTGTCGATTAGAATCGGCTCCGGGTCTTTATTGTCAATGACTTGCATCGTTTCTAATCGCCAGTTGTGTCGATTAGAAATGGCGCGAGATCGAGAGCAAGACCGAGGTCTCGCGGCTCCCTGCTGTCGAATTTTCCCGTTTCTACCATCGTCACTAAACCGCAAATTACCCTAGCACGATCCTCCGGCGATTTCATCCGGTTGTTGGTGTAGAGAATTGCGGACGCGCCCGATGCGTCTGGCATGAAACGTATGTACTATTTCAGCTCTCTCGTTAGCGTCGCCCGGGCTGCGAGTAAACGGCTGGAGGATTTCATGGCGGAGAAGGATCGAAGTATCGAGATTGAATCGGGGTTGCGGAACAAGCGAGTCGTAGTCTTGGGAGGATCGTCCGGCATCGGTCTGGCGGTCGCCCAACAGGCCGGTGAACGGGGCGCTGAGCTGGTCATCGTATCGAGCAACGCGCAGCGGGTGCGGCAGGCCGCCACGAGCCTTGGCGGGAAGGCGGAAGGACACGCGCTCGACCTTACGGACGAGCGGGCCATTCAGACTTTTTTTGAGAAGCTAGGGAGCTTCGACCATCTGGTTTTCACCGCGGGCGACACGCTGCAACTGAGCGAGCTCGCGACAGCGGATCTCAAGAAGGCGCGCCAGGCTTTTGAGCTGCGCTATTGGGCAGCGCTGGCCGCCGTTAAGTATGGGAGCCCCCATATTCGGACGGGCGGCTCGATCGTGCTGACCACGGGTATCGCCGGGCAGCGCCCATTCAAGGGATGGGTGGTCGCCGCGAGCGTATGCGGCACGGTTGAGGCGCTCACGCGCGCGCTGGCCGTCGAGCTCGCGCCCCTGCGTGTGAACGCGGTTTCGCCCGGCGTCGTCCGGACGAACCTCTGGCAGAACATGAAGGAGCACGAGCGGGAAGGCATGTACGAGAGCATAGGCAAGAAACTGCTCGTGGGTCGCGCGGGCGAGGCATCTGACATCGCGCGAGCCTATCTTTTCCTGATGCAGGAGGGATACAGCACCGGCCAGATTGTGGTGGTCGATGGAGGAGGGCTTCTCGTCTAAGCCGAGGGCATTTGGCCGTGGAAGGCGTCGGCGCCGATGGTGCCGACGAGTTCGGCGAGGTAGGCGGGCGAGCTCACGCGGGCCAACTGTTCATGGGCGAGGGCATATCGGCTCTCGAAGTCTATGTCGTCGCGAGGCGGGAACTCCTGTTCGGCAACACGCGAAAATGAGTGGCAACCAATCGGCGCGGTGTGGTATCCACACGACGGTGCGCTTGAATGGAGGATGATGCATGGGAAAATTTCTGGTCGGCCTCGTCGTGGGACTGATCCTCTTCCCGCTGCTTGCCGCGATTTATTTCCTCGGCGGATTTGCGCCAGCGGCGGTGGCTGACCATCCGTTTCCGCTGGAGCCGCTGATTGCCGGTGGTGCGCTCCATGCGCGAATCAGTCGCGAGGCGCCGAAGCGCGACCTTTCGAGCTTCTCTCCCGCCGACATTGCCGCCGGAGCGCAGGCGTACCGGCGGGGCTGCGCCGGTTGCCACGGCTTGCCGCAACAAACCGAGAGCTTCCCAGAGCCCAAGATGTATCCTCCGCCTCCGAAGCTCTTCACGCCTGATGGATACGTGACGGACGATCCGGTCGGCGTGACGTACTGGAAGATCAAGAATGGCATCCGCCTGAGTGCCATGCCGAGTTTTGGCTCGATATTGAAGGACGACCAGATGTGGCAGATCGCCGCGCTGCTTGCGACCGCGGACAAACTGCCGCCCGAGGCGTTCGACGTGCTGAAGCAGCCGCTCTTCCTGCCGCCTCCGCCGCCGACAAATGGTTCTCCCGGCGCGCCGAAAGCCGCTGCGCCGTCCGGTGCCCCGTCAAAGCCATAAGGTGACTCAGAAATCGACGTGGAGGCGCAAAGCGGGAACCGTGACCGGGCCGCGGACCTGGTTGTAGCCCGGATTGTTGATATGTTGGAGGTCGAAGGACGCGAAGAAGCCGCGCCAGACGTGCGCGGTGTAGAAACTCTCGAAGATTTTTTCGGGGCCGTAGGTGAGGCCGCCGTCGCCGAGGATGAAACCGAGGCCGCCATCCGCAAGATACTGTTGATGCGCGGCAACGATTCCGTTCGCGACGAAGGCGACGCCGGCGCGATCGTTGCTCCGATGCCACGCGGTGCCCATTGTAAAGCCGCCGAGTTCAATCGTGCGGTCATCTTCGGTATAGGCGAAAGACTCATTGCGGCCATCGCTCCAGCCCAGGCGGCCCAAGACGCCCACCTGCGATGTTATCTCCTGCTCGAAGTTCAGGCCAAAGCCGTATTTGTGGCGCCCCTGGCGCCGCGTGAAGATGATGTCGGGCGTCGAGGTCTCGTGATCGAGATAATCGGCGACCGCGTCCCGATAGTTGCCCATGTCGGCGTGGTTGAGATAGCTCAACAGCCGGACCGTGCCGGCGCGATGTGCGATCAGCTTCCCGCGCGCTTCTAGCTCGAAGTTCTCCGCCCGCGCCCGCGCGATATCGGCGTCCAGGTTGATTCCATTCGCCACTTTCGGCATGAGTGTTTCGCCGAAGCGCGCCGTCCACCAATGATCGTCGTATTCCAGGATCGCGCCATCGGTGTAGCCACGAGTGTTTGCGGCGTAGTCGTAGGTGCCGTTATTGTCCACTGTCCAGTTCAGGAACTGGAGGTGACTGTCGGAGCCCCAGGTGTTCAGGTCGAAGAAATCGACCAAGTCGAATTTCCCGATGCGGAACTCGATGCGCCGGGCCGGTAGAGATGTGGCGAGATGGAGCTCGTCGCGGTCCGCTTCGACGCGCTCCTGAGTCAGCGGGATGATCTGCCTCAACATAAGCCGTGCAAGATACGGTTTCTCTGCAAGCGGCACACCCTGCACTGTCCGCACAGAGTCCAAGTTCGTGTAGCCAGCGAGGCCGAGCGCGGTCCCGATCCCACCGCCCGTGGCATACTCTACGTCGGCGAACACTTCCGTCGTATGCGAGAGTTCGTAGCCGGTATAAAGCGTCAGAATGTGCGTAGTGGCGCTCTGAGCCCCTGGGGTTAGGCTGTTTGGTCCGGTATATTGCGCCGGGAACGACGGATGCCACTGGAAAACGATGTTTGCTTGACCCGAGATCCAATAGCGGCTGGTCTCGGAATGGGGGAAGAGCGTGAGCGGATCGCTGGAACTGGAATCGTCCGCATTCGGCTCGGCAGGCGGGTTCGATTGCGTGCCTGTCTGTTCGGTTTGAGTGCTCGACGAAGATGTCTTATCGGCGGCTTGATCCTGCACCGCGACCGAAGCTTGAGCGCGCGCAAAGCGCGGCGCCGCGGCGCACACAAGCAGCACGCAGAAGATCCGCAGCACGAGTTGAGCAATTCGTCGCATGGCTTATAAGAAGAAGTGTTTTTGGGGAACCGCCCTCAATGAACGGAAAGTAGACCATGCTGCGGCGCCCACCTCACGTTAAAAGAGGGTTAAAAAAGCCTTCGGGTTCGAACTGTGATTTCCATATACTCAAACTCCTCAGCGGCCCTTGATGCGGGGCCTGGAAGTTTGATACTATACCCCCCTAGGGTAGTCAAGGGAAAGTGTCACATTTGTCGCGCGAAAAACTCGATCTGGTAACCCGGACCAAGAAGGTCATCGGGCAGTTGGAGAGCGTCCTGCGAGGTTTGAACGACGACGAGCAGTGCGCCGACGTGCTTCAGCGCCTCGCCGCGGCGCGAGGGGCGATCAACAGCCTGATGGGAGAACTGCTCGAAGACCACATCCGCAACCACATGCCACGCAATTCGAAATCCTCCGAAGAAGCGGCGGACGACGTGATCGAAATCGTCCGCACGTACCTCAAATAGATCCGGGAGAGCGGAGACGCGCCGCGCGCACTGGCGTCAGGGATGCGCGGTCGGCATCACCAGCTTTCCGACCACGGGCACCGGCAGCGGCCCCTGGTCGAGCACCAGGTCGTGGTACTTCAGCATGTTGAAGTTCTTTCCCGCCGCATCCTGATAGTGCTTGCGGAGCGTGAGCCAGCCGCGCAAACCGACGTAGTATGTGGCCAGCTGCGTCGAGCTGAGTTTCGCACGCAATAACTTCCCGTCGGCTTCCGCTTGCGTCTGAAACGTGTCTTTCGTCATCAGGTCCAGGGCCTGCGCGTCCGTCATCCCCATGGTCTGCATGCGGACGTCGAGAATCGTATTGGCGAGCAGGCGCAGCCGAATCTTGCGCATCATCATGCGGAAGCGCGGATCGTTGTTCAGGAAGCCCTCGTCCATCATCACCTGTGCGCCGTATTCCGCCCAGCCTTCGATGTAAGCGCCATTTCCGAAAAGCGAGAGCAGGAGCCGGCGCGACTCGGGCTGGATTGAGTTCAAGTGCTCGAACTGAACGTAGTGCCCCGGCAAGGCCTCATGAAGCGAAAGCCATTCCAAGGTGAAGTTGTTGTACTCGCGCAGCTTCGATTCGGCTTTATCATCCGGCGTCTTGGGGTCGATCGGCGTCACCCAATATTCGGCCTCCGCCTGCGGTTCGAGCGCCGGGGCGCTGTGGAATCCGGCAACGGAATAGATGCCGCGCATGAACGGCGGCGTCGGGATCACCTTCAGGTTGTCGCGCGTGGGCAGCGAGACGATCTTCTTTTCGCGAATGAACTGCTTGATGCCTTCGAGATTGGCCTCGATGGTCTGCTGGAGCTGGTCGCGGCGGGGGTGTTCTTCCGAAATCCTGTCCAGCACCTCGCCGATGATTTTGTTCTCGCGGTCGCGGCCGTTGAGGTCGGGGTGGTCGCCGTGCGTCGGGTACATTTTGGCGTGCATCGGCAGCGCCAGTTGCAGCATTTCCGCGCGCACTGCCTTGAGCTCCTGCTCCGCGTCGGCGAGAAGCTGCTCCGGCGTGACGTCCGTTTCCATCACCAGCCGGAATTTCTGGTCGTACAGCTCCTTGCCAAGGCACCACGTGCGGTGCGTGGGCCGCTTGCCGAGATCGTCCTGAAGCCACTTCGAGAAGTCTTTCAGAGCGGCGACCGCCGGCGGCGCGACCTGGTCATATTCCGCCTTGAGCGCCGAGCCCGCGGGAATTTCCTGGGCGATCGTGGTCTGGATCAGATCGATGTTGCCGTCGTTTTCGTCGATGGCGGTCTTGATGAAGATCGGGTCCGTATCGCTCAGATACGCTTTCACCTGGTCGAGCAGGCGCGGAATCTGGCGGACGCGCGAGAGCACGTGACCGACGCGCACGTCGTGCGGCGCGTAGTTTTGCGTCAACGGCAAGAAAAGAGCATTGCCGATCAGCTCGACCGGCACGGTGGGATTGTGGCGGTAGTTCTGAATCTTGTCGAATTCGAGCAGGCTGAGGCCGATCTGGTCGTCGATGAGCTGCCAGTCGGCGGCGTCCTGCGGGCCGAGCGACGAGGGAGGCGTCTCGCGGCGGAAGCGCTCGCGCCACCCGGCGTAAAACGCGCGCTGCTCGGCGATTGACTGCAAGCGCGCGTCATCGAGCTGCGCGTCGAGCTCGATCGTCTTGCCCGTCTTCGGATCGACGTGCTTGTGGTAGCCGGCCGACGAAGCGGTCGAGGGCGAGAGCGCGAGCGAGTCCTTCATGAACCGGTCGCTCAACTCGGCAAACTTCTGCGATGCCGGAGTGCTGGCCGCGCTCGTAGTCGAATTGCCCTCGCGCGGCATGGAGGGCAGCAGCGGCATAAATATTAGCGCCCCGAGCGTCGCGCACACGAACGTCGCGGTTCCAAGTGACATGGTATCTCCTGATTCAGTTTCGCCCCGCGCCAGTCTACACCAGTCACCGGGGTTCGGCAGCGGAAGGAACGCTCAGTGCATCTGCGCGTCGTGCACGTTTCTGTTGATGACGAAGATCCGCACGTTGTTACTGCCCGCGTCGAGGGGAAAAACGAAGAAGCCGAGCTTTTGCTTGTTGTAGGCGTCCGTGATCCCAGTTAACTTTTCGCCGTCTGCAAAGGTTATCTCGATTTTGCGGCCGCGCTGGGGCGCGTCGTGTTCAGGGGATTCCTTATAAGCTGGATCACCGGAAAAATCCTTCACAAAGAATATGGCTTTGAGATCCTTCATCAGGACGTCGGTTCCCGATTCGTGCGTGGCTTTCTCGCTGGGGAAAAGGCGAAAAACCTCTCGAATCGCCGAGAAATTGAAGATGTAGCCTTTGAGCCGCCGGCCATCGAGAAAGGCGACAACGGCCTGATTCACTTTGGTCCCAGATGTGAAAGGGGGTTGCACCTGGACTGGCCTCTTTTTGAGCTCTTGAACAGTCTGACCCAAAAATTATAAGGCGGTGGGCTCCAGCGACGCCAAAGGACGTTCGGGCCGTGTTGCCAGCCCGCCGCCCCGATTTTCGGCGGAGTCCGCAGGAGCGCGGGGCTCGGCCCGTGCTCTTGCATATTGACATTCGGGCTGCGGGTGAGTAGCGTTTAGCTATGCGTTTTCGAGTCCACATGACGAGCGGCTTTGGCTGTTGTTGTACCATGCCGCCGGCGTGTGGCGGATAACGCTAGTCCTTACTGTAGATTAGCCTTTATCCCAACCCGCCGATCGAAAGTCGGCGGGTTTTTGTTATTGAGGCAAAGCCAAGAATGAAAGTTTCGAACTCACAATGGGCCGCACAGCTCTCCGGCAAAATGCCGGAAGCGCTGGCGCGCGAAATCGACGTCTTCGAAACGGAAATCGCGCTGCGCAAGCAGGGCAAGCTGGACGAGCGCCTCTTCGCGGAAACCCGCCTTCGCCGCGGAACCTACGGCCAGCGCTACGACAATGGTCAGCGGCACGACGGCCAGAAAGTTCAGGAGATGAAGTATCCCTCGGGCGAGTTGACGAAAGGCCCGAACACGATGTGGGATGCTCCGGGCATGCAGCGCATCAAGATTCCCGGCGGCGGATTGAACGCCGAGCAGCTCGAGACGATGGCCGATCTGGCCGAGGAATACTCGGACGGCATTGCGCACGTGACCACGCGCCAGGATTTTCAACTTCACTACATTCACATCGACGACACGCCCAGCCTGATGCGGCGGCTCGCCGCCGCGGGCATTACGACCCGCGAAGCTTGCGGAAACTCGGTCCGCAACGTGACGGCTTGCCCCTACGCGGGCGTGTGCCCCGATGAGACGTTCGACGTCACGCCCTACTCGCGAGCGCTTTCGCGATTCCTGCTGGGCCACCCCGATTGCCAGAATTTCGGCCGGAAGTTCAAGCCGGCGCTCAGCGGCTGTGCGCAGCACGCGTGCGGCCTGACGAGTCTGCACGATGTGGGCTACGTCGCGAAGAGGCGGACCGAAAACGGCGCAGAAAAAATCGGCTTCGAAATGTACGTCGGCGGCGGGCTCGGCGCCGTGCCCTACATGGCGAAATTGTTCGACTCGTTCGTCCCTCCGGAGGAAATTCTGCCGCTCACGCAGGCGATCGCGCGCGTTTTCGCGCGGCTGGGCGAGAAGAAGAATCGCAGCCGCGCGCGGATCAAGTTTCTGATTCAGGATCTGGGAATCGAAAAATTCAAGGAATTGGTACTCGAGGAGCGCAAGATTCTGCCTTTCGACCCGCGCTGGACCGAGTACATCACCGTCGCGCTGCGAGAGCAGGAAGCGCCGCTCAATCCTGGCGGCGAGTGGCCGTCGGCTGCCTCCGACGCATTCAAGCGTTGGCTGAAGTCGAACACGCGCGCGCAAAAACAAAAGGGTTATGTGACCGCAACGGTCGCGCTGCCTCTCGGCGATATTACTTCGACCCAGCTTCGCGCTCTCGCGGACATCGTCCGGCGATTTACCAGGGAAACGATTCGCACGACGGTCGAACAGAATTTTGCCCTTCGCTGGATCAGCCAGAGCGATCTGCCCGCGCTTTACGAAGCGCTCGAGGCCGCTAAGCTCGGCGCGCCCGGCGCCGGTTCCATCGTCGACATCGTCGCTTGCCCCGGCACCGACACGTGCAAGCTCGGGATTTCGTCCTCGCGCGGCCTCGCGGCGGAACTGCTGAAGCAACTGGCCGAGAAAAGTTTCGAGATGGACGAAGCCGTCGAGAATCTGCACATCAAGATCAGCGGATGCTTCAATAGCTGCGGCCAGCATCATGTGGCCGATCTCGGCTTTTACGGCGTCAGCCGCAAGGTCGCGGGCTACGCCGTGCCGCACTTTCAGGTGGTTCTCGGCGGCGAGTGGGAGCACAACGCCGGTTCCTACGGCCTGCCGGTCGCGGCGATTCCGTCGAAAAATATTCCGCAAGTGGTCACTCGCCTGACGGAACGCTATGTCTCCAACCGGACGAACGGCGAGACGTTCAAGGAGTTCGTCAAGCGCATTGGCAAGGCGGAGTTGAAAACCGTCCTCGACGATCTCGCGCGCCCGCCGGCCAACGACCGCTCGTTCTTTAGCGATTGGGGCGACCCGCGCGAATACAGTCTTGAGGACCTGGGCACGGGCGAATGCGCCGGGGAAGTCGTGTCGTCGGTGGAATTCGACCTTGCTGCCGCCGAGCGGGAACTTTTCGAGGCGCAGCTGGCCTTCGAAAAAGGCCAGATCGACAAGGCCGGCGATGGTGCGTACCGATCCATGGTGCACGCGGCGAAAGCCCTGGTGAAAATCGGTTATTCCACTGTTTCGGACAATCCGGATGAGATCGTTTCCGAATTCCGGACGCGCTATTACGACACGCAGAAATTCTTCGACCCCTTCGCCGGCGGGAAATTCGCTCAATACCTCTTCGCCGCGCACGAAAAATCGAAAGAGCCGCGCACGCCCGACTCGACGCGCTACCTGATCGACGAGTCCCAGCTTTTCATCGACGCGGCCCACGCCTGCTACAACCGCCTGGGGACGGCGGTGGGCGTCTAGCGCCCGTTCCCCATGGCCGCCGCGCGCGTGAAGCTCCAGCACGTCAACGTCAAACTTATGCTCAAGGATCCCGCGGTCGTCGATCTCGAGCCACTGATTCCGATCTTTCATTCGTGGATTTCGGGCCGCGTGTTTGAGGAGATGCTGCTCGACATTGCCGACTACCGCCACGTGCCCGCAGGCCCGGGAGTGGTCCTGATCGGCCACGAGGCCGACTACAGCGTGGACAACACCGGCAACCACCTTGGTATTCGCTACAACCGCAAGGCGGCGCTCGAGGGCGATAGCCAGGATGCTCTGCGGCAAGCCGCGCGCGCGGCGCTCACCGCATGCAAGCACCTCGAAGAAGAGCCGCGCCTCGGCGGCAAGCTTCGCTTCAACGGGCAAGAAATCGAGGTGTTCGTCAACGACCGACTTGTGGCGCCGAATAGCGCTGCAACTTTCGAAGCGGTTCGTCCGGATTTAGAGCCGTTTGCGCAGAAGCTTTTTCGCGGCGAGAAGTACTCTTTGACCTACGACAGCGGCCGCGATCCCCGCAGCCTTTTCAGCGTCGCGCTGAAATCCTCGCGCCCATTCTCCACAGCAGATCTGCTGCAAAACCTCGCTTCGTAGCCGCTAAGCGCGGGCGAGCGCGGCCAGCACGCGGTTCGGCGTCAGCGGAAACTCCAGCATGTGCACGCCGGTTGCGTCAAAGAACGCGCAGGCGATCGCGCCCGCCGCCGCAGCCATCACTTCCTCGCCCGCGCCAGTTGATTTCTGATCTAGCCGCTGCACCACGACCGCCGTCACTTCGGGGCATTCCTCGAATCGCAGAATCGGATAGCTGTTCCAGTCGAGGCTCGTCACGTTCGTCTTGTTGAAGGTAACTTCCTCGAGCAGCATCCGGCTCGCGGTCTGCACCAGTTGGCCGCTGATCTGGTTCTCGATGAACGCCGGATTCACGGCGAGCCCCGCGTCGATCGCGCCGTACATGTGTTTTACCGCGACCTTGCCCGTTTCCTTGTTGACCTCGACTTCCGCCACAGCGCCACCGTACGACGTGAGATGAGTGCCAAGCCCGATCCCGCGCCCGCGCACAATCTTCTCGCCTGACAGTTGCGAAGCCGGCGGCCTCGGCGTCCAATTCGCCGCCTTCGCGGCCGCGTCGAGCACGCCCATCCAGCGGTCGTTCGTGATGTTGCGCTTGCGGAACTCGTACGCGTCGATCCCCGCCTGCCGCGCGAGATCGTCGATCGTCTGCTCCGACGCGAACGAAAACGAAAGATCGAGCGGCGACCGCAGCCACGCGCCCCTCAGGTAGTTCATTCCCGGCACGTGATGGTTCACCAGCCGCACATTCGGAATGTCGTACATCCCGCCGCAGTCCGACGGGTTCACCATCTGTGCCGCGCCGTCGCGCCATTCCGACGCGGGCGTGCCCAGCGCCAATTGCGCCGAAGTTTCCACCGCGCTCCAATTGTGGTGCCAGCCGTGATATTCGTACGCGACGATCTTGCCGTTCGCGTCCGCCGCCGCGCGAATTTCGCCCACGTGCGCCGGGCCGTACAGATCCCAGCCGTGCTCGTCCCAGCGCATGAACTGCAGCCGCACGGGCTTGCCCGCGAGCTGCGACAATATCGCCGCCGCCTGCGCCACGTCGTCGTAGCAGCTGTGCCCGTACGTTCCCGAGCCTTCGTAATACTGCACGCGCACCTTTGGCGCGGGCAGCCCCAGCACGCCCGCCAGCGTGTTGCGCGTGGCGTAGACGTCCTGCGTCGAGCAGATCACCAGCGCCGAATCCGCCTTCACGTCTGCCAGCGCGCAGTTCGGTCCAAACGGCGCGTGCGCCTGGTACGGCCCGCGATAATTCCGCGCGAAGACGTGCTTCGCGCCGCCGATCGCCGCCGCCACGTCGCCGCGCTCGAGCACCACGCGGTCGCCCGTTTTCTCCGCGCGCATCGCCGCGTAGACGCCGTCGCTGCCCGCCAGCACCGCTGGAATGTCCCAGGTGATTTTCAGGTCCCGCGCGGCGCGCACCGCGTCCCACTCCGTGTCCGCCACCACGCCGATGAAATCGCCCTTGCGCAGCACGCGCGCGCCCGCGATGCTGGCGATCGAGCTTTCGTCGATGCTCGCCACTTTCGCGCCTGCGCCGTACGCCGCCTGCCCGCGCGGCCGGACGACGCGCCCGTGGACCATCCCTGGCAGCCGCAGATGCTGGATGTAGACGTACTTGCCGTTGACTTTGTCCGGGATGTCGTTGCGCGGCGGGCGCGCGCCCACCAGCTTGTATTCCGATACCGATTTCGGCGTCGCCTTCCCGGTGAACGCGAGGTTGAACTGCTTGTCGCCGATGAGCTCGCCGTAGGTCACGGACTTCGTGCTCAATCTGGTGGTAACGACACCCTTCGACACCGCCAGGCTCTCGACCGGCGCGTCGAGCTTCTTCGACGCAAGCCCGAGCAGCGCCACCCGCGCCTCGGCCGCGGCCGTGCGGATCGCCGGGCTGCCCCGCGCGATCGACGAGCTCGAGTACGTCCCGCCCTGGTTCGGCGTGACGTTCGTGTCCAGCCGCACCGTGCTCACCTGGCTCATGTCCAGGTCGAGCTCCTCGGCCGATATCTGCAGCAGCGAGGTCGTCGAGCCTTGCCCCAGCTCGACGTAGCCGATGTACACCGTCGCCGTGTTGTCCGCGTGGATCGCGAGCCACGTGTCGATCTGCTTCGGATCGGGCGGGCCTGCCGCCGCGCCCCGGGCGATAGCGGCCGGTGTCCCTTGCGCCGCCAGCGCGTCGGCCATCACGCCGCGCATGGAGAAGCCGATCACAAGCGCGCCGCCTGCCTTCAGAAATTCGCGGCGCTCCATCGTCCCGGTAAGGGGCCGGATAAAATGGTCCCCGGTGAAGGACCCGGAAAGATTGACGGAAGATTCGCGCTCGGTTGCTGGTTTTGCCGTGGGGTCGCTGCTGCTCATCGCACCACCTCCGCCGTCTCCTCATCGTTCGCCGCGTGCAGCGTGCCGTTCATCATGCCTGCCGCCCGCTGGATCGCCTTGATCACGCGCGGATAACTCCCGCAGCGGCACAGATGCCCGTTCATCGCCGCGCGGATTTCCGCTTCGGTCGGCTGAGGAGTTTTCGCGAGCAGCTCGGCCGCCTGGATGATCATGCCGTTGAAGCAGTAGCCGCACTGCACGGCCTGTTCGTCGATCATCGCCTGCTGCACGGGATGGAGCTCGGGTGCCTTGGCGAGCTTCTTCTGCTTCGCGTACCAGTGCGGCAGGCCTTCGAGCGTCGTCACGGACTTGCCCGCGACTGCCGATACCGGCGTCACGCACGAACGTATCTCCGCGCCATCGACCAGCACCGAGCACGACCCACACTGCGCCAGTCCGCAGCCGAATCGTGGCCCCTGAAGCTGTAGCTCGTTCGAAAGGACGTACAGCAGCGGCGTGTCCGGCGCCGCGCTCACCTCGTACGCCCGCTCGTTCACCCGTATTTTCAGCTTGCTCGCCATCTCTTCCTCCGCCCACGCATTCCGTGGAGAGGTTATCACGTTGTGTCAAGGGTAGCGTTTTCGAGTTGTGCTCCGAGGCAGGGTTCGCCGATTGGAAACAGGGCTCTTGGTTTTTGTGCCGCCGAGCGCGTCCGTCGTCGATAATGGTTCTGTTCCTGACTGCGTCTGGGTCCCTCCTCCAGACCACTCGTGGAGGACGATCCAATGGACGCACCGCAGCCGACACCGCCAACACCTGGGCCAACCGCCGCGCCGCCGCTGCCGGCCGCCGCACAACGCATGCCGACGTCCAACCTGATCGCCACAATTCTCGGCGCGAATCAGAAGACGAGCGATCTGATTTTTTCTCCCGGCCGCCCGCCGCAGGCGAAGGCGAACGGACAGCTCGTGCCCTTCAAGATTCGGGGCGTGGGCTTGCTCACCCCGGACGCCACCGCGCAAATCGCCGCCGACCTGATCGGGAAGAATGCGCTGGCGTGGCAAAAACTGAAGGAAGAAGGCTCGTGCGACATCTCGTACAGCCTGCCGAAGGTCGCGCGCTTCCGTGTGAACGTCTTTACGCAGCGCGGAACTTGCGCGATCGTGATGCGCGTGATTCCCAGCTCCATGCCGGGTTTTGCCGAACTGAACCTGCCGCCGCAGCTCGCCGACGCAGGCAATCTGCACAACGGCATCGTGCTGGTGACGGGTCCGACGGGCAGCGGAAAATCCTCCACGCTCGCGGCGATTCTGAACAAGATCAACGACGAGAAGGCGTATCACATCATCACCATCGAGGACCCGATCGAATTCCTGCACCTGCACAAGCGCGGCACGGTCCATCAGCGCGAGCTGCACAGCGACACGCCGAGCTTCGCGATGGCGTTGCGCGCGGCGTTGCGGCAGGCGCCCGAGGTGATCCTGGTCGGCGAGATGCGCGACAAGGAGACGATCGAAGTCGCGCTTGAGGCCGCCGACACCGGCCACCTGGTTTTCTCGACGCTCCACACCACCGACGCCGCGAAGACGGTCGAGCGCATCGTTGGCGTCTTCCCGTTGAGCGATCAGGCCGCCGTCCGGAACCGGTTGGCGAAGGCGTTCCGCTACATCATCTCGCAGCGGCTGATTCCAAAGCGCGACGGTACCGGTCGGCTCGCCGTTTTCGAGATCCTGAAGTCCACGATGCGGACGCGCGAATACGTCGAGCGCGGCGAGACCGAGGGAAAGTCGCTCCTCGATGCGATGCGCGACGGCGATTCCGAAGGCATGCAGTACTTCGACGCCGAAATCGAAAAAGCCGTCCGTGCGGGCGCGGTCGCGATGGAGGTCGGGCTCTCCTACGCCACGAATCCCGGCAACCTGAAGCTCCAGCTTGCTGATTTTCTCGAATCGCAAAAGGCGGAGAATGAGGTCGAAATAATGAGGTAGTTCAGGCGGCCGGCCCAGCGAGGATACGACGCGAAGCGGTCTTCACAAGGCAAGCGCAAGGCAATGCCACACCCCGCCAATCACCTTCAGATGATGGACCCTGCCCTCGTCGGTATGCAGGAAATAATGCCCATCCGAAAATATTCTCTTTTGAGCGGTACGAATAAAACACTTCGCCCAGCGAGTGGGTTTCACAACTCGCCCATACTGCGGCCCCGGCGGCGGGGACTTGATCCCAAACTCGACCGGATACTCGATGCCGGTCGCCTGCGCCGGAATTAGCCGCCCTCGCCCTTTCAATCCTTCCGCGCGCGCTCGGCCGTTCTTTTCCGCGTCCGGCGATTGGCTTTCACTCATGATTCGCATCTTGTAGCTCGGGTTCCGAGGGGGCGCCTTCGAGCGGCTGTCCCAGCTCCGCGATTTCAGGTCCCGCTGTCTTCTCGAGCTTTCGTTGCGCGCGGCGCTCGGCCTTCATTTGCTGCTTTTCGCGTCGCTTCATCTCTTTTTGGCGTTTCTGAAAAGTGATTCTGGCCACGGCTTCTCCTTGCTCTTTTGTAGTTTACCAGCGAGGTTCACGCGGCTGGCGCGCAGCTTCGCCATAGTTCTCGGTCGAGAACGAATTTCGGCCGCGCCCGCCTCCACCGCCGCCGGAAGGGCCGCGCCCGTGAGGCTCCGCGCGTTCCGCTCGAGGACGCGCTTCGTTCACCTTGATGTTTCGGCCCCCACAATCTTTCCCGTCGAGAGCCGCCATTGCCTTCTTCGCCTCGTCGTCATTCGGCATTTCAACGAACGCAAAGCCCCGGGCCCGGCCCGTCTCCCGGTCCATCGCCATGTGAACGCGCGTGATTTGACCGAAAGGCTGGAACAAAGCTCGCAGGTCACTTTCAGTGGTCTGAAAACTCAAGTTTCCAATAAACAGATTCTTCATTTTTTGCCTCGATCGAGCCCGAATACGAAAAGTGCTGGTTCTAATAGTTTCGGTAGACTTGCGGCCACGCGCGCTTCGCGCGGCTCACTTCGAGACTGCCGCCGGGACAATACTCGCGGCCTTTTTTCTCCGCTTCGACCGCTTTGGAGGTGTTCCCTCGGCGAGCTCGACCACCATGATGCTGGTGACGAATTTCTTCATGCCGTGAAGATCGAAATCGATGGATGTGCGCTCCGCATCCGATTCCGTTATGACGCCCAGACCGTACTGGAAGTGCTTGATGTAGGTGCCTTCTTGGAGAGCTTTCATGGAGCCTCCTGAATTCCCATCTTCGAAAAAAGGGGGCGAGCCCGCCGTTGGCGGGCCCGCCCTCTGCGAACTACAAGCTGGAAACGTTCGCTGCCTGCAGGCCCTTGGGGCCTGTGGTCACTTCGAACTCAACCGCCTGGCCGTCGTTCAGCGATTTGTACCCATCTCCCTGAATTGCGGAGAAGTGGACGAAAACGTCCTCGCCGGACTGGCGCTGGATGAATCCAAAGCCCTTACTGGCATTGAACCACTTTACTGTTCCTTGTTCTTTCAACTGTGTTTCTCTTTTCTGTTTGAGC
>Ga0187872_10001030_pt1 | contig 29836 bp, 22 predicted proteins | sample June2016WEW_16_4_FD_132973 | JGI IMG/M metagenome (GOLD analysis project Ga0187872, IMG submission 132973) | Peatland microbial communities from SPRUCE experiment site at the Marcell Experimental Forest, Minnesota, USA - June2016WEW_16_40 | ecosystem: Environmental > Terrestrial > Soil >...
ATCATCGACGGGCTGCGCGCGAAGGGCTACGAATTCGTTTCCGTTTCGAATCTGCTCGGCCAGGATCGCTCCGAAATGATGGTGCCGCTGACGCACAAAGAATGGCTGATGGTGCGCGTGGACACCTTCATCTTTGACGCATTCCGCTGGCTGCGCGGAGGGATCGCGTTCGTCTTCATCGCCGGCATCCTGCTGGCGAGCGGCCGCGCGCTTATCATCGGCTTGCTGGCGCTGATCGAGAAGTTCCGCCCCGCCCCGCAGGACCACCCGGAATACCGTCCTCAGGTCACCGTCCTGATTCCCGCTTACAACGAGGAGGCGGTGATCGTCGATACGGTCCGCGCGGCGCTCGCTTCCAATTATCCGAACCTCGAAGTCATTGTCGTCGATGACGGCTCGATCGATCACACCGCAGAACTCGTACGCGAGAACTTCGGCCGCGATCCACGCGTGCGGCTGCTGCTCCAAACGAATCACGGCAAGCCCTCGGCGCTCAATCATGGGCTCTCCGAAGCGATCGGCGAGATCATCGTTTCGATCGACGCCGACACAATCGTCGACGCGCAGGCGATTCCGCGCCTCGTCCGGCACTTCGTCGACCCGAGGGTCGCGGCCGTCGCCGGCAACGTCAAAGTGATAAACCGCAACCGCTGGATCACGCGCTGGCAGGCGCTCGAGTACATCACGAGCCAGAATCTCGAAAAGCGGGCCTTCGATCTGCTCAACTGCATTCCGGTGGTGCCGGGGGCGGCCGGAGCATGGCGCGCGGACGTGCTTCGCGACAGCGGCGGGTTTTCGGGCGACACCGTGGCCGAAGACACGGACCTGACGCTCACCATCCGGCGAAACGGCTGGAAGATTCTCTACGACGAGGACGCCATCGGCCGCACCGAGGTTCCGGAAACCGTCGATGCGCTCGTCCGTCAGAGATTCCGGTGGACGTATGGCACGCTCCAGGCGGTCTGGAAGCATCGCGACACCACCGGCAATCCGCGGTACGGCACACTCGGGTGGATCGCCATTCCCAATATTTTCCTCTTTCAGATCATCCTGCCGCTGATTTCGCCGGTGATCGACCTTCTGTTCTTGCTGTCGATCGTGCTGTGGGGCCTGGCGCAGCTCCAGGTGACGCGATTGCTGCCCCTGCCGCTCTGGACTTCGCAGGATGTGGAGCGCTCGCTGATTTTCTTCGCGCTGTTCATGCTGATCGACCTTCTGACGTGCGTCGTCGCCTTCGCGCTCGAAAAGGACGAAGACTGGACGCTGCTCGCGCCGCTGATCATCCAGCGCTTCTATTACCGGCAGATGATGTACGTAGTCCTCTTCCGCTCGGTCAAGGAAGCCGTGCAGGGACGTGCGGTCGGCTGGCGCGGCGTCGAACCGCAAGTGCCGTCGACACCGCCCCCGGAAACCGTCGCGCAGGCGTAAAACTGACAAGTTAGGCGAAGTGTGCACGCTTCCGCAAACTGCACATCGATGCAAATCCCTTTGCTGAACCTTGCTCCATTCTGGTAGCATCGCGTCAGGTGGGCTGCATCCCGACGCCTGGGAGCGGCACCGGGGGAAAAATATGAGCGTTGCACCGCATGCGGGCAACGGGAAAGTCTCCGTGCCCGACATTCTGTCCCGCAAGATTCATCCGTCCGCTGGCTCTTCGCAAACACACGACAAAATCGCCTGCCTGACGGCATACGACTACCCGACCGCGCGTCTGCTCGACGAAGCGGGCGTGGACATCCTGCTCGTCGGCGATTCGCTAGGCATGGCCGTGCTGGGCTACGATAGCACTCTGCCGGTCACGCTCGACGAGATGATTCACCACACGCGGGCCGTCCGCCGCGGAACGCGCCGCGCGCTGCTCGTGGCGGACATGCCGTACGGCAGCTTTCACGTTTCGCTCGACGAATCAGTGCGCAACGCCGTGCGGCTGGTGAAGGAAGGCGGCGCCGAAGCAGTGAAGGTGGAGGGCGGCGAGCGGCGGCTCGAGCTGATCGCGCGCCTCGTCGAAGCGGAGATTCCGGTGATGGGCCACGTCGGCCTGACGCCGCAATCCGTGAACGCCATGGGCGGCTTTCACGTGCAGGGCAAGTCCGCAGACGCCGCGCGGCAGATCGAGCGCGACGCGCGAGCCGTCGAAGCGGCGGGCGCGTTTGCCGTGGTGCTCGAATCGATGCCGCGCGAACTCGCCGCGCGCATCACGGAAAAGCTGCGCATCCCCACGATCGGCATCGGCGCCGGGCCGGACTGCGACGGCCAGGTGCTCGTGTTCCACGACCTCGTGGGCCTGACACAAGGGCACGCTCCGAAGTTCGTGCGGCACTATGCGAATCTCTCGGCGGAAGTTTCTCGCACCGTTTCGGAATACTGCGCCGATGTGCGCGGCGGCAGATTCCCGTCGGACGCGGAATCGTACCACTCGGCTGCCGAACTGCGCGAGCATCTGCAGGTGCGCCAGCGTTCCTGAGCGCCCTTGATTGAGGGAATCCCTTGCGCCGCGTACACTGCCGATTCGAAAGGAGCTCGCTGCCATGAACATCGACGATTTTCGGCTGCTCTACGACTTCAACGCGTGGGCGAACCGGCGCACGCTCGATGCGTGCGCGGAACTCACGCCCGAGCAGTTCACGCGCGACCTCAGCTCGAGCTTCCGGTCGCTGCGCGACACGTTCGCGCACATCTACGGGGCCGAGTGGGTTTGGCTCGAACGCTGGCACGACCGCATACCGACCGCGCTTCCTTCCGCCGCCGATTTCCCGGACTTCGAGTCGGTGCGGCGCCGCCTAAGTGATATGGATCGCAATCTGGTGGATTACGTCGCGTCGCTCACCGCGGACGACTTGCACCGCGTGGTCCAATACAAGACGACGGCAGGCGCCGCGCATGCGCAGCCGCTCTGGCAGATGTTGCAGCACCTCGCGAATCACAGCACGTACCATCGCGGCCAAGTGGCCACGATGCTCCGGCAACTGGGCTCGAAGGCCACGGCCACGGACCTGATCGGGTTCTATCGCGAGCGCGCCGCGCAGGCCGGCGCATGACGCGCGGCCATTTACCTCGAAGCTGACCCGAACTCGCCCACCTCGAATGGAATTAATTCACACCACGGCGTGGATGAAGCAGGTCGCTCGCGACGCGCGCGCGAAGGACCGCGTTCTGGGACTTGTCCCTACAATGGGGGCACTGCATCAGGGCCACCTTTCGCTCGTCCGCGAAGTGCAGAGGCAGTGCTCGCCGGTGGTCGTCTCGATTTTCGTGAACCCGAAGCAATTCGGGCCGGGCGAGGATTTGCAAAAGTATCCGCGAACGCTCGATGCGGACCGCGCGGCGCTCGAAGAGCTGCGCGTGGACTACGCGTTCGCGCCGCCACCCGAAGAAATCTATCCACCCGGGTTTCGCACCTCAGTCGTTGTCGAAGGATTGAGCGACCGGCTGGAGGGGCGTTCGCGTCCCGGCCATTTTCGCGGTGTCACGACCGTCGTGCTGAAGCTTTTCGAAATCGTGCAGCCGCGGCTCGCCTTTTTCGGCCGCAAGGACGCGCAGCAGGTGCGGATCATCCGCCAGATGGCGGCTGATCTGAATCTCGACGCGGAAATCGTCGTCTGCCCGATCGTGCGCGAGCCCGACGGCCTCGCGCTTTCTTCGCGGAACAGCTATCTGAAGGGCGCCGATCGGCGTGCGGCTACGGTACTTTATCGCTCGCTCGAAGCCGTTCGCCGCGAAGTCGCAGCCGGCGAGCGCGACGCGGCCCGGCTGATCGTAACGCTGCGGCAGGTGATCGACAGCGAGCCCGGCGTGGCGCTCGACTACGCCGAGATTGTGGACGCGGAGACGCTCGAGCCGGTGATGGCCCTGCGAAAGACGTGCTACGTTTTGCTCGCCGCGCGTGTTGGCAGCACGCGGCTGATCGACAACGCCCTCATCGAGCAGGGCGGCGAATCATTTCTCGTGACAATTTAGCCGTCCTTGATTGCGACGAGTACGTCGGCGGCGTGGCCCTTGACCGTGACTTTAGGCCAGATCTTGCGAATTTTTCCGTCGGGACCGATCCAGAACGTCATTCGCACGATTCCCAGGAAAGATTTCCCGAAGAAGCTTTTCATTCGCCGCGCGTTGTAGGCTTTGATGACGTCGAATTCCGTATCGGCGAGCAGCGGGAAGTTCAGCTTGTACTTGGCCTTGAACTTCGCCTGCGCCGCCACGGAATCGCCGCTACAGCCGACGATGGCGGCGTTGGCGGCCTTGAAATCCTTGATCGCGTCGCGGAACTGCACCGCCTCGCTCGTGCAACCTGAAGTGTCAGCTTTCGGATAGAAATACAGGACCACATTCTGGCCGCTGTAGTCCGCAAGCGAAACCGTGCGGCCATCGTCCGCCGTGACGCGGAAGCCGGGCGCTTTGTCGCCTTCTTTGAGCACGTTCGATTCTCCGTCCCGAAGTTTCGGGGAGCTGTTTCGCACTATTCGCTGAGAACGCGTTTGACGATCTCGTTGACGAGTTGAGGGTTCGCTTGGCCCCGCGTCTCGCGCATCACTTGGCCAACGAAAAACTTGAAGACGCCTTCGTTGCCGGCGCGGTATTTCGCCGCGTTGTCCGCGTTCTTCGCGACGATCTCGCGCGCGATTTTCTCGATGGCGCTCGTGTCCGTGATCTGCGCGAGGCCTTCGGCCGTTATGATTTCGGCGGCGCGCTTGCCGGTCTCGAACATTGTAGCGAACACCTTCTTGCCGCTCGCCGCAGTGATTTCGCCATTTTCGACTTTCGCGAGCAGTTCCGCGAGCGCCGCTGGGTCGACCGGGCAGTCCGCGATGTCCTTCGCCGCGTCCTTCAACCGGCGTAGCAGCTCGACCGAAATCCAGTTCGCCGCGGCCTTTGCCGGAGCGCCCGCTTTCACCGCGGCCTCGAAATAGTCCGCCAGCGCGCGCGTCGCGGTGAGAACGCCCGCGTCGTAGGGAGTGATGCCGTAATCGCGCCGGAAGCGAGCGACCTTCGCATCCGGCAGTTCGGGCATCGACCGGCGCACTTCGTCGATCGTGGCCGCCGAGACGGCAACCGGCAGCAGGTCGGGGTCGGGGAAATAGCGGTAATCGTGGGCGAATTCCTTCGACCGCATCGGCTCGGTGCGCCCCGCGGCGACGTTCCACAACCGCGTCTCCTGCGGAATGCTTCCGCCCGACTCGAGCACGCCGATTTGCCGCTCGATCTCGTATTCGAGCGCGTGCGAGAGGTAGCGGAAGGAATTCAGGTTCTTTACTTCGGCCTTCGTCCCGAATTTCGGCGCGCCGCGCAGCCGCACGCTGACGTTCGCATCACACCGCAACGACCCTTCCTCCATGTTGCAGTCGCTCACCTCGGTATATTCGAGAATCTGCTTGAGTGTATTCAGGTATGCGTAGGCCTCGGCCGGAGTGCGGAGGTCCGGCTCGGAGACGATCTCGATCAGCGGAACGCCGCAGCGGTTGAAATCGATGTAACTCCAGCGATCGGACTCAGGGAAGCCTTCGTGCAGGCTTTTCCCGGCGTCGTCTTCCATGTGCAGGCGCGTGATGCCGATGCGCTTCTTATCGCCCTCGACTTCGATTTCGAGCGCGCCTCCTGTCGCAAGCGGCAGCTCGTACATCGAAATCTGGTAGCCCTTGGGCAAGTCGGGATAAAAGTAGTTCTTGCGCGCGAAGCGCGAGCGCTCCTGAATCTTGCAATGGATCGCAAGCGAGGCGCGCAGCGCCAACTCCAACGCTTTTTTATTCAGCACGGGCAGCGCGCCGGGCAGGCCCAGGCACACGGGACACGTATTCGAATTCGGCGCGGCGCCGAACTTCGTCGAGCAGCCGCAGAACGCCTTGGTCAGCGTCTGAAGCTGCGCGTGGACCTCGAGCCCGATCACGGCCTCGTAGCGCGCCATTACTTCCGGCGCGACCAGCGGAGTCTCCTGTGCGGTTCGGTTCATGACGAAACGCGAATTATAGCATCCGTGCCGCCGTGTGTTGACCTTCCGCAGGCCATCGCGTAGATTGGCACAGCTCGTGGCGGCACTCGCCGACTGAAGAGCCTAACGACTGACGCCTGCGCCCCCCGCCGGGAAGTTGAATCGGATTCCCGAAACAAAGTTCAAGTGCAGCGCCGGATAGCCGAACGACTCCTCGTACTTCTCGTTGAGGAAATTGTTGAGGTGACCGTAGATTTGGACGCCCCGCGGAAGCTGGTACGCGAACCCGGCGTTCGCGTCCACGTAGCCCTTGCTCCAAAACAGGCACTGCAACCCGAGAGTGCACGCGAAACTCCCGAGGTTGGGCTCGAGGTCGAGCACGGCGCCGCGAATGCTGGCGTTCGAGTTGAGCATCAGGCGCTTGTGCGTCCACGTGACGTTGTACCCGGCGGAGTTGCGCGGGCGCCGGATCAACTGCTGGCCCACCGAGAAAGGCAACTGCACCTCATCCGAGCCATTGAGCGCGAGAACGGCGGTATTCAGCCACGTGTATTCCGCCATGATTTCGAGCGAGCGGATCGGATGCAGGCGCAGGCTGTTTTCGAGGCCGTAGGCGCGCGAGTTGGCGATATTGGCCGAGGAGAACGTGCTCAAGTTCGCGAACGAGCCGCCCAGCGTGACGATCTGGTCCTTGTAGCGATTGTAGAAGTAGGTCACGTCGAGGACGCCCTTGTCGCCCCAGAAGCGCTGCTCGACGCCGCCGTCGAAGCTGATGTTCCTTTCCGGCTTGAGCTGCGGATTATTCGTGAAGCCGAGCTCGAAGCCGTCCGGGGGACGAATCCCTGTCCCGAAGCTCCCATGGATGCGGGTGACTCCCAGCATTCCGCTGCTTGATTGCCGCGCCAAATAGGCGACGGAAATCCGCGGGTCCACCTGCGTGATCGACGTGGCAGGGATGAAAGGGCGGCTGGCGTTCACTTCGTCCGCCGGCAGATCGCCGGTTTGGATGGTATCGACGCGCACGCCTGTGCTGAAAAACCAGCGATTCCCCGCATTCCAGCGATTCTCGGCGAAGAAGGCAAACGTGTCGCGCGGCAGCGTGAACGGGATGCCGCTCGCATCCGCCACGTAGGTGTCTTTGTACTCCTCGCGGTCGTATTCGAAACCGGCGACGAGCACGTCTTTGGCAGAAAGCGTCAGCTCGCTTCGCGTGTTGGCGACGATGCGGACATTCTTGGTGAATGAATTGCCAAAAGCCGACGGGAAGCCGAATTGATCCGTCGCGGCGCTCACGGTCGTGACCTGCTTAAAGCGACTCGAAAATTGCTCGGTGTAGCTAGCCTGATAGCCGAAGAGGTCCTGCTTCTGAAGCGTCGCCGACGCGGCAATTCCCGGATAAAGTCCATCCGGATCGGATCCCCACGGCCCCGGACTTTCCTCGTGGCCCGCATCGCCGAAGAAATGCACGTTGAATTTGCGGCGCGGGCTGCGCGAATAGCCGAGGCTCACGAAAGACGTCTGATTCCGGTAGGTGTCGTCTGGCACCATCCCCTGCGTGCTCAGCCGCGAAAGGTTGTAGGCCCAACTGATGCCGTGATTCAGGCCCGTTCCGCCGGTGGAGATGCGCCACGTGTCGTAGCTGCCGCCTTCGCCGAGAAAACTGAAGTGCGGCGGGCCTTCGCCGGGTTCGCTGAGCACATTGATCACGCCCGCGACGGCGTTCGAGCCGTAGAGCGCGCTCTCCGGTCCGCGCGTCACTTCCACGGTGCCGACGCCGTCCACCGGCAGCGGCGCGAGATCGAAGCCTCCGCCGAAATCGTTCATCGGAATTCCGTCGATCATCACCAGGTTGTAGTTCGAATTTCCGCCGCGGATAAAGGCGCTCGTCACCGCCCCCAGCTGGCCCGTGCGGTTGATCGCGACGCCCGGAACGTTCCGCAGCGCATCGGCCAGAGTTTGGGCGCCTTCATCCTCGATTTCCTGCTGGTCGACGACGGTGACCGAGGAGCCGATCTGCGGCGCAAGCGCGCCGCCAAGCGACGCGGAGACGACGACCTGCTCCTGCACCGCGCTCAGGTCGAGATGCAGGTCTATGGTGAGTGCGTCGGGGCTTTGCAGCTCGGTTTCGGCGGACACTTTCGTGAGCCCCGGCAGATTGGCTGCCACCGTGAATGTCCCGCTGCGGAGCCCATCGAACCGGTAGTCGCCGCGCGCGTCCGTCTCGGTCTGCGCCACCGCGACCATGGAAGCAAGCAAGCTGACCTTTGCGCCCGCCACGGCGCGTCCGTCCGGATCGTAAACAGTTCCGCGGATGCTCGCTCCCCGCGAAGCGCCCGGGCTCTGCGCACACGTATGGTGGGGAAATAGAACTGTGACGGTAAGAAAAACCAGAAACGAAAAACGGAGTCTCATTTTGTCCTCCTCTCCCTCTCGCGCGGGAGTTGAAGGCTGTCCCAATGCGCGTGCTGATCGCAGGCACATCCGGATTGAGGCTCCGCCGGTCTCCTGGCTTGGCGGATTGTCCCGACAGTGCCGGAACAGCGGCGCGGCCTTCCCATCCCGGCAGCGAATCAAGTGCGATTCGCTGGCCGGGTCAGTGGCACGCGCCGAAAATTTCTCCGCCTTACAGTCGCGCGGCGGCGACGGCTTTTCATCGTCTTCCCGTGCGCGGAGCCTCCGGTGATTGTGGACGGCGCCCCGCATTGAGCAGACGCCGCTTGCAGAAGCTGGACACGCGCCTCCGCGTATGGCAGGGTGCAGATGATGCTTAGTGACTCCCTCGCAAAATCACGCGCGGGCGCCCTCCCGGCCGCATTTCGACTTCGAGAGGCGCCTCGAAAACTTCGCCGAGCAGATCGCGCTCGTAGACCTCGGCGGGCGTGCCCACGCGCAAGCACTTGCCCTTGTGCAGCAGCACGATGCGGTCGCAAAATTCCGCCGCGAGATTCAGCTCGTGCGTGACGACCAATACCGTGTAGCGGTTCTCATCCGCCAGCTTCCGCAGCCGCCGCAGCAGTTCCACTTTGCCGCCGATATCGAGGTGCTGCGTTGGCTCGTCGAGGAGCAACAGCGACGGCCGCTGCGCCAGCGCGCGCGCCAGGATCACGCGCTGCTTCTCGCCGCCCGAAAGCTGGTCCATCCAGCGATCGCGGTGCGCGTCCGCGCCGACCTGAGCCAGCGCGTTTCCGGCGAGCAGGCAATCTTCGTCCGATTCGAACCGCAGCCGCCGTCCGTGGGGATACCGCCCCTGCAAGACGTACTCCCAAACACGCAGGGGAAACAGCAGCTCGCTTTCCTGCTGCACCAGCGCGATGCGCTGCGCGCGCGTGCGGATATCGAGCTTGCTGACCTCGGTTCCGTCGATTTCGATGCGTCCCGAAAGCGGTTTCGCCAATCCCGCGAGCAGCATCAGCAGAGTCGATTTGCCGCTGGCGTTCGGTCCGAGAATGGCGACCAGCTCCCGTTGACGCGCCTCGAAGCTTGCCGGGCCCAGCGTGAACTTCGGAGCCGAACGGTCCGTGGCCGCGTAGGCATAACTTGCCTGCTCAACCTTCACGCGCGGAGTGCCTTCGCCACCCGTGACACGCGCGGGCGACGTGAGCGACGCACCACTCTGTGCCGGCGTGCTCACCGCACCCTCCTCCGCATCAGATAGATGAACACGGGCGCGCCCGCAATCGCCGTCATCGCGCCGACCGGCAATTCCGTTGGCGCGACAACCGTCCGCGCGAGCGTGTCCGCCACCACCACCAGGATCGCGCCACCCAGCGCCGACGCCGGAATCAGCAGCCGGTAATCCGTGCCGAACAGCATGCGGATCACGTGCGGCACGAGCAGACCCACGTACCCGATCGCGCCGCTCACGGATACAGCAAGGCCCGTGAGCACGGAAGCGGCCACGTAGACCACGAGCTTCACGCGATGGACGTTCACGCCCAGGTGCCGTGCCTCCTGCTCGCCCGTCAAGATCAAGTTCAGGTCGGACGAGGTCGTGTAAATCGAGCCGACGGCGATCACCAGCAGAAAGTACAGCCACTTCAAATCCACCGTGGAGGGCGACGAAAGATCGCCCATCAGCCAGAAAGCCATCCCGCGCACGTCGCGTCCCGGCAGCGTCGTCATCAGGAACATGATCACCGCCGAAAGAAACGACGCGGTGATGATTCCGGCGAGCAGCAGCGTGCCGCTGTCGAGCTGCCCGCCGCGGCGTCCGAGAAAATAGACCGCCGCGATCGTGGCAATCGCTCCCGCGAAGGCAGCCGCCTGAATCAGCCCGGGCGCGTGCGGCGCCGCAATCAGGCTGAGAATGGCGCCGAGCGCCGCGCCGCTCGAAACGCCGAGGACGTAAGGGTCAGCCAGCGGATTGCGCAGCAGAGCCTGAAAGCCGGCGCCCGCGGTCGAAAGCGAAGCTCCGACCAGAATCCCCAGCAGGATCCGCGGAAGCCGTATGTTCAGCACGATGGACTGAAAATCCGGCGGAATCTCGCTCCAGCGGCGCAGCGCTGCGTTGAAGAGCGTCATCACGATGTCACGCACCGAAACCGGATACGCGCCCACGCGCAACGAGATCACGACCGCGACAAACAACACGGCGCAAAGCGCGAGGCAGATTGTGAACACGTGGCGCGGCGTCAGCGGGCGCATTGGCGGCACTCCCGTCCGGCCTCGCGCACGGCTTCCAGTGCAAGCCGGGTTTCGCTTTTCGAATTTCGAATTTCGCTCTTCGCGGCAAATGCTTCCGGATGCAATTGATGCGCGAGCTGCTCGATTGCGTCGACCAATCCCGGCGATGGCCGCACCGCTTCCTCGCTCACATCGACCACATGCCCCATCTCGACGGCGTCGAGATCCCGCCACGCGGGCCGCGAGCGCAGATCCGCAAGCTGCGTCGCACCGGTTTCGCCGTGGTCGCTCGTGAAAACAATGTAATCCGGCTGCAGCCGGACAACTTCCTCAATACTTAGCTGCGGCCAATTGCGGTCCGAGAGTACGACCGACTCCGCACCGGCCCAGCGCAGCGCGTCCGCGATAAACGTATTCTGGCCGATCGTGATCAGCGGGTCCTCCCACACAACGAACAGCACGTGAACCATCGGCCTGTCGGCAAGCCGCGAGTGCAGCGCGTCCAGCCGCTCGCGCAACTGCGCAACGAGCGCTGCCCCTTGGTCGCCAGCGCCTACCAGCTCGGCCATCCGCGCGATCGAATCCACCATCCCTCGCACCGTGTGCGGATCGCTCGTGTACACGGGAATGCCCAGCCGCTCGAGCGCGACCACCGTCTCGAGCCGGTTGATCGAAGTCGTCGCCAGCACGAGATCGGGATGCAATACCGCAATCGCTTCCAGGCTCGGATTCTGCGGATTGCCCACGTGCGGCTTCTGCTTCGCTGCCACCGGAGTATCGCAGACGTCCGTATCGCCCGCCAGGCGGTCGCCCAGTCCCAGCGCGTAGACCGTTTCCGTCAGGTTCGGCGCGAGCGTCACGATCCGCCGCACCTCCGTCGGCATCACCACGCGCCGCCCGACTTCGTCGGTGATCGCGCGCCCGGATTTCGCCTGCGCCCTGAATCGCGCGGCGAGTGTCCGGGGCGCCGTCGTCGCAATCAGCGCGCCCGCCGTCGCAACCGCGACCATTCGCCGATGCCAAGATCGAATCAAACTCTTCTCTCCAACAAAAAAGCCTCGCGAGGATGGCGAGGCTGATCGCCACACTCTTTCTCGCGAAGAGTGCCGGCTTCGACTAGCGCGGGTACGTTCCTGACTCTCGGCTGCCGCTTTATCTTGGGAACCATCCAGCGGATGGTTCGAAGGGTTTGCAGCACGCCGATCACAGTGGCGGGACCGTGGCCGATTTTCACGGCCTTCCGTTCACCCAGAGAACCCGCCAGTAGCGGATTCGAAGGGCTCCCCGTGCCAGTTCAATTGTCGTTCGTCAGTCTATGCCGCACCCGCGACGGTGTCAACCGATGCCCACCGCGGCGGATTCGCTTCAGCGGTTCTTCCACTTCGGCGCGCGCTTTTCAACCAAGGCGCGCACACCCTCTTGCGAATCTTCGAGCTCGGCGAGTTCGTTGAGGAAAACCTTCATGGAGTTGCGGACGCCTTCGCGCAGCGGTAAGCCCAGGCTGCCGAGTATGGCTTTCTTCGCCATGGTCAGCACAGGCCCCGACTGCGCCGTCACCTTCGCGATCACGTCGTCCACTTTCTTCTGCAACTCGCCTTCCGGCACGAGCCAGTTCACGAGGCCCAGATCGCGCGCGCGCTCCGCCGTGATTGTTTCACCGGTCAGCACGAGTTCGAGCGCCTGCTTCGGCCCGAGGATGTAGGGAAGAACCGCCGCGGCCAGCGGCGGAAAAACTCCCAGCTTGATTTCCGGCTGCGCGAATCTCGCCTTGGGAGTCGCGATCACCAGATCCGCCAGCGCCGCCAGTTCCGCGCCTCCGCCGAACGCCGGGCCGTTTATGACCACCAGCAGCGGCTTCGACGTATCGAGCATCGCCGCGAACGCGCCGTGAAACGCGTCGAGTAGTTGAAACACGCGCCGCTGCGAGTATTCACCGAGCTCGATCCCGCCGCAAAACGTCTTACCGGCCGAATCGAGAACGATCAGCTTGATCTCGCTTCGCTCGCCAAGCGTGTTGATCCCCGCGGTCAGCTCGGAGATCATCCGCTCGTTCAGCAGGTTGTGGTCGGGGCGATCGAGCGTGAGCCGCGCGACTTCTCCTTCAACGCGCACCTTCACGAACTGGAAATCGTCGAGCTTCGGCGCGGCCAGCGCCAGCGTTCCGAGGACCTCTACTCCGCGGCGGTCTTGGGGCATCAAATCGCTCCGGTTCTGTCAGCCCTGGAAGAGCCCGGTGAACGAGCCCTGAAGGAGGCTCCCAAAAGCTTAGACGGTTTCGATTTCGACCGCCACGCCCAATCCGCCTGATACACACAAAGTGGCAAGACCCCGCCGGCCGGCCCGTACCAGAAGACTCGCGGAATCTCGCGCGGACGATCGGTCTCACCGCGATGTGCGCCTTACGCGTGGCGAACTGCCCGACGCCGTTGTGCAAGAGCTTGTTGAACTCGCTCGCGCCGTCGTCGAGCGCTGCGATCCTCAGCTCACGTGATGCGAACTCAGGCGCCCTTCTGGAGTTGCGAGGCGGCCTGAATTTGCGGCGCGGGCTGCGGTGCAGGAGACGGAGTCACCGCCGCTGGCGCGGAGTACGAAGTATCCGGCTTCGGTTTCAGCGAGAAATGTATGCCGCGCTTCGCGTTCTCATCCGCTGTGCGCCGCCAGTCGAGCCGGCCGATGTCGATCGCGCCCTCCCGGCCGTAGCTCACAACGTATTGAAGCTCGCTGCCGGAGAGCCAGTAGTCCGTCGCGGTGAACATCGTGCCGTCCTTCATATAGAGCAGCACGGTGGGCGTGGATTCGGCGACGTTGTCCGTAATCGGATTCGTGTCGAGCGAGCCCTGAGAACTTGGGTTGTTGTCGCTCGGCGTGGAATCATAACTGAAATCGTTGGGCGCGTATGGAGGGCCCGCGTATGCCGAGTTGTAGTAGTCGTCAGTCGAGTTGTCCGTGTAGTAGCTAAAATCGTCATAGCCCCACGGTGCGTAATACGGATACGGATAGGGACCCCAGTATCCGCCCCACGCCCACGGGTAATACCAGCCCGGATAACCCCAGCCAAATCCCCAATACGGCCAACCCCATCCCCAGCCGAATCCCCAGCCCCAACCGAAGCCGCCCCAACCCCAGCCGCGATCGCCAAATCCGAACCCACGGTTGCCAAATGCAAATCCGCGGTCACCGAATCCTCGTCCGAATCCGGAATTCGCGAACGTGGAACTGCCGAGTCGAGAGCTTCCCAAACCCAACGTCGCGCGGCTTGAAGAAATGGCGGACGATGCGCGTGTGCTCGCCGCGAATCCGCTGCCAGACCGTCCAAACGAGTGCCACTGACTATCTGCAACCGCGGAACTGCGAGAGCCGGACGAAGCCGCAGTATTCGCCATGCGGCTGGCGCTTCCAAAAGAGTGCCACTGGCCGTCCGCGATGGCATTGCGAACTCCCGACGATCGCCCCGCGCTACTGAAACCCCGGCCGGCCATGCCTGAACTAAAGCGCCCGCTCGATTGCGGACCTGCAAACGATCGAGCGCCCATCGAGCCTCGGTACGCAGAGCCGCCGAAACCGCGAGACCCGAATCCACCCGCACCTCGATACGACCCGCCAAACGACCGCCCGCCACCGCTGAAACCGGAGTGTCCGCCGCCACTAAAGCCCCCGTGGAACCCACCTCCGCCACCACCGTGGAATCCGCCTCCGCCGCCATGCCCTCCTCCGCGCTGAGCAAATGCGGGATTCGGCACAAGGACCAGAACAAGCGAGGCAATCGATGCGAGTAATACTTTTGCGAAGGTGGATCTTGTCATGACGGCTACCTCCACCAAAAATGGCCCGATAGGCCGAGAGAACATGCGAGGCTACGGCCTATTCTACTCTGTTTGATTGCCTGAGGGCCATTCAGGTTGCAAGACGCAGAGCCGCAAAGCGCCTATCGGGGATATCTCCTCCCGCCACTGTCGTCAGCGCGACGCGACTCGGTATCCTTGTGACGGCGTTAGTTGTTCTTGGGCGAAGGCTGCAAAATGCCTTGTAGCGATTCCAGACGACCATCGATCGGCCCGATTGAAAGGCCCAGAATCCTCGCAATCAGCGGGTAAACATCGATGTTCTCGAATGCGGGCAATCGAGATCCGGGGCGAACATCGGGACCCGCGGCGTAGAAGATCGCTCGCATGGATTTCATTTGGCTAGGGTCGTAACCATGCTCGCCTTTGACCGTTGGCTGCACGATTTCCGGATTCTCCGAGGCGTGAGCGCGGATCATGTACGGGCCCGCCGGGATCACCACCGGATCCCCGATCCTCGGATTGCTGCTGAAATGCAGGTAAGCCGGCACATCCCTTCGGCGGTACACCACGAACTTATCGCTCTTGCCGCGTAGTTGCCGATACGCGCGCGCGGCACCCTGCTCGTCAGGCGCATACAGAAGGGGACTATTCTTGATCGTTACAAACTCCGAAAGGTCGGCGTAGCGATCCAGATCGATCCAGTTGCCTTCCACGTTGGCCATGCCGTGATCCGATACCACAATCAAGTCAACGGGCAGGTGGAGCGTTTTCAGGTCAGCCCTCAAAGTGCCCACTAGAGCATCCACGTGACGGACGGCATCGCCCGTCTGCGGGCTGTCGGGACCGGCTTCGTGCCCCGTATGATCCGGCTCGTAGAAATAAAGCGTGATGAAGTGCGGCCTCTGCGCCGCCGGCAGCTTCAGCCATGCGATCACTTGATCGATGCGCTGTTCGTCCGGGACGCTGTTGTCGAAATGGACGTAATGCGAAGGACGCGTACCATCGATCTCCGCATCCGAACTCGGCCAGAAAAAGCAGGCGCTTCGCATGCCCTGTTTCTCGGCGAGTACCCAAAGTGGAACGCCGCTGTACCAACTGCCGTCGCTCGCATCGAGTTTGGACATGTAGCTCTGTTTCCGTGCCGGGTCGTAGAAATTGTTTTCGATAATTCCGTGGTGCTCGGGATATAGACCGGTAACGATCGAATAGTGATTCGGAAATGTGACGGAGGGAAAGGAAGGAATCATCCCTTCGGGCGCGCTCGCACCTTCCACAGCCATACGCTGAAGATTGAGCGCGCCATATTCAGCGGCGTAGTCGTAGCGGAAACCATCGAGGGAGACCAAAACTACATACGGCTTCGCCTGCTGGGCACTGGCATTGGGCCCGTGTTTTACCGCGATGACCTGGGAGGTGTCCTGCGAATGAAGCGGCAGGCACAGCGCCCAGAGGAGACATGCTACGGCGGCCGCCTTAAGGAAGACCCTCCGTATTCCCACCCCGCAAGAACCTCCGGCTCCCGCAAATCCTGCGCGAAGGACTGTTGTCCTTCGCGCAGGCGACACTCAACTTAGAACGTCAGGTGCAGCGACAACTGCATGAACCGGTTGCTCCCGATCGTGTTGTCAATCACGCCATAGCCCTTGGAAGCCGGTGGCGTGAGGGTGTAGCACGGCACGGGATTGAAGCAGGGATTCAGTTCGAAGTCGGTGTCGGGCGTATCCAGGCTCGGATGATTGAAAAGATTGAACGCATCCGCCTGGAACTTCAGGTTGAATCGCTCACTCAGCTTGAAGTTCTTGAGAATCGAGAAATTGAAGGTCGTCTGGAATGGCGAGCGGAAGACGTTGCGGCCCGTCGTGCCGAATCCGGTTTCGTAGTTGTCGCAAACCATGGTGCCGCTCACCGTCTCGCAGGGAGGCACACCATCCTGGCCGGGCGCGAGCGACGGCACGGAGAAGACGTTCGGATTGACGTATGGCTGGCCGTTTACCAGGTTGCCTCCGCCACCGGATCTGGACTCTGCCGCCTTTGGCGTTACGCCGGACGCGAGAGGAAGAATGGGATTCGTCACGAAGTCATCGGCGCTGTAAAAGAGGCCGCCTGCGAGGCCCGAGAAGTCAATGACGCTGAACGGCTCACCGCTCTCGGCGACTGTGATCCCGGTGACCCCCCAGCCATTCGCCAGCACATTGACGACGCCGTGGGCGTCCTTGATTGTCGGCAGATTGTAAAGATAGCTGATGGTGAACACGTGCGTGCGGTCGAAATCAGACGACGCGTACGAAGTTCGCGGATCGGCCGGATTGTTGCCGTTGAAGAAAAGGCCGGCGCCGACTCCGCTTCCTTCATCCAGAGAGTGAGAGTACGTGTAAGAGGCGTTGATCTGCAACCCATGACTCATTTTCTTCGTGAGGCTCAATTCCAAGGCGTCGTAGTTTGAAATGCCTTCCGCTGTCCACAAATCGGCATTGGGGTTGATGCCGATGTACTTCGAGCGGAGGGCCGTATTCCCGTCCGAGGCCGTAAAGTTCCCGAGCGTGGTCTGCACCGCCTCGGCCGGAAGCTGGATACAGGTGGGGGAAGCGTCGTTGAAGTCATCGCAGCCGCCGGAGATCGTGGGTGTGGCCGCCGAATAGCCATAGGAATAGATCTGGTTGTTGATCGGACTCGTTGGCGTCGCGATCCCGGGTTGGTTGAACGGTATCGGCAACACCTCGTGGACCCCGTGATTTCCCAGGTACCCCAGCGTCAGAACGACATCGTTTCTCGGTTGCCATTGCAGATCGAGGCTCCAGTTTTCCGAGTAGGGCAGCTTGTTCGCGGGGTCGTAGCCGCCGAACAGGAAGGGACGGGGAGGTGAGAAGGAAACCGGCGTGCAGTAGGGCATGTTCGCCTGCTGCATGCCCGGAACCGGCCCGGTCGTGCTGCAGCCGGACAGGGCCCGCATATCGGGCACGAGCCCGGCGATTTCCGCCAGGGATGTTGGAGGAGCGGGAAGCGTCGTCCCGAACGGAGTGCTGGATAGGCATTTCAGTGCGGTGACACAACCGGTGGAGCAAGTCGGCGAAGCAGCACCGCAGTCGGCACTGATCGGGATCGTGAAGGGCTCCTGGGTCGTGACGCTGAACGGTCCGCTGATTCCCAGTCCGGCGCTGGCCGACAATTCCGTGAAGTACTCGCCGCGGTCGTAGAACATTCCGTAGCCCGCGCGGACCACGAAATTCTTATGGGGGCTCCAGGCGACTCCGATTCTCGGGGCGAAACCCCACTGGCGCCCGGTCAAAGTCGAGTCGCTCACGCCTTTTGTGCCGAGCGTTTTGTTGTTTCCCGCCACGACGATTCCGACACCCGGCGTGCCGTTCACCTCATTGAACGAATCCGTTGCGAGATCGTACCCATAGTCTTGGGGATAGAAACTGGTCATCAGGCCGTTCGTCTCATATAAAGGCCCATCCCAATCCCAGCGCAGGCCATAGGTGACGGTGATATTTGGTGTCACCTTGAAGGCGTCCTGGGCATACAGGCCGGCTTGCTTGGAACGGAAGTGGCGATTTGTTTCACCGTCGAGGAGCAGGCCGTTGCTTTCGTCCGACCCCAACAAACCCTCTAGGAAATCCCCGAAAGTGCGGAAGGTGAATTCGGCAACGTCGGTTTCGCGGTTCGCGACATTCAGCTGCGCGTAATCGAACGTACCGCCGAAGGAAAGCGTGTGCTTCCCGAGAACCCAGTTGTACTTGGACGATCCCTCGAATTGATTCTGAAAGACACCGGCGTTCGCGAAGTTTGTGGAAGGGCCCATTTTCAGCTCGTTTCCCGAGTGAATTCCCACGGTCCCGCCGGCAGCAAGCGTTGCCCCACCATCCGCATTGTCGATAGTGATTCCGGGAAAGCGTTCGTTACTCGGCAGCACGAGTCCTATGGAGCTTGGCGTAAGAGACTCGTTTGTTGTGGCGCTGGCAATCTGGCGAATAAAGCCGAATCTTTGCTCCCAGGTGGTGTTCGGCGTCAGCACAGTCGTGTTGTCGAGAGAAAACACCTGGCTCCCAGCCTGGAGCTCTTGGCCAAAGCCGGAGACGGCACTGATTGCGAACGGGCTCGTCGTCGGGTCATCCTGAAAATAGTATTTGCCGGCGAGGCGATCGCTTGAACTGAAGTTGTAGTCAATATCGCCGTTCGCCTGATTCGCCTTGAACGTGCTCGCTGGCCCTATGATGGCGGAGTTGTACTTCTGGAGAGGGCTCTCCTCCGCGCTCTTGACTCCAACGCCTTCCGAAGGGATGAGAAATTGTCCATTCTTTAGGTTCAACTGCACCAGCGCGAGAGCGACGGGGTCCACCTTGGCGGTAGTGAGACACTTGCTGCTCGTACAGGTGCCGAGTGTCTTCGTAAAGCCATCGTCGAAATTGACCAAATTCACGAGATCCGTCTCGTCCCGATTCGTGGCAGTGAGTCCAGGGAGTGTCGGAACACCGCTGAATGCTCCGTTTAAAGCGTCGCTCACATCCTGGCGCTGGTACGACCCGAAGAAAAACAGCTTGTCCTTCTTGATTGGCCCACCGAGGGTTCCGCCAAAAACATTTCTGTGAAGTGGTGGAGCGCCGGTAAAAAAGTCATTCGGTATTAGAAAAGTTGGCGCCGCGTCGAGAGCATTATTTTGGAAGTATTCGTACGCCTGCCCGTGATAGTCGTTGGTCCCCGACTTCGTGGTCAACTCGATATGCGCACCGCTGTTCTGCCCCATGGAGGCGTCGTACATCGACGTTGTGACTTGCAATTCCTGAATGGTCTCAACCGGCGGCGTCGGCAGACCTTCGCCGATCGAATCGAAGACCGAAGTATTGGTTTGCACCAGGCCGCCGGCGCCGAATACTTCGCCCGTATTCAAAATGAACCGGCTGTCGGCAATGTTGCTCGCCGAGTCTCCATTGAAGAGGTTATTCGCGTTCACGGAGTTGAAGGTGAAGCTGTTGCTCGTATCGCGCTGTCCATTGGCATAGATTCCCTGATTACCGAGACCCTCGTTGCTGCCCGCACCTGAGAGGAAATCCGCGCTCGTGCCGGGCGCGAGGATGGCCAGCTGCGTGAAGCTCCCCGTTCCGAGCGGAACGGACTGAATCACGTCGCTGCCCAAAGTGTAGCCGTTCGAGGTGTCAGTCTCGTTCAGCAGCGGCGTGGCTTCCACGGTTATGGAGGTCGTGACTTCGCCAGGCTGGAGTGTCGCCTTGACTGTCGTCGTCAAGTTTCCTTGAACCAGAATCTGGGGGTACACGACCTTCTCAAATCCCGCCTTGGTAAAAGTGATCTCATACGTGCCGATCGGCAGATCGGCGACGCTGAACGACCCGTCATCCTTCGTTTGTGCCGTGACCACCAGGTTTGTGCCGACGTTGCGGATACTTACGGAAGCCTGCTGAACTACCGCGCCAGTGCTATCCGTCACGGTTCCGTCAATCGAGCCGAGCGTTTGCTGCGCGTGCGCTGCAAATGGAATCAACGCGAGGACTACAAGCAGAATTGCCACAAATCGGCACCGCGACTCTAGAGACCGCACCATGGACCACCCCCTCAGTGATTAGTCCGTGTAAGCCTTTTGGCCCGGACGCTTCCTGCTATCGAATCCACCCCTGGGCACATCTAAAAACCGGGAAAAACTCCGCCACCGGCGTACGAATATCGGATTGACCCATTCAGGACCCTGAGCCTTCTATTGCGTGCAGAGGCTTTTTGCCGAGAAGAAGATACGCTGTTCTCGCCTCTGCCCCAAACTCATTAAATCTGTCGGGCCGATTCGAGTTTAGGCCGGCATGATACTCAATCAGGGTTGATATGGCAATCAGGGAGTAGCAAACCCCGCAGGCACGCAGGCTGGAATGTCCCAAAAGCTTTCCTTTCCGCAAAATGGCTGCCGTCGCCCCCGTATTCAATAATGTGTCCGTGTGACTGGACGAAGAAAGCAGAATGAAGAGTGGATGAATGCTGGCGTTGGGCCCCGAAATGGCCGGATGCTCAGCGTGGCCTTGCTTCCGAACTCCTCGCCGTGGGGCAGTTCCGGTACTCTTGTGCGCGCTTCAAACCATTGACAACGACACTCCACAAAGTAAGCTACCAGCATGGACTTGCGAGAAAAAGACGAGGCCGACGCACGCCGGGCCTCGCGCGAAATGTGGACCGCTGCCCTGACCATCACGCTGTCTTTCGTCCTCGTTTTGGTGCTGGTCGCTTTGGTAGTGGTCCTCGGACACATTCAGCTCTTCTGACCGACTCACGCGGAGCGAACCGATGAAGGTCTACGAAATACCCAAGGGCGCGACGCGCGTCGAAGACTTGCGCCGCGGCGAGCGGCCCGATCCAAAGCCGGGGCCGAGCGACGTGGTCGTCCGCCTCCGCGCCGCCTCGCTCAACTATCGCGACCATGCCATCGTCGTCGGCAAGTACCGCTACAACCTCGATCACGACACGATTCCCTGCTCTGACGGCGCGGGCGAAGTGGTGGCCGTCGGCGCCGCGGTCACGCGCTTCAAGCCCGGCGACCGCGTGCTCCCCACGTTCTTCCAGGTGTGGATCGACGGCGCGCCTCCGAAAAACCGCGCCGCGCTGGGCGCTCCGCTCGACGGCACGCTCGCCGAGTACCTCGCGCTCCACGAAGACGGCTGGGTCGCCGCGCCGCAGAGCCTGTCGTTCGAGGAAGCGGCGACGCTCACCTGCGCCGGCCCCACCGCGTGGAACGCGCTGATGACTGTCGGCACGCGCGTGAAGCCTGGCGACACGGTGCTTTGCCTCGGCACCGGCGGCGTCTCGATGTTCGCGCTGCAATTCGCGCTTGCGGCCGGCGCGCGCGTGATCGTCACTTCGTCGAGCGACGCGAAAATCGAGCGCGGCCGCAGCCTCGGCGCCTCCGACGGCGTGAACTACAAGACGCATCCCGATTGGGAGAAGGAAGTGCTTGCGCTCACCGGCGGGCGCGGCGTCGATTGCGTGATCGAAAATGGCGGCCTGGGCACGCTCGCGCGCTCGTTCCAGTGCGTCGGCTGGGGCGGAAAAGTCGCGTTGATCGGCGTGCTCGCCGGCGCGCAGGGCAACGCCAATCCGCACGACCTGATGTTCAAGAGCGCCAGCCTGCACGGTATCGGCGTCGGCAGCCGCGCGAGCCTCGAGCAGTTGATTCAGGCCATCGAGGTCAACCGCATCAAGCCGGTCATCGACAAAGTCTTCTCGTTCGACCAGGCCACCGACGCCTTCCGCCACCAGGCCTCCGGCAACTTCATCGGCAAAATCGTGATCGCCATCTGACCCGAGTCCCGCGCGCACGCAACCGCATCTAACTTACGGGGCATTGTCAAATGCGAAGGCGTAGCATCATCACTTTTCTGGCGATCGTGCAGTCGATTCTCTTTCTCTCGCACGCTTTTGTTTACGCGACCTGGGCGTTTTTCACACGCCTGTCCGGTCCCGCGCTCGCCGCCGAGTTCGCGGTGCTCTCCATCACGTTTCTCACAGCCTCGCTGCTCGCCCGGCGCTATTCGAACGCGCTCGTGCGCGTCTATTACACGATCTCGGCCGTCTGGCTCGGCTTTTTCAGCTTCGCATTTCTCGCGGCGTGTGCCTCGTGGATCGTTCTCGGCGTCTCGACGCTCCTGCGCCTCCATTGGCCGCCGCGAGACATCGCGTTCGCGCTCCTCGGACTCGCTGCACTCGCTAGCGCGTACGGCTTGCTCAACTCCGCGCGCACGCGCGTCACGCAAGTTTCCGTCAAGCTGCCGAATCTGCCCGCAACCTGGCGCGGCCGCGTGGCCGCGTTAGTCACGGATACGCACCTCGGCCACGTTCGCGGCGCACATTTCACGCAGCGCATCGTAACGCTGCTGTCGCGCTTCGCGCCGGACATCATCCTGATCGGCGGCGACCTCTACGACGGCACCGCCGCCGACGCCCGCCATCTCGCCGCGCCGCTCGAACAGCTCTCGCCTCCCTTCGGCACCTATTTCATCGCCGGGAATCACGAGGAGTTCGGCGACCAGGAGCAATATCTCAAAGCCGTCCGCGATTCCGGCGTCCGCGTGCTCAACAACGAAAAAGTTGTCGTCGACGGCTTGCAGCTTGTCGGCGTGCACCATCGCGACTCGGTGCACCCGGAGCATTTCCGCGCGATCCTCCGCGATGCCCATCTGGACCCGGATCGCGCCAGCATCCTGCTCACCCACGAGCCGCGCAACCTGCCGATCGCCGCCGAGGAAAAAATTGGCCTCCAGCTCTCCGGCCACACGCACGCCGGCCAGTTTTTCCCGTTCACGTGGTTTACCTCGCGCATCTACGGCCCATTCGTCTACGGACTGAAGCGCCTCGGCGATCTCCTCGTGTACACGTCTTGCGGCGCGGGCACGTGGGGCCCGCCGATGCGCATCGGCACCAGCCCCGAAATCGTCTTCATCAGCTTCGAGTGACGACCCGACGAGGATCGTCATCCTGAGGCGGGCGCCTTTTGCCCGCCGAAGGATCTCTCTTCTGAGTCACAGCTGCCGCGGAGCCGACGCTCATCTGGGTCCAATTTCGCCATGGACTCCAACCCGTGCGCCCTGTAGCATCTCATCATGAAATGTTCCAGTTCAGGCTGTTCACGCAAAGCTGACAAGCAGTGCACTGAATGCTCCCGCTACTTCTGCTCCGAACACGTGGAAATTTGCGATTTGTGCGAGGGGCCTGTTTGTCACGACTGCCGCGAAGCGCACCAATCGAACCCGTTGCACGAGGAAGAAAGAGCGTAGTCTTCCGCGTCGCCCGCCACGCGCAGCCAGCCGCCCTCATGCTATCATCCGGCGCGAAAATCACTCGCCGGAGGACACACCATGGACCGTAAGCGCCGCGACTTTCTCTCCGCCACCGCCGCTGCGGTGACTCTCTCGACCGGCCTGCCCGCCGCTCTCGCCAAGGGCGATCCGCCCGCGGCGCAAACCAGCACGACAGCTGATGGAGCGGGCGGCTACGCCGCGCCGACGGAAATCAAAGCCATCGAGTTCATCAACCTGCGCGAACTCGAACCAGCGGCGCAAAAAGTGATTCCCCCGGGCGGCTTCGGCTACATCTCCAGCGCGGCCGGCGACGAATGGACGAAGCGCGAAAACGAAGCCGCGTTCAAGCGCGTCACCATCGCGCCGCGCTATCTCACCGGCTACAACGACGCCGACCGCTCCACCACGCTCCTCGGCTCGAAGGTCTCGATGCCCATCATCCTCTCCGCCATGGCCGGTCACGGCATGGCCCACGCCACCGCCGAGGTCGGTTCGGCGAAAGGCACGGGCGCGGCCGGCACGCTTTACACGGCCGCGTCGCTTTCCACCCTGACGATGGAAGGGATCGCGCAGGCCAGCCCCGGCCCGAAGTGGTTCCAGATCTATCTGCCCTCCGACCGCGGCAAAGCGCGCGAAATTCTCGAACGCGCCAAGGCCGCCGGCTACCGCGCGATCGTCCTGACGATCGACACCGTCGTCGCCAGCAACCGCGAAACCGACCGCCGCAACCATTTCCGCTCGCCGCTGCCCATCGGCAACTTTCCCGGCGAGAATGGCTCCTACGCCGCGGCGCCGATGAAGCGCGACCTCGACTGGGACGACGTCGAGTTCATCCGCAAGACGACAGGCCTGCCTGTGCTGCTGAAAGGCGTGATGTCGCCGGAGCTTGCAGTGGCGGCCGTCGAGCGCGGCTGCGCGGGCGTGCAGGTGTCGAACCACGGCGGGCGCCAGCTCGACGACGTTTCCGCGACGATTAGCGTCCTGCCGCGCATCGCCGAAGCCGTCCACGGCCGCGCCACCATCATCATCGACGGAGGCGTGCGCCGCGGACAGGATGTCTTCAAGGCGCTCGCGCTCGGCGCCAATGCCGTCGCCATCGGCCGCCCGCTCATGTACGGCCTCGCCCTCGGCGGATGGATGGGCGTGCAGGCCGTCTTCCAGCATCTCGACGGCGAACTCGAAATGACCATGCGCCTCGCCGGCGCCCGCACTATCGCCGAAATCTCGAAACGCTACATCACGGCGTGACCCCGCCGCCCCTGCGCTGTCATTCCGAGCCCGGCCGCCTTTTTCGCGTACAATTCTGTCGATTTCCAGGCTCCCCGTTCGACTAACCCATAGGAGGCAAAACATGCAATACCTACTGCTGATTTACGGCCAGGAATCGGATTGGGCAAAGTTGACTCCCGCGCAGCACGGAGCCATGAGCCAGGAGTACGCTCAGTTCAACAAGGAAATCATGGAGAAGGGAAAGTATGTCGGGGGCAACCGGCTCACGCCCGTCGCCACGGCCACAACCGTCCGCGTGCGAGACGGAAAGCGCGTCACCACCGACGGTCCTTTCGCGGAAACCAAGGAGCAACTCGGCGGCTATTACCTGATCAATGCCAACGACCTCGACGAAGCCATCGCCATCGCCGCGCGCATTCCTGCCGCGCGCCAAGGTTCCGTCGAGGTGCGGCCCATTGTTGTCATGGAGCAGTCCGCCCGCCCGTAACTCCATCGGCCCGGTTGACAATCACCTCGGACATCGGGTGATGATGGTCCGTGTCCAACATGGACTTCGAAAAGCTTCACCGCGAGGAATCCGGCCGCATTCTGTCCACGCTGATTCGTTTGCTCGGAGACTTTGATCTCGCCGAGGAGATGTTGCAGGAGGCCTACGCCGCCGCCCTGCAGCAGTGGCCCTCCGAAGGCGCGCCGGCAAATCCTCGCGCGTGGCTCGTCAGTACGGCGCGCCACAAAGCCATCGACCGGCTCCGGCGCACCCGCCGCTTCGAGGCCAAGCAGGACGAGCTCGCGAAATATATCGAGCTGACCGGGCAATCCGCGCCCGATTCGAAACACGGCCCGGAGCCCGGCTCATCGCCCGACTCACGCGACGACATGTTTCCAGACGACCGGCTGCGCCTGATCTTCACCTGCTGCCACCCGGCGCTCGCCACCGACGCGCAGGTCGCGCTGACGCTTCACACCGTCTGCGGCCTCACCACGGAAGAAATCTCGCGCGCCTTTCTGGTTTCCGTGGCGACCATGGCCCAGCGCCTGGTCCGCGCGAAGCGCAAGATTCGCGACGCGAACATTCCCTATCGCGTGCCCGCGCAGGAAGACCTGCCCGACCGCGTGGACGCCGTGCTGCTCGTCGTCTACCTGATTTTCAACGAGGGCTATCTTGCCGGCAGCGGAGATGCGCTCGTCCGCCGCGAACTCTGCGCCGAAGCGATTCGCCTCGGGCGCGTTTTGTCCGAACTGCTTCCGCGCGAGGCGGAAGCGCGGGCGCTGCTGGCTCTGATGCTCCTCCACGATTCGCGATGCGACGCCCGCGTCGGCGCGGACGGCGAGCTTGTCTTGCTCGAGGAACAGGATCGCAGCCTCTGGCGCCGGGAACAGATTCGCGAAGGCACCGCGATCGCGGAATCGGCTCTGCGCGGCGGCGCCGGCGGAGGGTATGCGCTCCAGGCCGCGATCGCCGCGCTCCATGCCAAACCAGCGTCGGCAAAAGACACGGACTGGCCGCAGATCGCTGCGCTGTACGATCTCTTGCTGGCTGCGCGTCCGTCGCCGGTCGTCGAAGTGAATCGCGCCGTCGCCGTCGCGATGGCTCACTCTCCGCAGGATGGACTCGTCCTGCTCGATGAACTCGAAAGCCGCGAAGAGCTCTCCGAATTCCATCTTCTCCCGGCGGCGCGTGCCGATCTGCTTCGCCGTCTCGGAAAAACAGCCGAAGCCGCGGACGCCTATCGCCGCGCTCTCTCCCTTGCCACGAACGACGTCGAACGCCGCTTTCTCCGCCGCCGCCTCGCCGCACTGCCGATCGCATGACGATCGGGCGCCTCGCGCCCGCCTCTGCACTCGTCGTCATGTGCGCTGTTTGCATCCGCCGTGGCGGATAACGCCGCGGCCTTTTTACCCTGACGTACGAAGGGCAGCGCGGCATTCTTCGTTGTCATTCCGAGCCCGGCCGCCTTTTGAACCGTAGCGAGGAATCTGCTGTAGCCTTTACGTTTTTTCTCCCGTAGGGGCACGACACGCCGTGCCCAGCGACGATACTTGGCGACCCGCCGCCCCGTTCGCTTACGCGTCCCCGTCCGCATCCCGTAGGGGCGTCTTACTACGGTTCGCGCGATCCTCCCAGTTGGGATATAGTTCTCAGCTTAGCCTCGTCTATGCACCCATGCTGGACCTCGGATACGTGCGGGAGCACCTCGACGCGATCGAAAAGATGGCGCGCGACCGCGGCGTCGCGCTCGACGTCGCCACATTTCGCAAAATCGACACCGAGCGCCGCGAGATCATCACCGCGACCGAGCGCAAGAAAGCCGAGCGGAACAAAACCAGCGACGAAATCGTGCGCCTCAAGAAGTACCAAGGAATGGCAGATGCCCTCGCAGGCAAGCCACCAGTCCCCTCGGCAGGCTCGAGCGAGCTGGACGCGATTTTGGCGCGGATGAAGCAGGTCTCCGAAGAGCTGAAGCGCAACGACGAGCGCATCGCGGAACTGGACGAGCAGCTTCGCCAATTCCTGCTGACGGTTCCGAATATGCCGCACGCGAGCGTCCCGGTGGGCAAGGGCGCGGCGGACAACGTCGAAGTCTGCCGCTGGGGCTCGGCGCCGAAATTCGATTTCGCGCCGAAGCCGCACTGGGAAATCGGCGAGGGCGCGGGAATCCTCGATTTCGAGGCGGCCGTGAAAATCGCTGGCGCGCGATTCGTGGTCTACAAGGGCCTCGGCGCGCGGCTCGAGCGCGCCATCGCGAATTTCTTTCTCGACGTGCACACGCGCGAGTCCGGCTTCGCGGAAATCCTGCCGCCGTTCCTAGTGAACACGCAATCGCTCACCGGCGTCGGCCAGTTGCCGAAATTCGCCGCGGACATGTTTCACCTCGAAGGCACCGACCTCTGGCTCACTCCGACCGCCGAAGTCGAGCTGACGAGCTATCACCGCGACGAAACGCTCGACGCCGACGCGCTGCCGGTCAAGGTGTGCGCGTGGACGGCCTGCTTCCGCTCGGAGGCGGGCGCCGCCGGAAAGGACACGCGCGGCATCAAGCGCCAGCACCAGTTCCAGAAGGTCGAGCTTTTCAAGTTCACTCGGCCCGAGCAGAGTTACGACGAGCTCGAATCGCTGGTGCGCAGCGCGGAGCTGGTGCTGCAAAAGCTCGGGCTGCACTACCGCGTCGTGCTGCTCTGCACCGGCGACATGGGATTCGCGTCATCGAAGACGTACGACATCGAGGTCTGGCTGCCTTCATCGCAAGAGTTCATGGAGATTTCTTCGTGCTCGAACTGCGAGGCGTTTCAGGCGCGCCGCTCGGGGATTCGCTTCAAGCCCAAGGGCGGCAAATCGGAATTCGTGCACACGCTCAACGGCTCGGGCCTCGCCATCGGGCGCACCTGGATCGCGATCGTCGAGAACTATCAGCAGGCGGACGGATCGATCCTGATTCCCGAAGCGCTGCGGCCTTACATGGGCACCGATCGGATTGACCGGATCGATCGGATTCCGAAACCGTGAGGGCCGGGCACAATGCGCGGGCGGCGAAACTTTTCAAGAGATGCGGGAAGGGTGCGGGCGTTCATTCGAAACCCGCACCCGGCTCCCGGAAGGTTGGATGATTCCCTAGCTGGACTTCGCGATGCTGTCCACGTGCAGGTCGCCCTTGTCCGTTACGTGGCCGGTCACCTTCACCTGCTGACCGAGGTCCTTGTCGCCGTTCACAGCGTCTTGGTTCTCGATGGTGAGAACTTTCTTGTCCGCGCCGTTCACGAAGACCCACTTGGAGCCGTTCTTGATGCAGGTCATGGCGCAGGACTTGTGATCCGCGCTCATACCTTTGGCGCCGCAGTGGCTATCGCTGATCCAGCCCGTCCATGTCTGAGCGTCGGCAGCGCGTGTGGTATGCATTGTGGAAAGGCCGATCGCGGCGAAGAGCAGCGCGACCAGACCGAACATGCCGATGGCCTTTTTCATTATCAGTTCCCTCCTCAAAGATATGGCCGATTGCCCAGCCAATCTATTTTCGCCAGCAGCCGATCGTGTGCGAGTTTCTATGGGAGATGGGCGCGTTCAGTGCGGCACAAGGCTGCTGGCCTTCCCGGCTGGACGCTTCGTTTATATCCCCAAAGATAATAATGCGGCAAGGCCCATTTCTCATCCATCCTCAAGAGACGGGACCGAGGAGGACCATCGGGCCGGTGGGTTGCGGCATGCCGCCAGCGGGCTCGAGCGTCACCGCGAATGCTTTCGGCGCGATTCCCTGAGGCACCTTCATCATCCAGTGGTCCGGTTGTTCGCTCGCAGGATTGAAGACGCCCGCGCTGATCGGTTTGCCCGCCGCCGGGACGAGCCAGAGCTGATAGCTCTTCGCTGCCGGCGCGGGCGCGATTTCGCCTTCGTACATCAGCATGCCCATTTTCGCGTTGTACATCACGTGCGCGGTTCCCTTCGGCTGGCCGGGTTGCGGCGCGAGCGCCACCGTGGTCGTGTCGTTCGCGGTCATGAGGTCGGCGACCTCGCGGGCCTCATGCAGTTGTTGCTGCTGTTGCCGCGCGGACGCGTGCAGCGCCGCAAGTTCCTGATCGAGGCGGCGATTCTCGTTCCAGAGGACTATTGTCGCGACCAGCAGGACGACACCCGCCGGGGCAAGCACCTCCGTCCGCCAACGCCCGAAAATTCGGCTCACGCCATGGGAGCGTAGCGTGAGGCCCTTTCAGGGTCAACGACCGTGTTTCAGGGCATTTAGGCGCTGCGACTTCTGCATGGCAGTTCCACACGGCTTATTCAGAGAGATGTCGTACAACTGCTTATTTTACAATAGCTTATGGGATCTGGGACGTCGATTCCCATGGGGAAATCCGCGATTTACCGTTGTTCAATAGGAGTATTCCTGCGGTGGTTTCCATTGACATCTTTTGCCACTTCGCTAAACTTCGACCTTCGCACGACTTACGAGCATTTAGGCCATTCATCACCTGGTCGCAGCGTAGTGAGAGAAGCAGCGCAAGATTCCCCACCTTCAGGAGGAAGGCACGATGGCCACCACCGTCGCCAAGGCGGCTCCCCAACCCATGCCGCGGATCGCGCCGCGCGAGGATCTCAACCCTTACCGCATCGCGCAGATCCAGTTCGACATCGCGGCTGAGTACCTGAAGCTCGATCAGGGGCTGCGCCAAATCCTCCGCACGCCGAAGCGAGTGCTCGAAGTGTCCATCCCAACAAAGATGGACAACGGCCAAGTGAAGGTTTTCACGGGGTACCGCGTGCAGCACAACTTGGCGCGCGGCCCGGCGAAGGGCGGCATCAGGTACCATCCGAACGTCACACTCGACGAAGTCAAAGCGCTGGCAACGTGGATGACGTGGAAGTGCGCAGCGGTCAACATCCCGTACGGCGGCGGCAAGGGCGGCGTGATCTGCGACCCGAAGCGAATGAGCAAGGCCGAGCTCGAGCGGATGACGCGGCGCTATACCTCCGAAATCCTCCCCATCATCGGGCC
>Ga0187872_10001033_pt1 | contig 29765 bp, 28 predicted proteins | sample June2016WEW_16_4_FD_132973 | JGI IMG/M metagenome (GOLD analysis project Ga0187872, IMG submission 132973) | Peatland microbial communities from SPRUCE experiment site at the Marcell Experimental Forest, Minnesota, USA - June2016WEW_16_40 | ecosystem: Environmental > Terrestrial > Soil >...
AAAAGTGCTCAGGGGCGTGGGATTCTCGTACGGGTGAGCGCCGTTCGCATTGAAGAATCCGCCGCCATTCGTTCCAAGATTCTTGATGATCTCGAGCGCCGCCACCGGCCCTTCAGGGATGGTTTGTTGTCCGTTCCCGAGAGTCGCGGCGTGAGCGTAGGGGTGCCAATTCATCGGCACGCCTTGCCAGACCAAAAGCAAACTACCTAGCAGAGACAACGGCAGTAGAATCCACAGAATCGAGCGAGTCACATCCACCCAGAAGTTGCCAAGCTTGGTGGTCTGGTGGCGCGCGAACCCCCGAATGAAGGCCACGCCGACAGCCAGCCCGGACGCTCCTGCCAAGAAGTTCTGCACCGTCAAGCCAATCATTTGACTCGCGTAACTCAGCGTATTCTCCCCGCCGTAGGCTTGCCATGTTGTCGTCGTCGAGAAACTGATGGCGGTGTTCATGGCCAGGTCTGGGGTCACAGGTGTGGTTTGATAAGCTGGATAGAACCACGGCAGGAATCTTTGCAGACGCAGGATTCCGTAAAGCAACAGTGTGCCGATGAGCCCGAAAATGATGAAGGCGAGGGAGTACTGTTTCCAGTCCATCTCCGCGTCGGGTTTGATTCCGGTCAGCCTGTAGGTCAGCCGCTCAATGGGGAGCAGCACTCGGTCCAGGAAGGTTGGTTGACCCTGAAACACACGGGCCATGTAGCCGCCGAGAGGTTTCACCAGCACCGCGACGACGGCCAAAAAGAATGCGTACTGCAAGAGGTTGGGACCGCTCACCGGCGCCCTCGGAAGCCGATATTACATCGTTTCAGCATCAGTCTTCACAAGAGTGTTCTGTGCGAGCACCGCTCGCAAAAGCGAAGCTCGCATCAGTGATGCCAGGCGCTCGACGAGTTGAGCAGCATGACGAAGATGAATACCGCTAAGAGTCCGAACAGTCCCACAATCTCGCTGATCAGTATCTCTGGTCGCAGGACCGCTTCGGTCCTCGTCGGCTGTCCCTTACCCGCGTAGAGAGACAACCTTGTGGACTGGAGAGCCCGCTCGACGCGAAGCAAGGCAACAGCGGGCAGCTTCGAGTGGCGATGGTATCTTTTCCCCGTGCTCGCGAATTGGCGATGAAAGCGCACGAGCACATAGATCAAGAAGGCGCAGGCCACAACGCCCAACACGCTGAAAGTGATTGGTTCCAAGTGGGCTCTCCTCGCCTGGCTGCTCCAGGCCAATGCGTTCACAGTTGCATATCAACAGAGAATCTACGGGATCGGGCATCAACAAGGCATAAGACATCCGTAAGATTTTTATTGGGTCACGCTCGCCGCTAAGCCACGTATTTTGTGTAAAAATGCGGATTCCAGCCAGAGTAGTTCGAACGGATGCGGCTAACTGGCGCGTTCCGCTTATGGGCGAGCGGGAGGAGGCGGGAGGGCGGGAGCGCCGCTCTCGATGTACGCGCGAATCATCTTCTGCTGCTCGGGCGTTAGAACCGCCTTCGCGGCCAGGATCGCGTCGAGGTAGTGATTTATCAGCTGCGACGTGGATTTGGAGATTTCGTCACCTTTGCTCATCACCGCGGCCCTGTCCGGCTTGTCGGCACGAAGAAGTTCCCGCAGATCAATCGAATCCACCGCGGTGACCGCCCCCGTCTTGATCGTGAACGTTTCCGTATCGACGACGATTTTCCGGAGGCTATCGGCCTGCTGGTCCGTGAGGCCGAGCATGGTCCGGACGCGCGGGTCGTCCAGCGCCGCCATCAGCCTGGAAACCCTCTGAAGGGGTCCGCCCGGTTCGTGGCCGCACCCTCCTGCGTCCTGAGAGCGCCACAACATCGGTCCCATCGTCTGCATCATCTCGGGGGTCATCATGCCCGCGCCCATTACGACTGGGCCCATTGGCCGCTGGCCGGGAACCGCAGGGTTGGCGGACTGTTGCTGGCCCTGTGCGGATTGCGCGGGTGGAGGCTGGGGCGGCGGATTCTGCGCCGGGCCTTGAGCAGCACTGGTGCTTGCAAATACCGAAAGGCTCGTTACAAAAATCAAGGTGACAATCATCTTGGATCGCATCAACTTCCTCCTACCTATCTATACGCGCTGACCCTAATCCGAGTTTCGGTTTCGTCCCGGCTTGCATCCGATGCCCCAGTGGCTGCAAGCATACGCAGTTTACCAGAGGCGTTCCTCCGGGAGCATCACCGATAATTCGTAACAGCGCTCGATGCACTTGAGCGGCGCGTCCCGCAAACCCGTCCGGGACGCACACTGTGCGCATCGTCGTTGCATGTGCGGGAGCGGATGGGATATAAACGCGCCGGTGCCGGTTGCGAGACGCCCGCGTAAAGGCGGCCGCTACAAAACACACGGAAGAGAAACGCGAACGAGCTGCGGCGCGTCACACTAGCCACAGATGAAGCCTCGAATACTGTTTGGGGGGACCTGCATGATTAAAAGCTATTGTATGGTTTTGTCGTTGTTGTTTGCGCTGCTGCTTGCGGGAGCGATGGCGCCGCGGGCGAATGCACAAGTAGAGGAGGGAGTGACTCCGCCGCCGGCGCAGGGGCAAGCGCCTCCGGCGGCGGGCGCCGCGGCACCCGCGCGCCCACCGGCGCCACCTCCTGGGATGTTCGCGCTAGGGCCGCTGCCGCACGGCACGGTGAAGGATTACAAGCCGGTCACGGACCAGGACCTTTTGAATCCGAGTCCGAACGACTGGCTGCAGTACAGCCGCACGTACGACGCGTGGCGCTACAGCCCGCTCAAGCAGATCAACAAGAAAACCGTCAGCAACCTGCACATCGCCTGGGTGAAAGGCTTGCCGGCGGGCATCACGGAGACGATCCCGATCGTCCACGATGGCGTGATGTATCTGGTGGCGCCGGGCGCGGACGTGATGGCCGTCGATGCGACCAACGGAGACATCATCTGGGAATACAAGCGAGCGTTCAAGGACCCCAGGGTCACCTCGCAGGAACGGACCAAGGCAATCTCGATCTATAAAGATATGGTTTACTACTCGTCGCCCGATGGGTACGTGATCGCGCTCGACGCGGCGACCGGCAAAGTCCGCTGGGAAACATACAAGACGGACACGCAGAATACGTCCGGCACGATCGTCGTCGAGGGGAAAGTGATTTCGGGCGGCACGTGCGGCAAAGGACGCGAGAGCTGCTTCATCGAAGCGGACGACGCGGACACGGGGAAGGAAGTCTGGCGGTTCTACAACGTCGCGGCGCCGGGCGATCCGGGCTACGCGTCGTGGAACGGCGCGGACAACACGAACTACACGGCGTCCACGTGGGGAATGCCGGGGAACTACGACCCCGTTCGCAAGGTGATCTACTGGGGCATCGCGAACCCGTCGCCGTACGAACGGCTCGCGCGCCACGGCGGCGACCCCGACGGCACGTCACGGACGGCGCCGGCCGATTTGTATAGCAACTGCACCGTCGCGCTCGATCCCGCGACCGGGAAGCTCATCTGGTATTACCAGCACCTTCCGGCCGATGATTGGGACACCGACCACACGCACGAGCGCACGCTCGTGACTACGACGTTCAATCCCGATCCCAAAGCGGTGAAGTGGTACAACACGGAAGTGCCGCGCGGATCGAAGCACGACGTGGCGGCGATGGTCGGGGAGAGCGGCATCATGTTCGTGCTCGACCGCAACAACGGGCAATTTTTGTGGGCCGAGCCTATCCCGGTCGACACGCCGAATCTGGCCATCTCGAATATCGACGGGAAAACCGGGCTGGCCACGATCAATTATGACGTGGTGATGAAGAAGCCGGGAGATCATCACGTGATTTGTTACTGGAACGGGCGCAGCTACTGGCCGACGGCGTACGATCCGGAAACGAATTCACTGTACACCGGCTACATCGACAACTGCCTCGACATGACGGCCAACGGCCTGAGCGGACTCAGGCACGGCGTCCTGCGCGAGGGCTCCGATATCAATGCGATTGCAGGTCTCGCGAAGATCGATCTCTCCACCGGGCAGATGCAGAAATTCGACGTCCAAAACGCGCCGGGCACGGGCGCGCTCTTGGCCACCGCCGGCGGATTGATATTTCACGGCGACATCAACCGGCGGTTCCGCGCGTTCGATGCCCAGACCGGAAAGCAACTGTGGGAATCGATTCTCGGCGGACCGATCTCGGTGAGCACGATTACCTATGCGGTGAACGGAAAGCAGTACATCGCGGTGATCACCGGAGACAATCTGGCGGAGCCGGTGCTCAGCAGGCAGAGCGGCGTCCAGCTGACGACCGGGCACAACGCGATCTATACGTTCGCGTTGCCATAGACGGCCGCGTCGCGCCGCCGGGCTAGTGCGAGACGTCGGCGAAGCTGACGGCGACGGGCGCCTTGTCCATTTCCGCCACGTGGAACATCTGGCGCGGCGTCAGGCCCATAGTGCCGGCCAGGATCGCGTCGGGCATTTCCTGGATGCGAATGTTGAAGGTGTTGACCGAGTCGTTGTAGAACTCGCGCCGGTCGGCGATCTGGCTTTCCAGGTCCGTGATGCGCGACTGGAGCTGCATGAAGTTGTTGTTCGCTTGCAGCTCCGGATAGTTTTCAGCGGTGGCGATCAGCCGGCCGACGGCGGAAGTCAGAGTCGCGCTTGCCTCGGCCTTCTGGTCCACGGTGGTGGCTTGCGAGTACGCCGACCGCGCCTGCGTGATTTTCTGGAAAGTGTCCTGCTCGTACTTCATGTAACCTTTGCAGACTTCGACGAGATTCGGCAGCTCGTCGTGGCGCTGCCTGAGCAGAACGTCGATATTGGCCCAGGCTTTGTCGACGTTGTTCTTCACCGCGATCAGGCCGTTATAGAGCGTCACCACATAGGCCACCGCGCCGCCGACGACAAACAGGAACAGCAGCAAAGGTATCAAGGTCATCATCGTTCCTCCTCTCGAGCGCTATCGCCACCCGAGCATGCCCAGCAAGATGTACAAGCAGACCAGCGTGAGAACCGGACCGCCCCAGATGCACAAGGCCGACTTCCATCCGAGCGACTGCACAACCTCCCGCTGGCTCTGCGACGAAATCGTGAACGGATCGTTGCGCGTTCCCTTACCGATGACCACAGACGCGTCGAACACCGACTCCTCCGGGCGCTGCGCTGCCGGGGGCGCCTGCGCGCTGGGTGCATCGGCGACAGCCGTAGCCGTCGCGAAGGGGACTTGCGGAATGGGCGCGGCGGGCGCTGGCGCGGGCGTGGTTCTGCCGGGCGGGTGCACTTCGTCCATCGAAACCGAAGACCAGCTACTGGCTGCGGGAGTTGCTGGTTGATTTAGTGCCGGGCTGGACGCAGGGATGTGCGCCGTCGATGCGCCCAACGGCAACCCGGCGACGCCGGTCACGGATCGGAACAGCCCATTTCCGAATGGGAACGAAAAGCCGGCGCGAGAGCGAATCGAGGACGACGCGACGGCTACGTGCAGCGCAGGCGGGCGGTGGCCGCGATCCGGATTCTCGCCGAGCGTTCCGAGGATGAACAGCGGGTAGCCGGGCTGGATGCAGTGTTCCTCCAACCGGAGCTCTCCCGAAGCGCCGATGCCGTTGCGCAGCAGATATTTCGTGACGCTTGCGGGGACCATGTCGCGGCCGCCGAAGAGAGACGTGTTGAATTCATCCTTGAAAGTGCGATGGACGTCGAGGTCAGCGCCTTGCGCGTCGACGAGCATTTTTCCTGTGGGGTCCTCCACGAAGAAGGGCACGTAGAGACTTTCGTCTGCCACCCGCTTCCATTCGCGCCGGTTTCCGGATTCCCGCAGTTCCCAGGCGGTTGCGCGATAGTAGAAGCAAGGCTCTCCGGTGATTCCGGCTGGGATCGTCTGCGGCCCGGCGGCCATCCCGCTGACCTCCACCAGGCCCATCGAGGCGCTGCGAATCTTGGAAAAGGGCGTGTTCTGAATGAGCCGCTTGTATTGCAGCATGCGGAAGCCGCGGTAGAAAAGAACCGCGCCCAGCACGGCGCCGATCGCCGTGTAAAACTCGATTCGCCCGCCGTCAACGGACAGGCCGGCTGCGAGCATGGATGCGCAGGTGTCGAACGGCAGATTCAATCCGGTGCCTCCCAAGGGACGGGCCTTTCGAATAGTCTAGGTGAGGGCCGGCGCAAACCCGAAAAGGTGTTGCGGAACGCGTGGCGAATCTCTTACTAGCGGTTTCGCGACGTCCCAAATTCGGTGCGCGGTCTGCGTCCCGATAGGCGGCGCGCGGCGCCGTAGAAGCGGGTGTATAATCCGCGACCGAATCGGAGATCCCGACTGCGATCGGGGGCTCCGGCTCGAAGGCGCGGCCCAGGAATCAAGAAAGCAGCAGCGCTGCACAAGAGGGATTCGCATGAGGCATGGTTTGCGTGTGGCTTTGTGTTTGGCTGCGTTGGCAGCATTGTTCCTGGCTGTGGGGCGGGCGTCGGCGCAACAGTCCTGCGAGAGTTTGGCGTCTTTCAAGATGCCGAACGTCACGATCACGATGGCGACGGCGATCAGCACACCGCCGGATTTCGAGGTGCCCAGCACTCCCGGGCGGTTCGGCACTCCTCCGGGCCTGAAGGTTTCGGTGCCGTTCTGCCGCGTGGCCGGATTCTCGGCGCCCACGAGCGATTCGCATATCGGCTTCGAAGTGTGGCTGCCCGTCGCGGCGAACTGGAACGGGAATTACGTGGGAATTGGAAACCCAGGATTCATCGGGTCGATCGGCTATGGGGGCCTGGTCAGGGAGATCGCGCGCGGCTCGGCTACCGCTTCGACGGACACAGGCCATTTGGACGTCGGCGCGACCAGCGAAGCGCCGGACGCCTGGGCCATCGGCCATCCGGAGAAGGTGGCTGATTGGGGCCACCGCGCGGTCCACGAAACGGCTGTCGCGGCCAAGCAGCTCATTCAAGCGTACTACGGCAAGCCCGCGAAGTTGTCCTTCTGGAGCAGTTGTCACGAGGGCGGCAACCAGGCGCTCACAGAAGCGCAGAAGTACCCAACAGACTACGACGGAATCGCCGCCGGCGATCCCGCCTATTACATCACTCACCTTCAGGCCGTCTCGGAGTACATCACGTGGGTATCGCTGAAGGACGGAGTCAAAGCTCCGGGTTACATTCCGCCCAGCAAGTATCCGGTGATCCATCGGGCCGCGCTCGACGCCTGCGACGCGCTCGACGGCGTTCGCGACGGGTTCATCGAGGATCCCACGCGATGCCACTTCGATCCCGAATCCATCCGGTGCCCGGGCAAGGGCGACTATGCGTCGTGCCTCACAGAGCCGCAGGTGCAAACGGCGAAGCTGATTTACGCCGGGCCGAAATTCTCGGACGGCAAGCCGGTCTATCCCGGCTTTGATCCCGGCAGCGAGCTTGGCTGGGGCTTGATGGCCGCCGGCCCCGAGCCGCTGAGCATCAGCACCGGTTTTTTCAAGGCGATCGTGTTCGAAAATCCCAATTGGGATTTCCGTACGTTCGACGTGTCTCGCGATACGCGCCTGGCTGACTCAAAGGCAGGAGCCTCGCTGAACTCTTTCGATCCGAATCTGAAGCCCTTCAAGGACCATGGCGGAAAGCTGCTCCTCTACGAATCGTGGGATGAGGCGATCATTCCTCCGCGAGGCGCGATCGACTACTACAACAGCGTCCTGGCCGCGATGGGCGGCCCAAGCCAGACGCATGATTTCTTCCGCCTGTTCATGGTGCCGGGAATGGGGATGTGCCCCGGCTTCGGGCTCGGGAATAACGGCACGTTCGACGCGCTCGATGTAGTCGAGAAATGGCGCGAGACAGGCGTTGCGCCGGACAAGATCATCAATTCGCACAAGGTCGCAGGCGCTGTGGACAGGACGCATCCTGCGTGTCCCTATCCTCAAGTGGCCATCTACAAGGGGACGGGCGACCCCTACGACGCCGCGAACTTCACGTGCGGAAATCCGAAGTGGTGACCGCAGTAAAACAGAAAGACCGGAGCGCATCGAGCAGGACTTAACGGGAGAGGCCACTCCGGCCGCGAAATCCCTCTTGACAAAATATATCCGTTATTGATATATCCGACGCTGGTAGAGTGAGAGTCCTTCCGGCCTGCGGCCCATGGTTTCGAGAACCGCCAACCTGTCCGATGACCAGCGGAAGTTGATGCCGCTCACGCCGGCGGTCTTTTTCATACTCTTCGCGCTGGCCGACGGGGAGAAGCACGGCTACGCAATCATGCAACAAGTGGGGGTCCTTTCCGACGGCAAGGTTCGAATGGGCCCCGGCACGCTTTACACGACGATTCAGCGTCTTCTCGGACTTTCGTTGATCGAGGAGACAACGACCAGCGACGAGCGCGATGAACGCCGGCGCTATTACCGGCTGACGCGCGTGGGGAAGGCCATTTTACAGGCTGAGATCGGCCGGATGGATGCAGTCTTGCGAATCGCTCGGCAGAAAAAGCTGGTGCCCGATCATGCGCAATAGAGCCCGGACGACCGCGCTGAATATGAGCTGCCGTTTGTACAACCTCGTGATGCCGCTGTACCCGGTGACGCTCCGGTGCCAGTTTGGCCCCGACATGGCGGACGTGTTCGAGCAGCAGGTTCGGGGCGAATGCGAACGGTACGGATTTGCCGGTCTGGCGCGAGTGTGGTTCGGCGTCGCTTCAGATGTGATTCAAAGCTCCTTGCCGGACGAGATCAACTGGCAAAGGGCTCTTGTTCCCGTGCTTTCGCTCGTGGGCTCGTTCGCCCTCTTCGCACTTTTCTTCGCAGCGAACGGGCTGGCGAAGCACTGCATCAAGTAAGACCAACATAGGCGGGCAAATTCCCTTTAAGGACGCAACGGTGGGGGTGTGCCGATGCGGTTGCAGTCATGGATGAAAGGAGAATTGAAAATGAAGCGCAATTTGATGGCTGCTCGCGCCGCGGCACTGGCGCTGTCCACGCTGTTGATGGTTCCCGCACCGCCGCGAGCGGCGGACGCTCCGGCAACAATCGATCAGGTGATCGAACAGTACGTTCATGCGCTCGGGGGCCGAACGGCTCTCGAGAAGCATTCGACCCTCGTTCTTAGCGGCAATTGCGAAGCTTCCGCACCAGAAGAAAGCGGCCCGATCGAAATCCTCGTTCGCACACCGCAAGTCGCGTTCAACCTGGGCAAGGGCGGGCTTCAAATGGGGTTCACCGGGACGGCCGTCTGGCGGCACGCAGCCAACGAAGGCTTGCAGCAACAAGCGGGGCGGCAATACGCGGAACTCGTAACCGTATTCGATCCGGCGCGCGTGCTGTCGTGGAAGGAGTGGTATCCGGAAATCGCCGTGACCGGGATAGAGAAATTGGACGGCCGGGAAGCCTACGTCGTCGAGACTCATCCGGGCAGCGCCGCATCCGAGCGCATCTTGATCGACCGGCAATCGGGCCTGCTCGCGCGTGACGAAGTAATGCCCGGCAATGCCTTCACTTTTTCGGATTATCGAGCGGTCGATGGCGTTCAGATTCCGTTCACGATTCAACAGACGGCGCGCAACGGCCTGAGCTACACCTACCGATTTGCGGACGTTAAGTACCAAGAGACGATGGATGACTCGCGCTTCCAGCCGAGGTAACGGGTTATGGCAACGCAGAACCCGCAGACGCCGGCAACTGTAGCGCCGAGTCTTGGGCCCGGGTCGCCAAGGGACGCGAGAGAGATATGGAACTACCTCGCCCTTGCGTTCGGAATAACCTGGCCCATCGAGATCTTGGCGAGCCTACTCGGCACTCGTCCGGGGGGCGGCGAATACGCGCTTTCATTTGGTATCGCCGGCCCAGCAGTAGCCGCCATTCTGCTCTCGCGTCGAGGCCGAGAGGCCATTCGCGCGAGCTCCCGCCGCCTGCTTTGGTTCCTGGCGCTCTGGCCGGTGTGCTGGACCGCGTATGTCGCTAACGACAGGATGCGGTTTGACACACCACCATCGTCGTTGCACTACTATCTGGCTGTGTCGGTACTCGCGCTGATTCCGGCGGGAATCATTTCAGGGATGGTGTCGAAGGACATCGGCGTCCGCGAACTGCTCCACACGCTGATCCGGCCGCAGAACTGGCGATGGTAGGCTGTGGCATTGTTTTCCATTCCGATCTTTATGCTTCTACCGGCGGCCGTGGCACATCTCTTTGGCGCGACGGTGCTGTCCCCGCGACATCGCGGGACGCTGTGGTCGTTCGCCATCTATGGCGCCGCAGCATTTCTATCGGCGTTCTTCTTCACGGGAGTTTTTGAAGAAGTAGGCTGGCGAGGCTTTCTGCTTCCTCGCTTACAGCGGAAATTTTCGCCGCTCGTTGCCAGTCTTCTGGTGTGGTTGCCGTGGGCTCTTTGGCACGCCCCGCTCGATGTCACGCGCTTCCGGCTGCACATGTGGACGTGGGCGAACTACATGCAGGTCCGCGTGATTTTCTTGATCCCGCTCGCGATCATCTTTACTTGGCTCTACAACCGTTCCGGCGGAAATGTTCTCGCCTGCTCGATATTCCACGCAGGTGCGGACGTTTTCCCGATCTTCCTGCCCTTCGCTCCCAAAATGCGCGCCGTGATATTTGTGTGGGCAGCCTGTGTCGTAATCGCCGACCGGATGTGGCGAGTCAAGAAGGATCGCGACACACTCGGATGAATCGCCGCGGGAACAGCGGGCGAGGGCAGTCGAATCCGCGCTAGGCGGACTTCAAATTGTTCCGGCGCTTTTCCCACGCGTTACTGAGGCGGCGGATCGTCTCGCGGAGGCGCACGGCGAGGTCAACGACGGTTTGCAGCCTCTGCGTGTCCACGGCGGTGAGACGGTCCCGGTGAGCGAGCAGCAGTTCGGCGTTGCCGAGGATTCCGGTGAGCGGATTATTGATTTCGTGGCGGAAGATCGCGCCGATATCGCCGGGCAATTCGGCCCACGGCGGCCCAAACACGGATTCGGACATCGCCGCCCAACGCAGCCGCCGTTCGACGAGGGCGGCGGCCAGCGGAACGAAATCTCCCACGCGCGCCACGAATTCGACGTCGCCCCCAGCCACGAGCCGCGCGATCTCCGCTTGCCGTTCGAGCGGCGCGAGCAGAATGACAGGCGCCGTCACCGTGAGCTGGCGAAAGAACTCGGCGAGCGGCGCCCCATCCAGGAGCTCGTAGTCCAGGAGAATCACCTCCGGCGCGATGTGGCCCGCCAACTGCCGCAATTGTTCGACACTGGAAGCCACAACGACGCGGCCCGTCCTGGAAATGCGCTCGACCTCGCGGGTGAAGCGCTGCGCCACCGCCGCGTCGGCGACACCCAGCAGGGGACTGCGCTCGGCGGGAATCATGGCCCTCTTGGCAACACCCTCCATTTCGCTCAGGTCCTCTTTCGTCAGGTCTTCGGACTCAGGGGATTCAGGGTCCGGCCTCGCGCTGTACCTGCGGCTGTACCCGCGAACTGGGGCCTTGCGGCAGGCTTTCGGCTATCGGCGAGGAGGCGATTCACGGCAAGCTTCAATTCCTCGACCAGAAACGGCTTCGCGAGATACGGGAGGCCCTTCTGCACGAGGAACTCGAGCGTCCGCGGCGCGAGCGTGTCGCCGGTGATGAAAATGATCCGGTTTCGGATTGGACTGCCCGCCCGGACGAGCGCTTCGTAGAAGGCCGGTCCGTCAAGCCGCGGCATCCGCAAGTCGCAAATCACGAGATCGTACCGGCTGCGGGAAAGGCGCGTCAGCCCCTCCTGACTGTCGAGCACCGCTTCCGCCTGGTGGCCCTCCTCCCGGAGGACATCCACGACCAGTTGCGCCACCGTTGGCTCGTCCTCGACCACGAGAATCCGGCCCGTGGTGGGCAGAACACCGGCCTGGCCGGCCGGCTCCGACGGCAGCGGCTCAGCCTCCCTTGCCGGCACCGCGACCACGGGCAGTTCAACGACGAAACGGGCGCCGCCACCGGGCTGGTTTTCAAACGTCACTTCCCCGCCGTGCTGGTGCACGATTCCGTACACGATCGAAAGCCCGAGACCGGTGCCCACGCCCGGCGGCTTCGTGGTGAAGAACGGATCGAAAATCCGCGAGGAGATATCCGCCGAAATGCCGGGGCCGTCGTCCGAGACTTCCAGCTCGATGCGATCTCGCGAGCGATGGCCCACGCCGTGGACCACATGGCGCGTGCGGATGCGGACGCGTCCCTGCCCGCGCTCCTCGAGGAGGGCCTGCTCCGCGTTGACGAGAAGATTCAGAATCACCTGCTGGAGCTGATACGGATCGGCCATCGTCAGCGGCAGGCCGGGTGCGAGTTCGCACTCGACTACGATGTTCTCGATCTTCAGTTCGTAGCTGCGCAGGGCGAGCGTGCGTTCGACGATTTCGTTCAGATCAACGCGCGTGCCTCGGGCTTGTTCCCGCGCGCGAAATAGAGCAGGTTTTTCACGATCCGGCGCGCGCGCTCGGCCTCCTGATAGACCTTTTTCGCGTCGGAAAGTTGAGCCGGATCGAGGCCGTGCCCGAGCATGAGCTGCGCGTAGCCCATAATGGCCGTGAGCGGGTTATTCAACTCGTGCGCGATGCCGGAGACAAGCTGGCCGAGGGCGGCCATTTTTTCCGTTTGCAGCATTTTCGATTGGGTTTGCCGCTTGCCGGTCACGTCGGAATAGATTTCGAGCCACCCAAGGGAGCGCCCCTCCGCGTCGAGGACCGGCCGGGAAAAGCGCTCGAGAACGCGCCGGGCCGGCCGCACCAATTCCAATTCGTCGTGTCCCGGTTCCGCTATGCCGCTCGCATATGATTTCCAAGGCGCGGCAAAAGCTTCCGGACTGCGAAAGCGCACCGCAATCAGTTCCCGAAGCGCCTCAAAGTTCGCGAGCTTTCCCAGGTCGCGGACGCTTAGCCCGAAAAGCAGCCCGAACCGGGCGTTGAAGAAACGAAAACGGCCGGAAGGATCGAGCAGAATCACGCCCGTCTGCACCGAATCGAGGCCGCTGCGGAGCTCGGCTTCGACGTGGCGCCACTTCGCATCCGCACGCTGAACGATCGAGCCCTCTTCCAAGCACAGAAGCAGGTGCTGCGATCGGGGTCGGATCGAGCGGAGCGTGATGCGAATGGGAAATCCGCTCGCGAGCGCGGCTTCGAGACTCGGCGGCCGCACCGCGCGGTGCCGGTGCGTCCAGAGCGACGCCAGTTGGCCGGCGGGCGGCCCGGACAGGAAATTGCCGAGACCCGCGTGGCAGCTTGCCGACTCCTTGAGCCGAAGCAATTCGCGCGCGCGCCGGTTGGCCCTTTGGATCACGCCGGCGGGATCGATGACCACAAGGGCCTCCTCGCTTGAATCGAACACGGCGTTGAAGGCTTCGTCCGCGCGGACTTGATGAGCAGCGACCGCCGGCGAATGGGCGGCGGGATGCCGGGACGAATGAGCAGGATCAGCCATTGTGAGAGCGTGTTGCATGGGCCCAACTACCAACGCCACTGGACAATCCAGTAGCCGGACAGGAACGCGATGCCGACGGCGATCGCGTATTCCACCGAGCGGCGCGCCGCATTCTTCAAGCGGGCATTCCGGGCATGACGCCATCCTTCACGCATACCAACACGCTTGCATAACTTTGACCAAGCGGCTTGCGGGACCAAGCCTCATTGTTTCAATGCGTTGGCAGGTCTTGTGGAGAGAGGCTGAAGCGCGGGCTTCCCACTTCGATACGAATGGGGATGCAGGCTTCCCTGTCTAGGAATGCCGGTCAACCCGGCTGCGAATGCGACTCGGCTTCATACTGCTTGAGCTTGCGGTAGAGGGTCGTCTTGCCGATGCCCAGGAGGCGAGCCGCCGCGAGTTTGTCTCCGGCCGCTTCCCGTAAGGCGCGCAAGATGGCGCGGCGTTCGAGTTCCTCGAGCGGCAGCAGTTCGTCGCTCTGGGGCATGCGCTCGCCTGTGCCATATTGCAGGTTGGTGGGCAGATCGGCGACATGCAGGACAGGCCCGGAACCGAGCGCCACGGCGCGCTCGATGGCATTTTCGAGTTCACGAACATTGCCCGGCCAGTCGTACGCGATCAGGCGAGCCATGGCGTCTTCGGAGATAGCGCGCACGCCCTGCGACTCGCTGAACTTCTCGAGAAAGGAGTTCACGAGCAGCGGAATGTCGCTCTTGCGCTCCCGCAACGGCGGGAGCTTGATCTGCACGACGTTGAGGCGGAAGAAAAGGTCCTGCCAGAACTGACCCTGGCGCACGGCGGCTTCGAGATCGCGGTTCGTGGCGGCAATCACACGCACGGAGATGGATACCCGGTCGGTCGAACCCACCGGCTTCACCTCCTTTTCCTGCAAGGCGCGCAGAAGCTTGGCTTGCAGGTCCACCGGGAGGTCGCCGATTTCATCCAGAAACAGCGTGCCGCTGCCCGCCGATTCGATCAGCCCGACCTTCGAGTGCATCGCCCCGGTGAAAGCGCCTTTTACATAGCCAAACAGCTCGGATTCAATCAGCGTGGGCACTAGAGAAGAGCAATCCACGGGAACGAAGGGCCTGCCGCGCCGCGGCCCTGAAAAATGGATCGAGCGCGCAACCAGTTCCTTGCCGGTCCCGCTCTCGCCCAGGATCAGGACCGGATAGTTGTGCTGGCTCACCTTTTCGATCATCCGGTACACCCGCTGCATCTTGGGAGAAACACCGATCAGGCCGCCGAATCCGGGGCGGGTGCGAAGCTGTTCGCGCAGGACGCGGTTCTCCTGATCGATTTCGAGGGAGCGGACGACGCGATCGAGTTTGCCGCGCAGTTCCGGGACGTGGAACGGCTTCGTCACATAGTCGGCCGCGCCCATGCGGGTGGCTTCGACGGCGCTTTCAATGGTGCCGTACTGCGTCAACACCATGACCGCCGTTTGCGGATGGGCCTCCCGTACGCGTTTCAGGAGCTCCAGCCCGCCCAACTGAGGGACACGCAGGTCGGTGATGACGATGTCGATCGGGGACTCTTCGAGGATTTCGAGGGCCTGCTCGGTCGTCGACGCGGTTCGAGTGCGTAGGCCCGACTCGGCCACCACGTCGCGGCAAAGATTGCGCGTGGCGTCTTCGTCGTCCACGATCAGAACGGTGACGAGCGGCCGTTCGACCGCCAGCGCTGCCTCTGTTCCGCTCGAAGACAACTCGAATTCCCCTTTCTAGATTCCCTTTCCGAAATGTGAGTGCAAAATCAGAACCAATCGAATCAGGCCCTTTTGCTGAAAATAGAGGCTCTTATGGTTCACAACCGAGTCTCGCGAGCTGGAGTCTAGGATCAGAATGGAATTGATGACAAGATAGTAAAATTACTTAGGCGGAGCAAGCCCTTGCGTATGAGATATATGCAAGTCTGGGAACGGGACAAATACCGAATTGGAATCGGACGTCGTTCGGGGCTAAACTGGAATTCGGGATGGTCCGCCGGAGGCCCAGACCAACCCTGTGGTCCCTGGCGACATCTGACTAATCGAGTTTCGTTAGACCGCTTTCTATCCAGCAGAAGGCGCCAAGCCAAATGAAAAAGGAGAAGCAAATGAAGCGCACCACTACGCTTCCGGCTATGGCTGCTTTGCTGGCCCTCATGTTCGGCAACGGATTGTTGGCATCTGCACAAGACCAATCCACGGACACTTCGGCGTCCACGGCTCCGAAAGAGGTCGCTCCGGGAACGCGTTTCCTGATCAGCCTTGAAGACTTGCTTAGCACGCAAGACCTGAAAGCAGGGTATCGCTTCCACGCTCGGACTCTCGAGCCGGTGGCAAGCGCGGATGGAACAACGCTTCCGGCCGGCGCGGAAATCCGGGGGCACGTCGACAAAGTCGAAGCTGCGCACAAAACCGGCCGCGCACGCATGTGGCTTACCTTCGACGACATCAGAACGCCCGATGGCTGGATTCCCCTGGTAGCCATGGTTGACGACGTGCCCGGCGTGCACTCCGTCCGAGTCGTCTACGAACGAGAGGGCGAAATCGAGGCCAACTCGAGCAAGCGGGGGGACGCGCTCGATGCCGCGGCGGCCGCGGCGTTCGTGGGTGCAGCGACCGGGGTTGCCACACACAACGGCAAGGACGCAGCGATGGGCGCGGCCGTCGCCGCCGCCACGGCCTATATGGCCGCATCGGGCCTCGGCCAGGAAGTGACTTTGGAGAAGGGCACGAAGGTCGAGGTGATCCTCGAGCGCTCGCTCCACTTCGGCCGAAGCTGATCGCGCAGGCGTCCCGCGGCAGGAGGAGGCGCGCTCGCTTCCGGTGACGGCGTTGCGCGCCAGTGGTGTGTGCGAAGCGAAATCTCATCTCCCGCGAGTCGAGCGGGCGTCATGGGCGTGCTTCCCTTGGATTTACCGGAGACTGCTGGTAGATTCAAATTCCGGATGGCTCCCGAGACTCAATCTCAGCAACGCATCCTCATCGTTGAGGACGAGGAAAACGCCCGCAAAGGCTACGAAGCCCTGCTCTGCAAGTGGAATTTCGATGTGCTGGGCGTCGGCAGCGGCGAAGACGCGCTCGCAAAATTCCCGGAGTTCAGTCCACAGGTGATTCTTGCGGACGTCGAACTTCCCGGGATGAACGGGCTCGATCTGCTCCGCCATCTCGGCGAAGAAATCCAAAGAATCCCGGTGATCATCATCACGGGGCGCGGGAGCGACGAGCGCGTCGTGCAGGCGATCGAGGCGGGCGCTTTCTGGTACATCGAAAAGCCGCTCAAGCCTCCCGTCCTGCGGGCGCTGCTGGATCGTGCTTTCGGACGCATCCGGGACAAGCAGGCGGTCACGGCGCTGACGCGCGAACTGCGGGACGCCGGCAAACTCGGCGTGCTGGTAGGCACTTCCAGCGCGATGCAGGAAGTGATGCGGCAGGTGGAAATGGCGGCGCCGTCGACGGCTTCGGTGCTCATCACCGGAGAAACGGGTTCCGGGAAAGAAATGGTCGCGCGCTCGATCCACATGCTCTCGCCGCGAGCCGACCGCCCGTTTGTGGCCATCAACTGCTCCGCCATTCCGGAATCGCTGATGGAAAGCGAGATTTTCGGCCACGAAAAAGGCGCGTTCACTGGCGCGGCGGAACGCCGCATCGGATGCTTCGAGCTGGCCCACGGCGGCACGCTCTTGCTGGACGAAATCGGAGAGATGCCGCCTCCCACGCAGGCCAAGCTGCTCCGCGTGCTCGAGGACCACAAAATTCGCCGCCTCGGCAGCAAGGTGGAAACGCCGGTCGACGTGCGCGTGCTCGCGGCCACCAACAAGAATCCCGAGCAGGCCGTTGCGGACGGCCACTTGCGCCAGGACCTCTATTTCCGCCTGAACGTTTTTCACATTCACCTGCCGCCTCTGCGGGAGCACAAACAGGATTTGCCCCTGCTGATCGACCACCTGCTCGAGGAGATCTCGAGGAAGCACGGCAAGAAGGTGGCGGGCGTGGGCGCGGACGTGATGGAACTTCTGCGGTCGTATCCGTGGCCCGGAAACGTCCGCGAGCTGCGCAACGTGCTCGAACGCGCGGCCATCGCTACGGACCGCGGAACGATCGGCCGGCAGCACCTTCCTTCGGATTTCGGCCACGCTGTGACTGCGGTCGCGGGGCTGGGCGGGATTCGCTTTCCGATCGGCACGACGGTAGACGACGTTGAACGGGAGCTGATCCTTCAGACTCTCGCGGCCACGAGCCAGAACAAGACGCGCGCGGCCGAATTGCTGGGTATCAGCTTGAAGACACTCCATAACAAGCTGAAAGAATACGAGGCGGGGCGGAAAGATGCGTCTCAGCCTGAAAACTAAACTCACGCTGGCCATCTCCCTGCTGGTCCTCGCGGTCGTTGCGCTGGTCTCGAGCCTGTATCTGGGGCGGCTGATGCGGCAGACGCTGCGGCAGGCGAACGACAACGCCGGCTTTGTCGCTCAGCAGGTTTACGCCGCCTGCGGAAACGCGCTGAAGGAAGCCGCCGAGCGCGGAGAGGCCCCCGCATCGCTCGAGCCGCCCGACCTGCGCGGGTACGCGCGCCGGGCGTTTGACAACAGCAGCACGCTCAACTCACTCATCGAATCCGACGTGGGGATTTCTCCCACCATCTACGAAATCACGATCAGCGACAAGGACGGCATCGTCCTGATCTCGAGCGACGCATCGCTGCGGGACCAAAAGATCGCGGCGCGGCCGCCCGTGAGTGCGCTCGTGCGCGCCGGATTCTTTCAGCAACTGCGCGAGCTGTATGGCCCGCCGCAGATTTACGAGTTCTCGCTGCCCTTCCGGCTGGGCGCCGTTCCCTTCGGGGATATCCGTGTGGGATTGTCCTCTGCTTTGATCCGCGACCAGATCTCGCCGGGGCTTCAATCGGCGGGAATGTGGGCGCTCGGGGCCGTGCTGCTCTCGACGTTGCTCGCATTCATCGTCAGCCGCATCGCGCTCGCGCCCATCGAGAGAATCTCCGCTCAACTGGACCGGATTTCGGCCGGCCAGTTTGACGCCGAGCCGGTCGTCGAGCGTGGCGACGAACTCGGTGCGGTCAGCACGAAGATCGTCGGCATCGGCAAGCAGTTGCGCGACGTGCGCGAGATTTTCAGCGCGCTGCGCGAAAACCTCGACCAGGTGATGACCGGGCTCGGCGACGGGCTTCTGTTGTTCAACGCCGAAGGACGCGCGGTGCTCGTCAGCCCGTCCGTTGAGAAGTTTCTGAGCGGGCGGGCGGGAGAGCTGCAAGGCCGCCGCGTCAGCGAGATCTTTCCGGCGCGCCATCCCCTGCGCGGCGTTCTGCGCATCGAAGGCGAAGAGATCGCACCGGTCGAGGGCAAAGAAGTGACGCTCGACGGCGCGGCGGGTCCACAGCGCGTTGGCGTGAGCGTGCAGGTGATCCGCGAGCGCGGAAAACGGATGGGAACGCTTATCACGCTGCGCGACGTCGAATCGTTCGAACGCATAGGCAGCCAGCTCCAGGTTTCCGAGCGCCTCGCGGCCATCGGACGAGTGACGGCCGGTGTCGCGCACGAAGTGAAAAACCCGCTCAATTCCATGCGCCTCTGGCTGGAAGTCCTTAAAGCCAATATGCCCGTCGAGCCCGAGCCGCAACAGGCCGTCAAGATGCTCGACAGCGAAATCGACCGGCTCGATCGCGCCGTGAAAACCTTCCTCAATTTCACCAAGCCGGTCGAACTGAAACTGGAGGAAACGGACCTGCGGGTCCTTCTCGACGAGATCCTCGATGCGGCGCGGCCCTCCATCGCCAAGGCCGGCCTTACGCTGCATGCCGATTTGCCTGCCGGGCTCCCACCCGTTCTGGTGGACCGCCAGCTCATCCACCAGGCAGTCCTGAATCTGCTGCTGAACGCATGCGACTTCACCGACCCCGGCGGGACGATCGGGCTCCGCTTGCGACGCAGCGGCGACTATGCCGTCATCGAGGTGCAGGATTCCGGAAAAGGGATCTCGCCGGACGACCAGAAGAAGATCTTTCAGCTTTTCTTCACGACACGGCCGGGAGGCACGGGAATCGGGTTGGCCAATACCTTTCGGTTTGTGCAGTTGCACAACGGCCGGATAGAATTCGAATCGGAGACCGGTCGCGGGACGATTTTCCGCGTGGAGCTGCCCCTCGGACGTACGGCCGAAGCGGCCGAGGCGAAAGTCCGCGACTTCAGCCAGCCCTTTGCGGCCGAGAAACGGTAAATGCCCAGCCGCCCCATCGACGCCCGAATCGTCGCCGCCGTCTTGGCCTGCGGACTTTCCCTGGCCGTGGCGGGATGCGCCCGCAAGAGCGTTCATGCCGGCGGGCCTCCGAGCACGGCTCCCGTGCCCGCGGAAGCGCAGCGGCCCATGAATACCGCGCCCGATACCAACGCCGCGCCGCCCGTCGAAGCCGTCGTGCCTCCAGCGGTGCCGGCAACCTCGACGGCCCCGCCGCCGATTGCCATGCCGTCCGCGAAACCTTCGGTGCCGCACAAGCCGGTGGGAGAGCCAGCCGCGGCCGACGCGGATTCGGAACCGTCGGCACATCCTGCCGCCCCTCAGATTTCTCCCCAGCTTTCGCCGGGCGACCAGGCGAGCTACGCCCGCAAAACCGGTGACGACATCGCGGTGGCGGAAAGGAACCTTGGGCAGGCGAGCGGCAAGCAATTGAGCGCCGCGCAACAGGACCTCGTCGAAAAGATTCGCAGCTTCGTCTCGCAATCGCGCGATGCCAGCAAGAGCGGCGATTGGGCCCGCGCGCAGAACCTGGCTCAAAAAGCCCGGTTGCTTTCGGTCGAACTGCTGAATTCGCTGTAGTTCCGGGCACGCGCTCGACCGGTTTACTCCCTCACAGGTAATGCGCCACCTATCCTCTTGGCTTCGCGCCCGAATTGTGGTAATTATTACTGCTATGTGAACGCTCGATCCATCCAGGAGGGAATGACGCCGATGACGAACCAGGAAATCCGGCAGTCCCTATTGGCAAGAGACCCAGAGTTCCGCAGCCTGGCAGAAGAGCACTCTCGTTGTGAATCCCAGCTAGAGCAAATCCTCAAGTCCTCCTATCTGAGTTCGGAAGATCTCCTCCAGGAAGCAACCTTGAAAAAGACAAAGTTGCGCCTGAAGGACCAGATGGAATTGATCGTGGCGCGCCACCAATACGGCGCACACTAAGGTCCAGTAGTCTCCGCAGTTCTGTCGTACAATACGTTTGTATTCGATCAGGAGCGTCCGTCCGCGGCCCTGGGAGCGAATCAAGTGCGCCGCAGGGGTCAGGGGCCCCGCCCGACCGAGATCATTTGTGAGGCAACTCTCGCCCGGATGAAACGGGCTTCCCGCGACCATGGTCAAGGACGCGTATCGATTTGCGATTCCACCGCTCGCGATGGGCGCGTTGTGCGCGTTTTTCGGTTGGAAATGGCCGGCCGCGATCCTGATCGTTCTGGGCCTCTTCGTTTTCTACTTTTTTCGCGATCCCGCGCGGACGATTCCGACGGGTCCCGGGACGGTCGTTTCACCGGCGGACGGCCGCGTGGTTGAGATCGTCGATGAGGCGCTCGATTCGAGGATGGGCCGCCGCATCAGCATCTTCCTCTCGATCTGGGACGTGCACGTGCAGCGCGCTCCGGTGGCCGGTCGCGTCGCCCATGTGACCTATCGGCCGGGAAAGTTCTTCGGCGCGTATCGCTCCGCCGCCTCGCGTGAAAACGAGCAAAACATCATCTATATTGATACGCCACAGGGAACGATGGTCTTCAAACAAATCGCCGGAGCGATTGCGCGGCGCGTGATATGCTGGAAAAAAGAGGGCGATTCGGTAACCCTGGGTGAGCGCGTCGGGATCATTCGTTTCGGCTCGCGCGTGGATATCTGGCTGCCGGCGGAGGCGGAAATCGCCGTACGGCGAGGACAAAAAGTAAACGGCGGAGCAAGCATACTGGCGAAATGGAATTCAACAGCCTAGATCCGATCGGCCACGAAGAAGGCCAGCCCCGGCGGCTATTCCGCAATCATAAACTCCGCCGCGGCGTCTATCTTCTCCCCAGCGCGTTCACGGTCGCAAACCTTCTCTGCGGCTACTACGCCATCCTCGCGACCCTAGAAGGCCGGGTCACCGATTTCGACAATGCGGCGATCGCCATCGGCTTCGCGATCGTGCTCGATTCGCTCGATGGGCGCGTGGCGCGCGCCATGGGCACCAACAGTGAGTTCGGCAAACAGTTCGATTCGTTGGCGGACATCATCAGCTTCGGGATGGCCCCGGCATTTCTCGCGTACGCCTGGGGAATCCGAGCTATGGCTGCCGTGGGCGCGCCAGACGCCCTTCACCTCACGCAACTCGGCTGGCTGATCGGTTTCTTCTACGTCGGCTGCGCCGCCTGGAGACTGGCGCGGTTCAATATTCAGGGCATGGCGCCCGGCAGCAGCCGCTTTTTCGTGGGCATGCCCACCCCCGCCGCTGCGGGAATGATTGCCGCGACGGTGCACTTCTTCCAAATCCCGATTGCGGACGCGCGGTTCTCCGTGCTCTGGCTGCTATTGCTCATTGTGTTGGGAATTCTGATGTCGAGCACGGTGCGCCATTACAGCTTTAAGGACATTCAGTGGACGCGCCGCCGCCCGTCACTCTTCGTCGTTCTGATGGCCCTGCTGATCGGCGCAATCGTCAAGTTCTCCGGACCAACACTCTTTGTGCTTGCCAGCGTCTACCTTGCCCACGGCATCGTGCTTCAGGTCATTCGCGTCGTGCGCCGCCGCGTCGCCTCGCGCCACGCCTAGGTTATGCCCTCCGGGCAAGGAAATTTCCATCGCGTCGCCATCGTCGGCGCTTCTTCGCTCCGAGGTAAGGAGCTGAAACAGGTTCTCGAAGACCGCCATTTTCCGGCGAGCGACATCATCTTGCTCGACGAAAGCGTCATGGCCGGGACGCTCACCGAAGCCGCCGGCGAGGCGACGTTCATCCGCGCGCTCGAAGAGGACAGCTTCGAAAGCGCGCGCCTTGTTTTCTTTGCCGGGACCGCCGCAGACGCAGATCGGAACTGGCGAGCGGCCCAAAGCGCCGGGGCGACCGTGATTGACCTTACGGGCGCGGTCGCTGCCAGCCACGACGGCGCCTCATCCATCGCCTGGATTCCGTCGCTCGCCTCCGCGCTGCCTCTACAGACCGCACCCGGGGCGAATGGAGCTTCCCGTCCGGCGGCGTACTCCTCCCCTGCTGCTCCAGTCATCATTGCATGCACCCTGGCCGCAGCCCTTGCACCGTTGCAGCCGCGGCGGATTGTCCTGCTGATGTTTCCGCCTGTCTCCGAGCGCGACCAGGAGGGGATCGAGGAACTCGAAAGCCAAACGGCTAGCCTCCTCTCATTCCGCGAAGTCGCCCAGCCCGTCTTCGACGTGCAGGTAGCGTTCAATTTGCTGGCGCGCTACGGAGAGAACAGCAAGCCGCGCCTCGCGGATGTGCGCAGCGCCATTGCGCGCGACGCGGCCCGATATCTTGACGGCCGCGCGCCCGTGCCCGCAATTCAATTGGTGCAAGCACCGGCATTTTATGGGTATGCTTTCGCTGCCTATGCGGAACTCGCGACCCCCGGTTCGCCCGAGCAGGTCGCGGCCGCATTCGGGAACCTCGGCGTGAAGATCGCGGCGCCGGATGATGCCTCGCCGACGAACGTGAGCGTGGCCGGAGAAAACGAAATTCATCTCGCGCCGATCGAGCCGGACCCGAACGTCGAAGGCGGCTTCTGGCTGTGGGGCGTCGCCGACAATCTGCGGCTTGCGGCAACAAATGCCGTGCGCATTGCGGAGGAGCTTGTTGCAAAGTCATCGAAGTGAAGGCAGCCGGAGTGAAATGCGGCTCGCGAGCGGCGCGGGTCCGGGCCTTCGGGTTGCAGTTCTGGCGGCAATGCTTGCAGCAACCGTCGCGGCGGGGGGCTGCGGCTACCACGTCGCGGGCCATGGGGCCCAGCTCCCGTCCGAGTGGAAGACGATCGCCGTGCCCGCGTTCAAGAACGATACGACGCGCTATCGCATCGAGCAGCGATTCACCGCAGCCGTGATTCGCGAGTTCATCACGCGCACGAAATACCGCGTCGTGCAGGACACCGCATCGGCCGACGCGGTGCTCCACGGCGAGGTCCTGTCGATCGACACCAATCCGGTGCTGTTCAACGCGACCACGGGCGAGGTTACGACGATGCTCGTCACCGTGCACACCAAAGTCGAGATGATCGACAACAAAACGCAAAAGCCCGTCTACGAGAACGACGACATGGTCTTCCGCGACGAGTATCAGATCTCTTCCGACGTGAATAGCTTCTTCGAGCAGCAGGACCCCGCCCTCGAGCGAATGTCGCGCGACCTCGCATCGCATCTCGTGGCGGGCGTGCTGGAGAATTTCTGATGCCGGCCTCCTCACCGGAGAAGTTGCTCGACCGGCTGGCGCACGGGAAACCCATCGCCGCGGCCGTTCTGCTCGGCACCGACCACTATCTGCGGGAAATGTGCCGCAACAAGATTATCGACGTGTGCGTTCCCGAGGGCGCGCGCGATTGGGCCTTGGCGCGTCTTTCCGCGCGCGACGCAGGCTGGGACGAAATCCTGCAACGCGCGCAAACGCTGCCGATGCTCGCGCCGCGGCAAGTGATCGTCGTCGAGGACGTGGAGTCCGTAGAAAAGTTGGGCGACAAATCGCGGGACGAGATTCTGGAAGCGCTCGGCAAATATCTGGATTCACCCGCTCCGTTTACAGTCCTCCTTCTGGAAGCGACGGCGCTCGACGGCCGCCAGAGGTTTTCCAGGTTGCTGCACGAGAAGGCGCTCGTGGTGGAGTTGGCGATCGGCGGCGAATCGGCCGCCGCGCTTGCCGCGCAAATGGCGAAAGACTTGGGAGCGGAGATCGACCGCGAAGCCGCGGCGCTGCTGGCGGACATTGTCAATGGCGAGCCCGGGCGGATCCGCACCGAGCTCGAAAAGCTGGCCACGTATGCGCACCCGCGCAGCCGGATCACGGCGGCCGACGTAGAAGCTCTCGTGGTGGCCGCGCGCAAGAACACCGTCTGGCAGCTTGCCGACATGCTTGCAAGCCGCAAGCGGAGCGCTGCGCTCGAATTTCTCGACAATCTGCTGCGGGAAGGCGAACAGCCTGCGGGCATCGTCGGCGCGCTTGCGTGGATGTATCGCAAGCTGATCGAAGCGCGCGACCTGCCCGCGCATGCCAGCGGCTTTCAGGCCGCCCGGCAGCTCGGCATGCGGCCCGAGGCCGCGGAAGCAGCCGTCCGGCAGGCGCATCGCATTCCCAAGAAGGAGCTGCTGGCCGGCCTTGCCGCGCTTGCCGAGGCCGACAGCCAGTTGAAATCGGCGAACCCGAATCCCCGCGCGATGATGGAGTTTCTGATCGCGCGCCTGACGTCGCCCCCGGCAGCATCCGCTTCGCGTTCCGCCTGACCACCAGAACAAAAGGCGCGCCGAAACTTCGGAGCGCCTGGAGAAAGACGCGCGATTGCGCTGTGGCTACTTCTTCGCTTTGAGCGCGTTTAAGGCAAGGGTCAAGCGGGACTTGTACCGGTTTGCCGTGTTCTCGGAAAGCGTGCGCTTGCGGATTGCCTTGTCGAGTTCGGAAAAGGTCGCCGAGGCGAGCTTCTCAGCTCCGGTGCGATCCGCGGCGCCGAGCGCCGTGCGCATCCTGCGAATCGCCGTGCGGACTCGCGTGCGGTTCATGCGATTGATCGCCGCGCGCCTCTCGGCCTGGCGAATGTTCTTCAAGACCGACTTCGTCTTCTTCCTGTGCTTTACGGGCGTACCCTGAGCCATTCAGTGCTCCTTCGTGTTTGAGTTCGGATAAATTAGGGTAGCCGACCCGCGTATCCGTGTCAATTTTAGCCCGCAGGTCGTAGTGGCGGCGAAAGGGCCATTCTGCGGCTGCGCCTTGCCAAGAAGGTGCCGACAGCATACGCTCAAAGGTTGCAAACCCGGCTTCGGATCAACGATGACCAAGAAGAAGAAAGTGGCGGCGAACGACGGAGGCGCGGGATGCCTCTATGTGGTCGCGACGCCGATCGGCAACCTCGAGGACATCTCGCTGCGCGCCCTGCGAATCCTGAAAGAGGCCGACGTAATTGTTTGCGAAGACACGCGCGAGACGCAAAAGCTGCTCTCGCACTTCGGCATTTCGAAGCGCCTGGTCAGCTACCACGAGCACAACGAAATCACGCGCGCTCCGGAGATTGTGATCGAGCTCGAGCAGGGCGCGAAGATCGCGCTCGTCAGCGACGCAGGCACGCCGGCCATCTCCGATCCCGGCTATCGTCTGGTGAGCCTCTGCGTGCGGCATGGAATCCACGTGGTGCCGGTCCCGGGCGCGTCGGCGTTCGTGGCGGCTCTGGCGGCATCGGGGATGCCCATCGAAGAATTCGTATTCGTTGGGTTCTTGCCGGCGCGGCCGACCGCGCGCCGCAAGGCCCTGCGCGTGCTGGCGGAGGAGCCGCGAACCATCGCGGTGTATGAGGCGCCTCACCGCCTTCTCGACACGCTCGAGGATGCGCTCGAAATCTTCGGCAATCGCCCCGCGGTGATCGCGCGGGAAGTCACAAAAGTGTACGAAGAATTCCTGCGCGGGCACATCGAGGACCTGCTCGCGGCCGCGAGAAAGAAAGGCCCGCGAGGCGAAATCACGCTCCTGATCGGCCCGCCGGATGGACACGCAAAGCACGCCGAAATCGAAGCGGCAAACAAGGTGCCGCTCGCGCGCCACGTGGACGAGATCATGCGGGAGCGCGGCGTGGACCGCAAAGCGGCGCTCAAGCAGGCGGCCCGCGAACGCGGCCTGACGCGGCGCGAAGCCTACAAGCAGCTTCTGATTACCCGCGACGAGTAGTTTTTCAGCCCGGCAAAATTCCGCTTGACAGGCGCTCTCCAATCTGTTACATACTGTAACGCTACAATGACTAACACACATTCGACGCGACCAAAGGGCTTGGGAGAAGTCGAACAGATGGTGATGGATTACGTATGGGCGCACGGACCGTGCTCGGCGGAGTTGTGCCGGGAGTCGCTGGCGGCCACGCGTCCGATGAAGGATTCGACGGTGCGGACGATACTCCGGCGGCTCGAGGAGAAGGGATTCGTCACGCACGAGATCGAGGGCCGCACGTACATCTATCGCGCGGCCGAAGCGCGGCAGAACGTGGCGGTGCGCGCGGTGAAAAGCATCATCGACCGCTTTTGCGGCGGCTCGGCGGAAGAGCTGGTGGTCGGCATGGTCAAGAATGCCGTGATCGGGCGCGGGGAACTCGAACGGCTGGCGCGAAAGATCGCACGAGAGAAAACCGGGGAAAAACCCGGAACCGGGGCCAGGGGCCGCCCCGAAAGAAAGGAAGGCTAGCCATGGCACCTGCAATCATTCACGCGAGTACGAGCTTTCTGGCTGGGCTTGCGAGCGCGGCTGCGCGTTCGCTGGTACTGGGCTGTTTCGCTGCTGCGGCGCTCGGAGCGTTTCGCATCAGAAGCGTTCGAGTAAAGCTGCTTGGGTGGAGAGCCGTGCTGTTCGCGGCGCTGGCGATGCCCGTATTGATTTTACTCAGCCCCGCCGTTTGGCTTCCGGTGCCGCTGCCGAGCCTGCAGAAACAGAGCGCGGCTGCCGAGGTCGGGGTGGCGCAACCCGCGGCCGCTCCTCTTGCCGTCCCGGCGGCCGGGCCCGGGAGCGGCTTGCAGACCGCTACGCATACCGACGAGCGCGCGGCGCTGGCGCAGACGGCAATTGTCACGAAGGACGAGCCAGGCGTTGCTTCAATTCCCGCTCGTCGAGAGGTTCCGTGGCCCGTTGTCGCCGCCTCGGCATATCTGGCAGTCGCGCTCATACTCTTCGTGCGCTTCTTCATCGGCATGAAGTTTGGAAGGCGGCTGGAGCGCGCCGCCACGGCGATTGAGAATGCCCACGCGCTGCAGCTTCTTTTCGAAGTTTCGCGTGCAGCGGGCCTCCGCGCGGCTCCGAGGCTTGCAGAGTCGGAGATGCTCGCGGTGCCGTTGATGCTCGGCGCGAGCGATCCCGTGATTCTGTTTCCGCCCGAGTGGCGCACATGGGACGAAGACGAACTCGCGGCCGTACTGGCACACGAAGTTTCGCATGTGAAACGACGCGACGCACTGATGCAACGCCTCGCGCTGATTCATCGCGCGATTTTCTGGTTCAGTCCACTGGCGTGGTGGATCGAGCGCCAACTAACGGAACTCGCAGAGCAGGCGAGCGACGAGGCCGCGCTCGAAGGCGGCGTGGATCGTACGCGTTACGCGGAGGCTTTGCTCGGATTCTTCGCGGAGCTCGAAGCGGCTCCCGAGCGCGTGTGGTGGCAGGGTGTGTCGATGGCGAAAGCGGGGCAAGCCGAGAAGCGCGTCGAGCGAATTCTCGCATGGAGGGGTGCGATGTCGAACAAGCTGACGAAGTCTCTGGTAGTGGCGCTCGCGGTGATCGTAATGCCGGTCGTCGCGCTGACGGCGTCTTTGCATCCCTCAGTCCTGGACGTTCAGGAGCCCGCGAGTCCAGCCGCGCCGCAGGCTCCGGCGATACCGGCACAGCCGGGCCTCAACCCGACGCCGGGCTCCACGCCTCCACCGGCACCAATGGCGCCGGCACCGCCCGCGATGCCTGCAGTTCCAGTATCTGCTCCGCCTCTAGCCGCGCCAAGCGTGCCGGCCGTGCCTCAGGTGCCCCCTGTCGCGCCGGTACAAGCGCCTTCGACCGAACCAGCGCCATCGCCGGTTCCGATGCCCGCACCAGCACCCGCCGCACCGGCTCCGCCCGATTCCTGGGAGGCGCTCGGAAACTACTTCGGGCATCTGATGGGCGGCTACTACTACGGTTGGGGACCACGGTTCGCGATCGTCGCGAAGGACTCCGATCGTCTAATGATGTCCGGCTCGGAAGAAGACGCCGAGCACGCGAAGTCGCTGCGCAGCAAAATCCCCGGCGATTTCATCTGGTTCGAGCGCGACGAGAAATCCTACGTCATCCGCGATCCCGCCACCGTCGATCGCGCGAAGAAGCTCTGGGAACCGCAGCAGGATCTCGGCAAGAGCCAGGAGACGTACGCAAAACAGCAAGAGGATCTGCGGAAGATGGAAGACGAGCTACGCAAGAAAATGGAGGACGTTCGCGTGAAGGTGCCCGATCTGTCCGCGGACATCGAAAAGCTCCAGGCGGATGTGAAAAAGCTGAACGAAAGCGGCGCAACCATGCAGCAATTTGGTGATTTGCAGCGCGAAATCGGCGAGATGCAACGGCGTCTCGGCGAAATCAACTGGGATGCTGTGAGGCAACAGACCCAACTCGGTATGCAGCAGGGCGACCTCGGGCGCAAAATGGGAGAGTTGGGAAGGCAGCAGGGCGAGATTGCCCGCCAGCAGGTGGAGCGTGCGCGTCAGGCGGCACGAGAAATGAAGGAACTGCTCGACGATGCGATCGCGCGCGGCCTCGCGCAGCCGGAGTAGTTTCGAGGCAGACGGGCTGACGAGAGCCGACCGCCGAGGTCAGAGCTGCGGCGCAGGACTGATCGGCGCGGCGAAGAAAGCGTCCACGCGGTCGAGGATTTCGGCGGCGGACTGTGAATGGTGGACCGACTGTCGCAGCTCGCCGCCATTGCGCACACCGTGGGTGAAGAGCGTCGCGAACTGCTTCATCTTGCCAATCGCGTCGGGCATCTCGGCGTCCATCAGGCTGCGGAAATATCCGGAGAGCAGGCGATATCGATCGGTTTCCGTCGGCTCGTCGTAGCGGCCGGTCGCGACGTAGTCCGCGATCTGGCGGAAGATCCACGGATTCGACGACGCCGCGCGGCCGATCATCACCGCGTCGCAGCCCGTCTCCTCGATCATGCGGACGGCGTCTTCGGGCTTGCGGATGTCCCCGTTCCCGATGACCGGAATGCGCACGGCTTCCTTCACCGCGCGAATGATCTTCCAATCGGCGAAACCGGCGTAGCCCTGCATGCGCGTCCGCGGATGAACCGCGACGGCTTCGATCCCGATCTGCTCCGCTACGCGCGCAACGTCCACCGCGACGATATTGTTTTCGTCCCAGCCCGAGCGGATCTTGATCGTCAGCGGGATGCGGACCGCCGCGCGAACCGCCCGGAAGAGCCTTTCGAGATGCGGCAAATCGCGCAGCAGACCCGAGCCGCCGCACTTGACCACCTTCTTGACCGGGCAGCCGAGATTGATGTCCACATGGTCGAAGCCGAGGTCTTCGCTGAGGGCCGCCGCGGAAGCCATCACTGCCGGATCGGAGCCGAAAATCTGCGCGGCGATCGGATGTTCATCCTCGCCGAAGTAGAGGTAGCGAAGCGTGCGCGTGGACTTGCGCGTCAGCCCTTCGGCGCTGGTGAATTCGGTCATGATCAGGCCG
>Ga0187872_10001035_pt1 | contig 29742 bp, 31 predicted proteins | sample June2016WEW_16_4_FD_132973 | JGI IMG/M metagenome (GOLD analysis project Ga0187872, IMG submission 132973) | Peatland microbial communities from SPRUCE experiment site at the Marcell Experimental Forest, Minnesota, USA - June2016WEW_16_40 | ecosystem: Environmental > Terrestrial > Soil >...
AGGCAGCCCGTCAGGAGGTCGGAGTCGCACCGAGTACCGCTGCCGCTGCACCGGCACCCACCTCCGACCACCCGACCCGGCGGTCGGCAGGCGCAGGGACCCTACTTCAGCACCCTGCTAGCGCCCTCGCCGACCGAGCCAGCCGCATGCTGGCGGCGGGAAGCATCCTCGCGGTGGGCGATTTCGGTAGTGGGTCAGTTTGAAGCAGGCGGACGCGAAATGGCACCACAGGGGCAGGCCGCCGGCGGTATGCTGCCGCACGCTCCGATGACTCTGCTGGTTGCCTTGAAGGCAGAGGACGGCTTGGTGCTTGCGGCAGACAGCCGCGGCACTTTTGGCGATCCTCGCGGTGTGACGGCCCAGAACGACTCCCAGAAGAAGGCTCACGTCCTTTCTAAGCACGTCGCCGTGCTGCTGGCTGGCTCCGGAGAACTCGGAGCCATGCTCGTCCGGAACGTGGAGGCTAAGGTCCAAGCGGAGGGACTAGACGGGGTGACGAACGTGTCATCCAGCTTCCGCGAGGTCGCTCGGCAGTGCTACGGAGAGTGGTTCCCCCACCTACCACCGGCGGCCCCACCTGGCATCCCGCAGATGTCCCGACCTGACATACAGGCCATCGTGGCTGGCTTTGATCCTGGAGCTAATGAGGCGTTCGACCAGGCGCGGATCATCCAGCTCCTCAGTGGGCTCGACTTCCCGCCGATGCTCCATGAATACGGATTCGCCCTGGCCGGGGTTGCCCAGTACGCTCTATACCTACTGAATCGTCTCTACGAGCCCGGCCGGACCGTAGCCGAGTTGTCCGCCTTGGCGGTTTATGCGATCACAGAAACGGCGAGCCAGGACGGGAAGGTGGGCGGTCAGGTCCGGCTCATCACGATCACGCCACAGGCAGGTTGCGTGGAGGTGCAGGATTCGGAGGTCGAGCGCATCATCAGACAGAATGGCCAGCGCGCCCGGAAGTGGCGAGCTAGCTTCTATGGCCCCAGGAGAGCATGAAATGAACGAAGACATGCTGGTGATCCGTGGGCCGGTCGTGCCACTCGCAGGCGGAAGGATCGTGTACTCGATAACCCTGGCAAACGGTTTCGTAGTGACCAGCCCGGATGGCTTCCCCGACTTCGAGTTTGCCAAGGAGCCATCGCCGGTCTCTCCGCTTCCCCTTCCCAATCCGGCTCCCGAGGATCGCCCACAGGCGCCTAACGCCGCCTAGCTGTAGCAGGGCGACGATCTCCTCGATCTTCCAGACGTGCCCTCATCTGAGAGCGGCTCGCCCCCGCGGGAGTTATGGCGATCGCCCAAACTGACCCACTGCGGCGATTTCTGAGCTCTTGACATAACCCAAGGGGTTATGCTAGGGTCAGCGCAGCCCAAGGAGATGCCCCCGCCATGGTTCACGTGACATTGGTCAGTCGGGAACTCAACGACGACCGCACCGCCTACGTCGATGTGGTTCGTGTCGAACTCACGGTGCAGGGGCGAGAGCTTGAAGTTGTCAGTGGCGACCGCTCCTGGCTCGACCTCGAGATCCCCATTCTCGATCCTGAGACGGGGCGATCGCTCCGCTTTGAAGATGACCCAGAGGCGTGGGCACGTCGCCTTCCGGATGCGTATCGGAGCGGTGACATCGTCGCCACCGTCGACGAAGCGGCAGTAGCCGTGGGCGTGTTCGCCTAGCCGGCGGCGTTCCGACTTGCCACACACGAACCGGTCCACCATCTACGCCAAGCGCGTGGGCGCGAGCATCCGCGCGGCCCGGCAATCCATCGGCCTGACTCAGGCGGAGGTGGCTGGTCGCATGGGCGTCTCTGCCCCGTACGTGGTCGCCGTGGAGACGGGCCGGGCCAACCCTACTGTGGGCCAACTCGCCGCCTTCGCCGAGGCCATGCAGCTGGGGCTCGAGGTTGTGTTCCCGGCGGTGCCGACCGTATACAGCACGCCCGCGCCCATCGCTTCGGTGGAGGGCTCACCTGGAGCGTAGGGCGCCTCCCTACTCCAGCTCGGCCTCTTCGGCCTCCTCGCCGGCCTGCTTCTCAGCGCCCTGCCGCACGTGAACCAGACCCTCGTGATGCCTACCGCGAGCAGCTGGTCGCGACGCACCGTGATCGATGCCCGTGCCCACCAGCCTCTCATTTTTGATAAGGTGGGGCGATGAACCGAACGCCCATCGGCCGTTCCCACCCCGATGCCATGAATGAGGCTGCCGCCAATCCCGAGTACCGGGCCGCTCTTGAGAGCCTCCTCCCCTACGAGCGCATCGCTCGCCTCGTCATCCGGGTCCGCATGGAGTTGGGGATATCCCAGGAGGAGCTGGCGCGGCGTGTGGGCACGAGCGCCTCGGCGATCGCCCGGCTAGAGGCTGGCCATCACCGGCCGAGCGTTGAGACGCTGCGCCGTGTCGCCCGCGCTCTCGACCGTAACCTGGTGATCAGCTTCCAGCCACCTGACCACAACGAGCAACCAAACGAGATGGGAAGGTCGGTCGACGACGATCGGTACGTGGTCGCCATCTGACTCAGGTCGCTTAGCCTCGCCCAGGGCCGATCGCCCTGCCTGGGGCAGCAGGCCCTCCGCGTCGACGAGTTGCCTAGTCCAGGCCGTTGACGCCTCGATCCTCCGTGCCCATCGCGGCTCGCTCGACCTGCCGATAGAGCTCGGCGGGCAGGTGACGGCGAGCCAGCTCGAGCAGCTGAGCGACATCGGGAGGGGTCGAAGGGTGACCCGCCAGGTACGCGTCGATCTCGGCCTCGACCGCCTCGGTCTGATCCTCCGCATGCTCGCGGGCATACTCGACCAGGTCAAAGACCACCTCATCGAGGACGCGACGGCGGTACTCCCGGGCCAGACGCATGACCGTGACGGGAGACAGGCGGATTTCCTGTTGCCCCACACGCTCGCCATGAAGATCGTCGCGGCGCGAGAGAGTCGACTTGTCGACGCCCAGAGCGCGGGCGGCACGGCTGAGCGAGGGCCAGGCCCGCACGTCCGGGCCGGTGAGCGTCGTGGACATGGACTACCTCCTGCCGCAATCTATCACCTGTGCGCAACGGTCGCAACGGTTACACTCCGGGCGGCAGTGGCCCAGTTTCAGATGGGCGCCGGGTCGCACGGCTGCCGGCGCGCTACCGGGTAGTTTCCTGAGGCAAAGCTCACCGACGCCGTGACGCGGCATCTGTGTAAGATGCCGCACTTCGCCCGGACCGGTGGGAGGACCGCTGTAACGCTCAGCGGCGGTGTTGGTTGCTCCCGGGAGTGGTGGGCGCGCTACCGGGTGGTTTCCTGAGGCAAAGCTCACCGATGCCGTGGAGCGGCGGATGTGCGGGATGCCTTGACGGATGAGCTTCGGTCCGCTTATCCTTCCCGCTCGACGGCGCCACGCAACATCCCCCGGGAGCACCCCTACTCCATGTCCATGACCGCTCCAGCAGCCCACGAGGTGCGGCTCCACCTCTCCCGCGACACGCTGGTCCGTCTCGTCGATCTCCAGGCCCGTGCGCTCGCCGCCGGCTACCGGAAGCCGACCTACAGCGAGCTCATTCAGGCGGCTGTCTCGCACATCGACCCCGCCGACCTGGCGACCCTCCTCGAGGGGGCGAGGCGATGATCCTCGGGCTCATGGCGGACAAGGGGGGCGTCTGCAAGACGACAGCTGCTCAGAACATCGGGGCGGAGCTGGCGATCCTCGACCCTCCCGTGCTCCTGATCGACGCCGACAGACAGGCCGACCTGACCGAGCTCTGCGGGGTCGCCTCCGAGCCGAACATCGGGCTGGACGCGATCCTGCGCCAGGTCCCGACCCCCTCGGCGCGCGCCTACATTCGCCCGGTGCGCCCCGGACTCGACCTGATCGGGACCCACCCGCAGATGAGGAAGGCCGACCGGGAGCTCGGCCAGAGGACCCGCCGCGAGTACGTCCTGGAGGAGGCCCTAAAGGGGGTGTCCTCCGACTACCGGCACGTGGTGATCGACGTGGGCCACTCGGAGATGATCCAGCTCAACGTGATGACCATCGCCGATGTCCTCGTCGTGCCGTCGACACCGGCGAAGCTCGACGCGGACCACATCATCAACATGCTGGAGGAGGCTGACCTGATGCGTCGGGACCTACGGCTCCCCTCACTGCGGGCCTCTGGGCGGGTGGCTGTCAGCGTGACCCGCCGCAGCCCGAGCGCCGGGATCGAATCCGACGGCCTGGCACTGATCCGCGCGGAGTTCGGGGCGATCATGGCCCCGGAGGTGGTCCCCTTCAGCCCGCGGGTCATCGAGGCCAGCGCGCTGCATCTCACCCTGCGGGAGTACCGGGACCGCTACGGCAGCAGCCGTGACCGCACGCTCTCGCTGGCCGTGGACGCCTACGCCGCGCTCGCCCGCCACGTCCTTCAGCTCGCTCCCGAAATGGTGGGGGCAGCATGAGCAGAGCCGCGCGTAACGCCCTCACCTTGCGGACCGCCCCTCCCCGGGACGTCCAGCTCGAGAAGCGGGCGGACCTTCTCTGGATCGAGACACGCTACCTGGTACCGGACCCGGACCAGCCGCGCAAGGACTTCGACGAGGAGACGCTGGAGGAGCTGGCCCTGAGCATCGCGGATATAGGAATCCGCACCCCCCTCCTGGTCCGGCCCGCCGACCCCGAGACGGGCCTCCACATGCTCACCGACGGCGAGCGCCGCCTCCGCGCCGGTCAGCGGGCGGGCGTCGTCGAGTTCCCCTGCATGGTCGAGGGGGCCGATCCGGATCGAGCCTTCTTCGAGGCGTACGCGACGAGCCTGCATCGGGACGCTCTCAGCCCTACCGACGCCGCGGTCGGCATGCAGCGCATCCGCGAGCTCTTCGGCCTCGCCAGCGATGACGCCGTGGCCGAGAAGCTCCGCAAGAGTGTCGGCTGGGTGCGGCAGATGAACGCGGTGCTCGGCCTGGACATGGAGACCAGACGAGTTCTGCGCGAAAGGTCGGAGCCCCTCGCGGTGGCGGTGGGGCTTCGCGCTCAGGAGCCCGCCGACCGAGGTCCGACCCTGGAGGCGATCGCTGGGCTTCCCAGCCGTGACGCCAAGGTTGACTTCATCAGCCGCGTCAACGAGCAGCGCCGCGCCGGTCGGACCATCGACGAGGCGATCGCCGCCGTCCGGTCCGCCACCGACGCTGCGGGCGCAGCCCCGGCCTCGCCGCGGCGTACCCCGCGTCCCGCCCGCCCCTCACTGGGTCGGCCCACTCGAATCACGCTTCCCTTCGAGTGGCGGCAGGTCGGGCCGGAGTGGTGGGAGGTGGACGTCCATCCCTCAGTGCTGGCCACCACCCGCCTGGCCGCTCAGCGGTCTGTCTCGCTCCGTGAGTGGCGCGAGGCACTGCAAGCGGACCTGACCGCTTTCCGGGACGCGAGCGCCGCCGCCGAGGACCGGGGACAGGCGTGGCAGACAGTCGTCGAGGCACTCTCAGACATCGTCCGCGCCCTCGAAGCTGGGGCCGTGTAAAGGCGGCCATCGGAGCCGTCAGCAGCAGCCACTAGATATGGCGCTGGCTCGGGTGTTCGCCCCAACATCTTGACAGCCAGCCCGACTCCTGCCAGGATACGGCCGACTTCCGACTTCCAGCTTACGTTCCACAACACGGGAGGCACGCCATGGGGGCGAGCGCACCGGCGAGTATGGGCCTGCTCCGCGCAACGCAGATCGCGCAGGAGATCGGGACACTCCCCTCGACCGTCAAGCACTACCGGAATCTCGGCTTGCTCTCCCCTGTGGGAGCGACCCCCGGCGGGTACCACCTCTTCGACGTCAGCGCACTGGACCGAGCCCGAGAGATCCGGCGCCTCCAACGAGAGGAGCGACTCACCCTCGAGGAGATCGCGACCCGTCTCTCGGCGGACCACCGGTGACAGAGGCGCTGCAGCCGGTCAACCCCGATCTCCTGGAGAGCAGCCGTCGGCTCATCGCGCTGGGCCCGCGGACCCTCGGCCAGGACCTGGCGCTGGCGCGCTCGCCCATCTGGCACCTGGTCTCGACGACGCTCAACCCCGGTGACCTGGTGAGCCCTTCCGGCCCGCTCGTCCATGTCGCCGGGCCCTCGCTCACCATCGGGGACCAGCGCGCCTTTGCCGAACTCTTCACGGCCTGGGCTCGTCGCGGTTTCCCCGTCGACCACCGCGTCTCGTACACGATCTCCGACCTGGCCGCCGCCCTCGGCCTGCAGGGCAAGGGCGGCAAGCAGTACGCGCTGGTCAGGGCATCGCTGCGGCGGCTCACCAGCGCCGTCTTCGCTGCGGTCCAGGCGGACGGCGTGTACGAGAGGGAGGCCGGGGCAGGACTCCTCGCCGACTACGAGGCGCGCAGCCGACCCGGAGCCCGCTGCCGGGCAACGCTCAACGAGCGGACCGCGCGCACCCTTCTGCGGTATCCGCTCACGTATCTCCACGCACCGACCTGGGACGCGATCATGGCCCGAGACCTCCTCGCCGCCCGGCTCTGGGTCTGGCTCGAGGGGGAGCGGATTCGCGATGAGTGGCGGTGGAGCCTCTTCCCCGACAGCCGCGAGCCCGTGGTGCTCGGGCTCCAGCCAGCGGGCCGCCGGACCACCCCCATCGCCCACCTCCTCACCATCGACACCTGGGCACGGCGCCGGAAGATCGTCGAGCGGATCAGGGGAGCCTGCGCGGTGGTCGAGGACGCAGATCCTCGCTACGAGCTGCACGTGGAGCCGGCGGTCGGGGACCGCGGCAACTACGTCCTCCGCTGCCGGCGGTCTCCTCGCGCAGCCGTCTCCGAGGCAGGTGCCGAGGTGGTAGGCGAGCTCGAGGCAGCCTGGCATGTGGTCTCGCCTCGCCGCCGGCTCTCCGCCCGGCAGGCGGAGGTCATGCGCGAGCTGGTGTCGGAGTGGGGCGTCGCTGCGGTGGCGCAGGCACTCTCACAGGAGATCGACTCCGATGACCCCTTCGCCGCCGTGGTCGAGACGGCGGCCGGCTGGCGCCAAGAACGCGACAGCGCTTGGGAGCACGCGAAGGCGACCGAGAACGCCGCCGCTCCGGCTGCTCTGGAACAGGTGCGCGAGCGCCTCGCGCGTCGCGCGGCCGCGGTCCGAACCGGCGAGCCCCACGGCCACGACGGTGTGGCCAGCCTGCGCGATCTGCTGAGCGACGTCCGATGACCCGCACCGACCACGGTGTACCCGCAGGGGCGGTGACGTGCGAGTTCTGTCACGCGCGTGTGACGAAATGGTTGCCGGGGCATGACGAAAGGCTGGGTTGGGGGGTTTTCGTCAGCCTTTCATCATCCGGTGAGCCCCCCGCAGGGACGGTGTACCTGGAGGGGCGGACGGAGGTACCCCGGGGGGCGGATTCGCGTACCGCCAGGGGCGTCACCACGGCCGCTGGGGGGCGCGAGCTTGTACCCCCAGGGGCGGGCTCCCGATCCCTCCGGGCCGCACCGTCAATTTTCACCGTCGAAGTTGTCCGTCCCAATAACCGGCGACTCCTACACGTCGGGCTCGCTGCGCGAGACCCCCTCTCTGCGAGAGAGGAGGGAGGGATCTCGTCGAGCGAGGTGCTCTCGTGACCGCTTCGCCTCAGGCCATTCCACGAGCGGTGGGCCCCATGCCCCTGCCGGGTGTATCCGAAACTGGGCACTCCGCCCTCATCGGGCGCGACACCATCGTCGATCGGGCACTCCGCACCGTCAGCCTGGGAGGCAACGTGCTCCTCTTCGGCGCGGACGGCTCGGGCCGGACGGCCCTGCTCCACGAGATCGCCCGGCGCCTGGCCCTCGGCGGGCAACCGGTCGACCTCGTCGACGGCTCGAGGGTCCATGACGCCGCGCGCCTGCTGAACCTGGTCCTCCGGGTGCGAGGAGCCACCGTGGCCGGGACGGATGACATCCCTGCGATGCTCGTGGACCTGGGCTCCGTAGCCCTGGCGCCGGCGCACGTCGTCTGCCTTGATGACATGGAGGTTGAGACCGCGCAGGAGCTCTTCGGGAGGTGGCGGCGACACCTCTGGCGCCTGGGGATCTCCTGGGTCGTCGTAGGGGGTGCCGAGGATCCCACCCCGTACCTCGATGCGGGGGCGGACGCCTGGTGGGAGGACGGCGTGCTGCCGGTTCCGCCTCTCGATCGAGAGGAAGCGAGGGAGCTCGCAGCTCAGCGTCTGCAGGAGGCCGGATTCCAAGGTGAGTGCCCGGGGGAACTCATCGAGGGAGCCCGGGGGAACCCGAGGGACCTCGTTCGGCGTGTCCGCTCCTTCCTTCTGACCCAGGCGGAAGCCGGCACGGGGCTGCGCGGATCCGCTGACCCGCTCGCGCGCTGGACGGGGCGCGCGAGCGTCACCCTGCCCGACGAGCTGTCGGCGGACGAGGCCCGGCTCGCCGCACTCGTGCGGTCCTCTGGCCCGTTCAGCCTCGCGGATCGGACGGTGCCAGCGGAGCTCGGCTGGGCTTACGGAAAGGTCCACCGAGTCGCCAACGAGCTAGTCCGGCGCGGCGTGCTGACCCGGACCGAGGCGCCGGGGGAGATCGGTCGGCCCCGCGTGGTCTACTCGCTGACCGTCGCGTAAGAAGGGCAGCCCGCACCCTGCGAGCGCGGGGACGTCGCTGCTCGCTTCGCCCTGGAGGTCATCCCGGGAGTCGTGGTCCTCGCTGCAGAGTCGGAGCGGTCAGGGCCCGCTGACCCGGCGGGCGCCGGCGACCAGGTCGGAGGCCAGACGCAGGAGCTGCGCGGGGCTGCGCGCGGAGCCCGAAAGGATGGGCTACTAGGACGTAGATTTGCTACCACCGACCTACTATCCTGTCGTATGCTGGCCCAATGGCACCAGCTGATCCCGTCCAGATTCGCATCCGGGCCACCCACCTGGCGGAGTGGCGGCGAGCGCACGGTCTGACCCAGCGCCAGCTCGCCCACCGCTTGGCCGTCAGCCAGAACTACATCCCGGCCCTGGAGGGTGGCTCGCGTGACCCCGGGCCGACTATGCGCGGGCGGCTCATGCAGACCCTCGGGGCCACGGTGGTCCGGACCGTCTTGCCGCGGGCCACCCCACGGGTGCCCGGGTAGCGCATCAGCCGTGCCACGGTGCAGCGCGCCACGGAGTGTCCTTCGCAGCGCGCCATGGGGTGTCCTCCCGGCGGAGCTGCGCCCACACCTTGTCGGCGCCGTACACCCGGCGGTTCTCCGTCCAGACCCGGGTGATCTCGGGCTTGAGCTGCTCGTCCCGCTGCCGCCGCGCCGAGGGGGGTCGGCTGGTGGCGGCGTAGTACGCAGCGCGGGCGAACTGCAGCACGCGGCAGATCGGTTCGACTCCCCGGCGCTCACGGTGGGTCTGGAGCTACTGGGGCATCTCGGGTGTCGGCCGTCGAGCTCGGACCCGAAGAAAGCGGCGGCGCTGTGGAGGATCGTTGGCGCGGCGCAGCTCACGGTTCTGCCGCTCCCGCTGCATCAGCCGCCCCGTTCCTCGGTCGTGAGCCCCGGCCGCTCGCCCTTGTCGATCTGGATCCCCCGCCCCCCCAGCCGCGGGCTCTCAGGGCGAACTCGGGAGCGCTTGACATCAAGGGTTTCGCGGCATACGATTCCAGATCATGCACAGGCTGGGTTACGGGTGACGCATATGCTTCGAACAAAGGGTTCTATCGTGGCCATGGCGATGGGGATCTCGATTCTGGCGGGGTGCGGCGGCGGCTCGGGGTCGCCGTCGACCGGGCCGACTACGATCACCATCGTCGCCAACTTCACCTCCGACATACCGCGCGGCCAGGTCTTGGACAAACTGATCACTGAGTTCAATGCGGCGCATAAAGGGCAGTACGTCGTCGTCAACAACCAGCAGGCCGACTGGAATGCGCTCCAGGCGAAGATTCGGACCGAGATTGCGGCAGGCACTGCGCCCGATGTCTTCATGTACAACTTCAATCCCGCTGACCTCAGCCGCGAGAAATCCGGGGTTCTGATGAACTTCCTGCCCTATCTCAATGCCGATCCAGCGTGGAAGGCACGCTTTCCTCAGACGGTTCTGAAGAAGCTCACGATCAATGGCCAGATCTTCGGGATCCCGGGGGACGAAGGCCCCGCGGTTCTCTACTACCACAGCGACCTGTTCGCGAAAGCGGGGATCGCCAGCCCACCAACGACTTGGACAGAGTTCTTCGCCGACTGTGACAAGCTGAAGGCTGCGGGGATCACACCACTTTCCCTGATGACGACAGACGATGCGTGGCACACGATGAACGCCTTCAGCTACGTCGCTGCCGAAGCCGGCGGGCCGAACGTGTTCGCTCCGGGAGCGTCCCTGGATACCTCTGCGATCGTGACAGCGGCTCAATACACGCAGCGAATGTTCCAATACACGACGGCCGATGCCGTCGGCGCCAACTACTCGGTCGCCTCGGAGGACTTCATCTCCGGAAAGACCGCAATGATCTTCGATGGGACGTACCTCAACAATGCCATCGAAGGCCTGGCGGATCCATGCGAGGTGAAGACAGCGCCAGCGCCGACGTTGCCTGATTCTAAGATGCCCACCGGGTTCACCGTCACTGACTCCCTTAACGAATGGGGCGCGAAGAAGGAGACGGATCCGAAGAAGACGGCAGCCGTCGTCGCTTGGCTCAAGTTCTTCACCTCCAACGAGAATGCCGTTGAGATGGCTGTGTCTGGGCAGTACCTGATGACAGCGAAGATGACGCTGTCGACCCAGGCGCTCAGCTCTGATAAGAGTTGCCAGATGTCGTCGATTGTCAACATCGCCAATAAGGCAGCCGACAGTGTGACGATGATCTCTAGGGCACTTACTCCCGCAGGTCTGGCGCAGATCCCGGCGCTGGTTCAGGGCCTTGCCTTGGGCTCCCTGACTCCGGACCAATTTGCTTCACAGCTACAGCAGGCGAATACCTCGGGTTAGACGTCACAGACGTGCGCGATGCGGTCGAGCCGCGATCGGTTTCGGCCGCATCGCTCCGTCAGGTGATGTGCTAGTCGCCGCGCGAGAAGTGGTGTGCTAGCATCTCGCCGAATATGCCCTCGGTTGGAAGTGGAGGGACTTGGCACTGGATAGGGAGGCGAACAGGGTGGCAGGAAGATCACCAGTCGCCTCCGGGAGCTCGCCGGATGGTACGGGAAGCAGCTGACGGAATGTTGTAACAAAGAAGGGGCTGGTCGAAAGAGTGGCAACCATTGCATTTCGCCATGTGAGCAAACGGTATGGCAGAGATGTCGTTGCCGTGAAGGACTTGAATTTGGAGATACGGGACTCCGAGTTTCTTGTCCTAGTGGGTCCGTCTGGATGTGGCAAGACGACGGCCCTGCGGATGCTCGCGGGATTGGAGCGGGTAACTGAGGGCGAGATCGAGATTGACGGCCAAGGCATCAACCATATTGGCCCTCGAGATCGAGACCTTGCGATGGTGTTTCAGTCATATGCCCTCTATCCACACATGTCCGTGTACGACAACTTGGCCTTTGGCCTGAAGATGCGAGGGACACCCAAGGCGGAGATCGCTGAGCGAGTGAGGGAAGCCGCGACGACGCTGGGCTTGGACCCTTACCTCGAGCGTAAGCCGCGAGAGCTGTCAGGTGGCCAGCGGCAGCGTGTCGCCTTAGGCCGGGCCATGGTGCGTCATCCCAAGGCGTATCTCATGGATGAGCCGCTCTCGAATTTGGACGCCAAGCTACGCGTCCAGACACGTTTGGAGCTGCAAAAGCAGCACCGTGCCTTAGGGGCCACGTTCATCTACGTGACGCACGATCAGGTGGAGGCCATGACAATGGGCGACCGCATTGCAGTGATGAAGGATGGCATCCTTCAACAGTGTGATCGCCCCTGGGACCTGTATGACAGACCTGCCAACACTTATGTTGCCGGGTTCATTGGGAGCCCAACGATGAACCTGGTGCCTGTTACCATCAAGGACGGCATTTGCGCCGTGGCGAGCGGTTTCTCAGTGAATCTGCAGCGGGCGATCAGGGTACGGGAGGCGACCCTAGGGATTCGGCCAGAGGCGCTAACCGAGATTGTCCGCGAAGACGATGGTGAGATCGACCTCAAGGTAGACGTTGTGGAGGTCTTGGGGTCGGATCAGTTCCTATATGGCGTCTGCGGTGGAGACACGCTAACGGCTCGCGTGGGTGCCTCCTTCAAGGTCGATCGCGGCGATAGGGTGCGTCTTGGCTTGGATCGACGACGTCTTCATCTCTTTGATCCCGTGACAGGCAAGGCCGTCTCCGACCAGCTGAGCTAGCGAGGCCGTGCTTCGCTGCAGGTCGAGGAGCCGGCAGACTGAGGTAGTGCGCTACGCAGCGGCAGGGCGATGCGCGGGCCTGGTGAGCAGCGCCGGGGCCGCCCAGTCGCCCCTGAGCGAGCTCATCCCCGTCGAGTTCGAGGCTCGACACCAGCCAATGACGGGAGCATGACTTCACGAGTCGGACTGCACCCAACTCAGGACGCCCCAGAGCCTCCAAGAAAGCGAGGGCGGTGGAGGCTCTTCGTGGCTTCGGAGATCGCCGATCCCATGGAGGCGGACCGCCTTGGTGCAACCAGCCTCAAGGGGTGAGAGACAGGCGAGTGTCTGAGCCAACTCTGACTGTGGCCTCGGTCCCGTGCGTTGAGCCTTCCCCGGTCACCAAACTTGGTCGCCTGGGAAGACCTCCCGTCGCCGCTCCGCCGTAGGCGCCGAGTCACGCTGGAGGAGGCGCTGTGGAGCCACGTATGACGAGTGTGGGCGCTAGGGTGATCGCCTTGGCCGACTTGGTCGCTCCTCGGGCCTCAACGATGAGCTCGATGGCAGCATTGGCCATCTCGCCAACGGGCATGCGCACAGTGGTCAGAGGTGGAGTCGTGGCAGCAGCAAAGGGTATGTCATCGAACCCGACGACGGAAAGGTCCTCGGGAATGCGTACACCGGAGAGGGCAGCAGCTTGGAGAAGGCCGATCGCTTGGACATCGGTGGCCGCGACTATGGCGCTTGGCGCCTCCCGGGCATTGAGAAAGCCCCTTAGGGCCGCTTCAGGGCCTCGAAAGGTGTTCGCAGCTCGCCGAACGTAGCCGGCGCGATAGCTGTCTCCCGCGTCGTGGAGATACTCACGGTAGGCTGCCTCCCGATCACGGATGTCGCCCAGCGATTCGCCGCCAAGGAAAGCGATTCGTGAGTGACCAAGAGCCCTGAGATGGTCCATGGCAAGATGAACGCCTTGGCGGTTGTCAACTTCGACAGAGTGAAAGCTGATCCTACGTTGGCCGTGCCACATCGCCACCACGGGAGCCGTCCCTCGCTCCAAGTCCTCGAGCAATTGCGGCTCATGCCGAAAGTCACCGACGAGCAGGATGCCATCAGATTGTCGGGCTTGGAGCACTCCTGCCAACGCTAAGGCTTCGTCCACGCTCGCTTGCGCGTGCCCCAGCACGAGCGAGTATCCGTGTCGATTGGCCGACCGGGCGAGGTGATCGATGGCAACCGCGAAGAAAGGATCCGTTATGTCGCGAACGATTGCCCCGATCAGCATAGTCGGGCCCCCCCGCAGGGCTCGAGCAAATGGATTGGGACGGTACCCCGCCTCCTGCGCAAGCGCTAGGACCCGCTCCCGGGTCTCTGCCGACACCGGCAAGGTGAGCGGGGTGTTGTTGAGGATGCGAGACACCGTGCTCTGACCGACCCCGGCCGCGCGCGCGATGTCCTTCATGGTCACCGGGGCCCTCGGCACTTCCGTCTCCTGCTGGTCCTTGATCCTCTTGGCACGTACCGACCCGGCTGCTCGATCATGCCCTTGCATGGTTCATCACCTCTGGGTATACTGCATACCTTAGCAGCATACGAACCTCATCATAATACCATGAACTTGAACTACCTACCCGTGGAAGTACCAGGAGGGATTCGGTGAGTCTCCGGCTGGCGGGACGCCTCGCAAGGCGTAATGCTGCGATGAGGCCGTTTGGGCAGTTAGCGGTGTGGTCGCTGGTCTGGGGCGCAGACCCTCTGCGTGACGCCGCTCTGAGTTCTGTCAGTGGGCACGGATGTGGCACTGCAGACGGCCAGCATACCAGCGCGACGATTGCGGTACGCGTGCGCTGCCGAGGGTCCTTAGCCCAGCAGCCTGCCTCGATCTCTGCCGGCGTGTGCGGAGTGGTGGAGGACGGCGTGGTACCGGGTTTGTCCGGCCCTGAGGCGAGTGAATCGGTGAACCCGGGCCCCGACCGGCCACCTGCGGGCACCCGTGGCTCCACTTCGGAACCACGTGAGACACCCTACTCCGCAGGATCGTTGCCGTGCTAATCGAAATACCCCGCGCCCGACTGCGCGAGGGGCCCGCGCCTCGCATTGACTGGAAGGCAGTCAGACAGCGGTTGGCCGTCGCTCTCTATCTCTTCCCCGGTCTTGCTCTCGTCATGCTCTTCCTGGTCGGCCCCCTGATCTTCGTGGTGGCGCTGAGTACCACCAACTGGATAGGAATTGGCGTACCTAAAGAGATTGGGCTGGCAAATTTCACCGACCTCTTCCGGGACCAAAGCTTCGTGAAGTCGCTCATCAACACGATAGCTTGGACCCTTGTCGGGGCCTTCATCCAGGCGCCACTGAGCACCCTTGCTGCGCTCGCGATGATGCGGATCAAGCGGGGCGCCAAGGTGATACGAACGATCCTAGTGCTGCCCAATGTCATCGCGGCAACTGCGCTGGCGCTACTCTGGTACTTCATCTTCAATCCGACACTGGGCCTCCTAAACGGAACTCTTTCGTCGCTCGGCCTGTCGAAACTGGCGCGTCCGTGGCTCGAGGATCCGCAGACAGCTCTGTGGGCGACGATGGTTCCTTTTTGCCTGTATGTCGGTTTCGGCATGATTCTGATCTCCTCCGCGATCTCAACAATCCCGCATGAGTATTACGAGAGCGCAGAGCTTGATGGGGCCACCATACGGCAACAGGACTGGCACATCACGTTACCGCTGATTCGACCGACCGTAGCCCTCCTCGTACTGTTCAATGTCAGCTACGGTCTCCGAACGTTTGAGTATCCATTCTTCATGACCGGGGGTGGCCCGGCCAATGCGTCGTCCACCATGTCGCTGTACATATACAATCAGATGATCGTCGGATTGCGTTTCGGTGCGTCCATGGCGGCGAGCGTGGTGACGCTCCTGCTAGGGGCCGTCTTCATGGCCGCTGTATTCTTCGCCCTCCGACGCTCGGATCCTCTGCGATGATCGGCAAGAGCTTGCGCTGGGGCTTGATCGTGTTCCTCATGGTGGTGACGGTCGTGCCGCTGCTTTGGCTGCTGATGTCGTCCATCAAGACAGAGCAGGAGCTGTTCAATAGCCCGTTCAGCCTTCCAAGGTCGTGGTCGCTCGCGAACTATTTCGCCGTGATTTCCGACCAGCCAATCTTCCTATACCTGCGCAACAGCATCATAGCGTCGTTGGGCGCGACGACGGTGATTCTTGCGGCCTCCCTGCTCGCTTCGTACGCACTGCTTCACCAATTCCGCCTGAACAAGACGGTGTTTCTCGTGCTCATCTTCGGGATCCTGCTGCCGACCAATGCGCTGATTACGCCCATCTTCCTAGCGTTCATAAAGATCGGTCTGTATAACAGTCTTCTTGGCCTTGGCCTCGTGTACTCCGGGATGTTCTTTCCGATCGGCTTCCTGGTCGTGAAGGGTTACGTGGACTCGATTCCGCGCGAGATCATTGACGCCGGGCGGAGTGACGGAGCTGGTTTCCATCAGGTGTTCCGCCATATCGTCGCTCCCCTCTCTGTGCCTGGGGCGGCGACTGCAGGGATATTCGTCATGATCTCGGCCTGGAACGAGCTCTTCTACGCCTTGATCCTCACCCAGGACTCGTCATCTCAAACAGTGCAGGTCGGAATGCGTTACTTCCTCACGACGTATAACGCTGATTACCCGCTGGCGTTCGCGTTCACCGTCATGTCGATGATTCCAACGATACTCGTATTCGTCATACTGAGCGATCGTGTCGTTCAGGCAATGACCCTGGGCAGTTTGAAGTAGGACGAGTGGCGGCATGAAGCCCGCGTCAGAGAGGCACGAATGCTGAAGGTCCGAGGGAAGCTTGACTACACTGCGATTATCGGCCCCGTTCAGCGACGCCTATTCGGGGCCCTTGTGGAGCACATGGGGCGCTCAGTCTATACGGGAATCTATGAGCCCGGCCACAAGCGGGCGGACGCCTCAGGATTTCGTTGCGATGTCTTGGAGCTGGTGGCTGAGCTTGGTACCACGATTGTTCGTTACCCTGGCGGTAACTTCGTATCGAGCTACCGATGGGAAGATGGCGCCGGCCCTGTGGAGGAGCGGCCGACGCGGCTCGACTTGGCCTGGCACGCGATCGAGACGAACGAGTTCGGATTGGACGAGTTCATGCGCTGGACGCAGAGGGCGCAAGTCGAGCCCATGATGGTGCTCAATCTCGGTACCCGTGGAATGCCTGAGGCTCTGGACCTGCTGGAGTACGCGAATCACCCGGGTGGAACGACCCTATCCGAACTACGGAGAGGCCACGGGGCGCCTACTCCGTATGGGATTCGGATGTGGTGCTTGGGGAATGAGATGGACGGGCCGTGGCAGGTGGGCCACAAGACGGCGAGGGAGTACGGGAGGATCGCTGCGGAGACCGCGCGAGCCATGCGCATGGTGGACCCGAAGCTCGAGCTCGTCGCATGCGGAAGTTCTGGGCCGGCGATGCCAACCTTCGGCACCTGGGAGACGACGGTGTTGGAGGAGACTTACGACTTAGTGGACTGCATCTCACTGCACGCATACTACGAGGAGATTGGTGGGGACTTGGAGAGTTTCCTCGCCTCATCAGTGGATTTGGAGCGAGCCATCAAGCGGGTCGTGACGGCGGCAGATGCTGTCGGTGCGCAGCGCGGAGATCCGAGAGAGATTGCGGTAGCCGTTGACGAGTGGAATGTCTGGTATCTGAGTGCGTTTCAGAGCGCGGAGCCACGCACGGAGTGGTCACGTGCAGCGCCATTATGCGAAGAGGCCTATACCGCGGCTGACGCCGTGGTGGTTGGGAGTCTGCTGATTGCCCTGCTGAAGCACGTCGACCGCGTAACCTCGGCGTGCCTTGCCCAGCTTGTCAACGTGATCGCCCCTATCAGAACCGAGCCTGGCGGACCTGCATGGCGACAGACGACCTTCTATCCCTTCGCCCTTACCGCGTCGCGCGCGAAGGGCTCGGTGGCGCTGATCGCATGTGAGGCGCCCGAGATGGAGGTGGACAAATACGGAGCTGTGCAGGTGGTCGACGCTGTGGCAACGATAGCCGAGACGGGCCATATCGCGGTGTTCGCGGTGAATCGAGATACGCACGAGGATGTGGAACTGGAGGTCGATCTCGGTAACCTGAGCGCCAGCCTCTGCGAAGTCACGGTGTTGTCGGATGCCGACCCACATGCCCGCAATACTCGGGAGACGCCCGATCGGGTGGTCCCGGGCGCGGGTCGGGGATCCGTGGATGGGCGCCAACTGACACTGACCCTTCCACCGGTGTCGTGGCTTGTGGCTCGGTTGGATGTCGGGTCCTCGTTCGGAACGGAGGGACTCCTGCGTGTCCACAGTGAAGGTGCGTGAGTCTGAAGGGGGGCCTGGGGGCGGCACCGGCGGCCTCGGGTACGGACCGGTGATGGGACTCGGACCGTTGCGGATCGCGGCCGTGTCAAACGGCTGGTGATCCCGGGACCGCAGTCTCGCGTGTCTGAGAGCTGACGCAAGTTGGGAAAGGTGGGTCGGAAGTGGATCCGTTCAGTCGGTGATGGGTGCCGAGACGGCAAACATGCGATCCCGCGATCGGCTAGATGAGATCGCTGGATCGCGGCAGATTTGGGGAAGAGAGCGAGTGGCCTTGCATACACGACGCACCGCCGGTGTTCTGTTTGGTGCGGCTTACTATCACGAGTACCAACCGGACCGTCCCATCCACGTGGACCTTGACCTCATGGCAGGTGCGAGCTTCACGGTGATACGGGTCGGGGAATCCGTGTGGTCTACGTGGGAACCAGAAGACGGGCGATTTGAACTGGAGTGGTTGCGGCCCATCCTCAATGCGGCTGCGGAACGTGGCATGAGCGTAATCCTGGGGACCCCCACCTACGCGGTGCCACCCTGGCTGGCGCGGAAGTTCCCAGAGATCGCAGGCGAACGGCGTTCGGGCGAAAGAATCCCGTGGGGGGCCAGGCAGGAGGTCGACTTTACTCATCCCGCCTTCCGTTTTCACGCGGAACGCATTATTCGATCAATCGTGGCGACCTATCGGGACCATCCCAGCGTGATTGGTTTTCAGGTCGACAACGAACCTGGTCTCGAGCTGCTCCACAACCGAGGCGTGTTTGAGTCGTTCGTGGACCACCTGCGGGTGGCCTACGGAACCGTCGGGGCTCTGAATGAGAGGTGGGGGTTAGCGTACTGGTCGCATCGACTGTCGGATTGGCGCGACCTTTGGACGCCGGATGGCAATCTGCAGCCTCAGTACGATCTGGCTTGGCGGCGCTTCCAAGCGATGATCACAGCAGAGTTCATAGGTTGGCAGGCGCGGATCGTACGCGGGCTCTGCAGGGAGGATCAGTTCGTCACGAGTTGCATCGCCCTGGAGCGTTTGGCGGTGGATGACCGGGCTCTCGGGGAGATGCTTGACATCACTGCGGGCAACGTCTACTACGACATGCAGCACGGTCTTGAGGTGGGCACGGGTATCGACCAAGAACAGGGCTGGCGAACGGTCGGAGCATGGGCGCTGTACCGGACGGCGGATCAGCTGTTCGGCTCTCGCGGTGCGAACTTCCTGATCACCGAAACCAACGCCGGAGCGATCGGCGAGTCGTGGCACCATCTGCCGGGATACGACGGCCAGTGGCGCCAGGTGGCGTGGGCCCTCGTCGCGCGTGGCGCCAGCATGATTGAGTACTGGCAGTGGCACACACTACCGTTTGGGGCGGAGACGCACTGGGTGGGCGTGTTGCCGCACGACCTCGCTCCTGGTCGTGTGTATAAGGAGATCGCAGAGGTTGGCCGCGAGCTGGGGACGGCAAGGTCGCTGCTGCCCGTAACGCCCGATGCGGACGTGGGGATCGTTTACTCCTATGCTTCGAAGTGGGCGCTCGCCGCACAGCCTGCGCTTTCAAATCGCAGGGGGGGCGGAGACCAGGATTCCTACCGGCGAATTCTCGACGCATTCTATCAAGGCGCCTTCGAGGCCGGTGGCCAGGTGCGCTTCATCCACGATGCTCAACTGGATGGCTCCGTCGGGCGACTTGATCCAGGCGAGTTGGCTGCCGCGCTGCCGGTACTGATCGCGCCGGCTCTATATGTTGCTTCGGACGACACTCTGAAGTGGTTACGGGAGTATGCGCGGCTGGGAGGTCACCTGGTGCTGGGGGTCCGATCCGGGTACGCCGACACCGACGCTCGGGCGCGGCGAGAGCGCAAGCCGGCACTCCTCGACGAGGCCGCCGGCATCTGGTACCAGGAGTCGTCGACGCCGAGCACCCCTATACCGGTGCGGTCGGTCGCCGGCGGGCCCCTGGCGGATGGTGCACAGGGGTGGGGCTGGATTGATCATCTGGTGCCGCAGGGAGCCAGCAGTGTCGCAGTGTATGAGGACGCCTTCTTCGGTCAGTGGCCGGCTGTGGTGACGCACGAATATGGTGATGGACGGATCACGACCTTCGGATCGGTCCCGAACGCCGCGCTCGCCAGGAGCATCTTCCGGCGCATTCTGCCCAAGGCGTGCTGGGGCGGCGGTGTCGAAGGCGCCTCGGTGACGGTGACCTCAGCGGTAGGGGCAGACGACACGCGGCTGCTCTTTGTGCACAACTGGTCGTGGACGGACGCGGAGATCTGCCTTGGGTTAGCAGTGACGGACGTTCTTGAGGGCACTGCCCTTGGAGGCCGGGAGGTGATTCGCTTACGCGGCTGGGACGTTCGAGTGCTGAGGGTTGACCCGGAGCCGGATGGAGATCCGATTGGAGCGAGCCTTCCATGCAAGGAACTGGTGAAAGAGGGGCAGGTATGACGATCAACTCCGTAGTTCCGAGTGTGGGGGCGCGCAGCCGCCTTCGACCCATGGGGCAGGACGAGGTCCAGCTGACCGACGGGTTCTGGCGCGAGAGGACCGACCGCAACAGGAGCGTTAGCCTCTTATGCGGGCTCGCCGAGCTCGAGCGGGCTGGCAATCTTGCGTACCTGCAGGCCGCGGCGACAGGGGGAGCCGAGCCGCCCGAGATTCCGGAGATCCCGGATGGCTATGCCGTGAACTCACTCATCGACGTGCGCAAGAACTTCGATTCGGAGACATACAAGTGGCTTGAGGCTGTGGGCTGGTCGGCGCGCGCGGGCTTGCCGGATGAGGTGAGGGATGGCGCCGATGTCGCGATCTCACTGATTGAGAGAGCCCAAATGGCCGATGGGTACCTGCACTCGTGGGTTCAGGTCCACGAGCCGGATCGCCGATGGGCAGAATGGCGCCTTGGACATGAACTGTATTGCGGTGGGCACCTGATTCAGGCGGCGATTGCGTGGGCACGGGCAGCCGGCGACGAAAGGCTGTTGAATGTGGCGTGCGCATTTGCCGACCACCTGGCGAAGATGGCTAGGCTCGAGCCTGAGGTGATGCCCCGGCACCCTGGGATCGAGTCTGCGCTCGTGGAGCTGTATCGCATCACGGGGAGGGGCGATTGCTTGCAGCTGGCACAGGCATTCATCGAACGGCGGGGCCATAACCGCATGCGCGGGTGGATGCTCACGCCGGAGTTCTTTCTCGACGATCTGCCTGTGCGACAGGCAGCGCGCGTGCGAGGTCATGCCGTGATGGCCCTGTATCTGCTAGCTGGGGCGGTCGATGCGGGGGTGGAGGCGGGGGACGAGGAACTGGTGCGGGTCGCGGAGCGGCAATGGGCTGACATGGTGGCGGGACAGACCTATGTGACTGGCGGCGTGGGATCCCGTTACTATGAAGAGGGGTTCGGCGACCGGTACGAATTGCCCAACGATCGTTCTTATGCCGAGACGTGTGCTGCCATCGCTAGCGTCATGCTGTCGTACCGGCTTCTCCTGGCGACGGGCGAGGCGAAGTACGCTGATCTGATCGAGAGGACCGTGTACAACGCCGTACTCGCTGGCGTCTCGATCGACGGCACCTCGTTTTTGTACGCCAATCCGTTGCAAGTGAGGGACGATGAGGAGGTAATCGCGGATAGCGGTGGAATCCGGCGACAGTCGTGGTTCACATGCGCGTGCTGTCCGCCGAACGTGATGCGGTTTCTGGCCTGCCTGCCGCATTACGTTGCGGCGCGGTCCGAGCTTGGAGTTGCCATCTATCAGTTGATGCCGTCCACGGTGCGCGTTGGCGGGTCTGGTGGGGCTGAGCTCGCCCTTGAGATTCGGTCGGATCTACCCTGGGGTAGAGGGCAGGTGGAGATCGAGGTGGGGGAGAGTGGCCACGGCGCGTGGGAGTTGTTCGTGAGGCGGCCGGCTTGGAGCGTAGCGACGCAGGCTGAGCTCCTGCGTGCTGGGGCCGGAGAGGGCGCGAGTGTGGGGTATGACCATAGGCGGCGAGGGTTTGTGTTCAATCGCGTGTGGGCGCGGGGAGACCGTGTCAAGGTCGACCTTCGGATGCGCCCGCGCTTTCTTGCTGCTCATCCAGCAATTGACGCATGCCGAGGGCTGGTCGCGATCGAGCGCGGTCCCGTCGTCTACTGTCTAGAGGCTCGTGACTTACCTCGGGGGGTGCGACTGCGCGACGTAGCCGTGGACTTCCGGGGTCGTCCGAGGCTGCAGCGCGTGGCTGAGCTTGACGGGTGCATGGGGCTGCGTCTCAAGGGCGAACAACGTTTGATGCCGGGGTGGCTTGGACTGCCCTATCGGTCGGCTTCGAGAGGATTGCTAGACCTCCCGTCTCGCCCGGTTGAGTTGCTGGCGGTGCCATACGGCTTGTGGGGAAACCGCGACGGAGGCGCAATGCGGGTATGGGTGCCGGGGGTGTCAGCTTCCGCTGTGGCGATGTCGTGAGAGGTTTGTGGCGCTGCCGCGGGTGACGCCGGCGAAGCGGTCGATGTGATGAACGTCGCGCCATCAGCGCCGGACGCCTCAACGCCGGCCCCCGCGGCCGGTACTGGCCCCGGAGGAGCGGCTCCGCCGACGGATGCGTCAGCTGGGGCGGAGGTGGCAGCGCTACGGGTACCGGCGGGTCTGGGCGCCGCTGCGCCAGGACGGCTGGCGGGTGAACCGCAAGCGGTGCAGCGGATCTGGCGGGAGGAGGGGCTGCCAGTGCCGGCGCTGCCGCCCAAGCGGCGCCGGTTGGGGATCAGCACGGTCCCGGCAGGACGGCTCCGGGCGGAGCGGCCCAACCACGTCTGGGGCCCGGAGGTCATGGTCGACGCCACCACGGACGGGCGTCTCGGGGCAAGGCAGCCATCGGTGCTCGCGATTTGGGCCCGGGCCACTTTCCTCCGGCTGGCCGCTGTGCTATCGTACGCATACGATGGACGCATACGATACCAGGCCGTTAGCGGCCGGCGCAGAATGGGGCGCTTCTGATGCGTTAGGGCTGTCTGGATCACTGTCGGCGCGTGAGCTCTTGTTTGTCGTCGGCGCCCAAGAGCTCTACGGCGCGGACATCCTCTCCGCCGTGGACGAGCATGCCCGACAGATCGCTGCGGAGCTCGACGCTGCGCAGTCAATTCCTACCCGGGTTAACTACAGAGGCGTGGTAGTCAGTGCTGAGACTGCCACGACCATCTGCAATGAGGCGAACGCGTCCAGCCACTGCGTGGGCGTGATCATCTGGGCACACACCTTCTCACCTGCGAAGAGCTGGATACCGCTGTTCGGCGGGCTGCGCCAGCCGCTCCTGCACCTGCACACTCAGTACAACAGCGCAATCCCGTGGGCAGACATCGACATGGATTACATGAATCTCAATCAATCCGCCCACGCGGACCGCGAACTTGCCTTCATGGCAACGCGCATGGGTGTCCGACGAAAAACGGTCGTTGGGCACTGGCGAGATGGCCAGGTGGTGGCCCGCATCGGTGCATGGGCGCGCGCTGCGTGCGGCTGGCATGAATTGCAGCACCTGTCGATTGCTCGCTTCGGGGACAATATGAGGGGAGTCGCCGTCACCGAGGGGGACAAACTCGAGGCGCAGGTGAGGCTTGGCGTCGCCGTGAACGCCTATCCCGTGAACGAGCTCGCCGAGGCGATTGACAGCGCAACCGATGACGAAGTCGGCGCGCTCGCCGGGCGATACGAGGAGCTGTATCGCGTCGCGCCCGAGTTGCGGCGCGGTGGAGATCGCCACGGCGCGCTCCTAGATGCCGCTCGAATTGAACTCGGGCTGCGCTCCTTTCTGGCGACAGGCGGTTTCGGCGCCTTCACGGACAACTTCGAGGACCTTGGCAGCTTGCCTCACCTACCCGGGATCGCCGTTCAACGGCTCATGGCTGAGGGGTATGGCTTTGGTGCCGAAGGCGACTGGAAGACCGCTGCTCTCGTTCGCGCCGTGAAAGTCATGAGTGCTGGCCTCCCGGGGGGGGCTTCGTTCATGGAGGATTACACCTATGACATGGTCCACCCAACGGGGCTCGTGCTAGGTGCCCACATGCTGGAGGTCTGTCCCTCCCTGGCGGACGACTGCCCCACTTGTGAGATTCACCCGCTCACGATAGGGGGTAAACCCGATCCGGTCCGGCTAGTCTTCGATGCAGCGGCCGGGCCTGCGGTGAACGTGACAATGATTGACCTTGGAGATCGGTTCCGCCTAGTCCTCAACGAGGTGAACGTAGTCGGGCCCGAGCATCCGCTGCCGCGTCTGCCGGTGGCGAGAGCCGTGTGGGCGCCAGAGCCCACCCTCGTGGAGGCGGCTGAGATGTGGATGGCAGCCGGGGGAGGTCACCATACCGTGCTCAGCACTGCGCTCGACACAGCAACGCTCATCGACTTCGCCGAGGCTTTGGGCGTGGAGCTTGTGATCATCGACGCAAGGTCTGAGCCGGTGCAGTTCATGAAGGAGTTGCGGTGGAACGAAGCGTACCACCGACTGGTCAGCCGAACCTAGAGCACTCGTCGCTCGACAGACTGCGTGATCGCGTGGTCGCGGCGAACCGCGCGATTGTAGCTGCGCACCTGGTCACCCTTACCTTCGGAAACGTGAGCGCGCGTGATCGAGAGACCGGTTTGATGGCGATCAAGCCGAGCGGTATCCCGTACCGTGATCTCCGTCCTCAGATGATCCCTGTGCTCGAGGTCGCCACCGGCGCTGTGGTCGCAGGTGAAATGAGACCATCCTCGGATACGCCTACGCACCTCGTTCTGTACAGGGCCTTCCCCGACATTGGCGGTGTGGTCCATACACACTCGGTCTTCGCCACGGCGTGGGCACAGGCCAGGCGCGAGCTTCCGTGCCTCGGGACAACACACGCGGACCACTTCCACGGAGCGGTGCCAGTCACGCGGTCTCTGAGCCGCGACGAGGTGCAGTCTGGCTATGAGGAGCACACGGGTGATGTGATCGTGGAGAGGCTGATGGAGTTGAAAGCGGAGCCGCTCCAGCTACCTGCGATGCTGGTGGCGTCGCACGGGCCGTTTACCTGGGGCACTGACGCGGAAGAAGCCGTGGAGAATGCCGTGGCCCTTGAGATGGTGGCGGAGTGCGCCTGTCGCTCGCTGCTGCTGGTGCCCGATGCCCTGCCGATCCCGCAACACCTGCTAGAGAAGCACTTCGAGCGCAAGCGTGGTCCCGCTGCTTACTATGGGCAGGGCGGAGTCGGCTAGTGGCCGGTCCGTGGTGCCGTCTGCCGTCGGCCCTCCACCCCTTGCCGCGGCCGGCCTCGTCGGTCACCCGAGATCTCGGGACGGGTATCGGCCGGGGGGCGCGCGCGACGCGGTTAGCGTCATGAGCGGGCGCGAGCTAGTGAGCGTGGAGGAGTACGCGCGATCCGGCGGTTGCGGAAGGAATGGCAGTCGACCAGCGCGTAGCGCCGGTGCGGCAGGCGCCTGACATGACCGCCGCAGAGCTCCCCGGCGGCCGCGCCCAGGCTCACGAGGCGGTCTGCTTAGCTGTCCAGTCCGGGGACACTGCGCTCGGCATCGAGCTGGGATCGACTCGGATCAAGGCTGCGCTCATCGGACCGGACGGCAAGCCGATCGCCACGGGAGCGCATGAGTGGAGCAACCGGCTCGTCGACGGGCTGTGGACGTACGGCCTGAACGAGGTTTGGGTGGGCGTGCAGGACTGCTACGCGCAGGTCGCAGCCGACGTCAAGGACCTCTATGGCGCGCGGCTGACGACCGTCGGTTCGCTGGGCATCTCTGCGATGATGCACGGCTACCTCGCGTTTGATGCCTCAGGGCAGCTTCTCGTACCCTACCGGACGTGGCGCAACACCAACACCGAGCGGGCCGCCCTGGAGCTAACCGAGTTGTTCGCCGTCAACATCCCGCATCGATGGAGCATCGCCCACCTGTACCAGACCGTCTTGGAAGGCGAGGATCACCTGCCCAGGCTCGCCTACCTGACCACCCTGGCCGGCTACGTTCACTGGAAGTTGACCGGGCGTCAGGTGCTGGGCGTGGGGGACGCGAGCGGGATGTTCCCCATCGACACCACCACCGCGGGGTATGACCGCGCCATGCTGGACCGGTTCGACGGCCTCGAGGCAGTGCAGGCCCAGCCTTGGCGCGTGGCCGACCTCCTCCCCGCGGTTCTGACGGCCGGTGAGCCCGCGGGCACGCTGACTGAGGACGGCGCGCGGCTCCTCGACCCGGGCGGACACCTCGAGGCAGGTGTCTTCATGTGTCCTCCGGAAGGGGACGCCGGGACTGGCATGGTTGCCACTAACAGTGTCGCCCCCCGGACGGGCAACGTCAGCGCCGGCACGAGCATCTTCGCCATGATTGTGCTCGAACAGCCCCTCCGCGGCGTGCACCGCGAGATCGACCTGGTGACCACGCCATCCGGACATCCCGTCGCCATGGTGCACTGCAACAACGGTACGGGTGATCTCGATGCCTGGGTGGACCTTTTCGCCGAGTTCGCCCGAGCCGTCGACAGGCGCCTGAACGCGGACGAGCTGTACCAGCTGCTGTACGCGCAAGCCCTCGAGGGAGATGCGGATGCGGGAGGGCTGCTCGCCTACAACTACCTGTCCGGCGAACCGATCACGGCGTTCGAGGCCGGCCGACCCATCTTCACCAGGACACCCAACAGCCGCTTCTCCCTCGCCAACTTCATGCGCGCGCACCTGTTCTCGTCCCTGGCCACCCTACGCATCGGAATGGACGTGCTCCTCAGCCGTGAGAACGTCACTCTGGAGCGCATGTACGCCCACGGCGGCCTGTTCAAGACCCGTGGTGTCGGGCAGAGGATCCTCGCCGCCGCCATCCGCACGCCTGTGTCCGTTGGCGACCTCGCCGGCGAAGGCGGCGCCTGGGGCATGGCTCTGCTCGCCGACTACGCCCGCCGGCGCAGCGCAGGAGAGAGCCTCGACGACTACCTCGGCACCACCACCTTCGCCAACGTCGCGGTCGCAACGGTGACCCCCGAGGCTGCAGACGTTGCCGGCTTTGACACGTATATGGTGCGATTTGGCGAGGGCCTGTCCGTCGAGCGAGCCGCGATCACTGCGCTCCCTACTGCGTAACCGCACGATCGATGATGTCGTGGCGGTGTGGTTCGTCCAGACGTCGGCGCAAACCCAGGCGAGGGGGGTGAGCTTCTCGTTCTGTGCCCGCCATCGATTCGGCGCTGGGCGTGGTTCCTTCACGAGGATACCGGAGTGATGGCGTCGATGTCGTACGGCAGCGGCTACTGGTTGAGCCCGGATCAATCGGGCCGACGGCCTGACGGAGGGCGCGGAGGGCGTGGGTGTAACCGAGCTAAACTGCAATTTAGCGCAGTTAGCCGGTACCATGGCGGAGTGCCCGAGGCTCCCACTCCCTCCCTCCCCCTCGCGCAGGCGGTCACCGAGTTCCTCCAGTGGCTGGAACTGGACCGGCACGCCAGCCTGACCACGGTCACCGCCTACACCGGGGACCTGGGCCGGTTTCAAGCCTTCTGCGCCCGCTACGCCCGCGGTCCAGTGGAGGTGGCGGCCGTCGACCGCGACCTCCTGCGCGCCTTCCAGCGCATCGTCGCCCGCGCGACCCGCACGGTGGGCTCAGGCCGTCAGCCCCTGGCCGCGGGCACGCGCCGGCGCCGCCTCATCGCCCTGCGCACCTTCCTGAGGTTCTGCCGGCGGGAGGAGTGGCTCCACCAGGACCTCGCCTCAGGCATTGACCTGCCCCGCCTTCCTGAGCGCCTTCCCAAACCACTCGAGGACGCCGCCCGCGAGCGACTGGTCGCCTCCCTGACCGCCTCGAGCCTCCCGGAGAAACGCGATCGGGCGCTGCTCCTCCTTCTCCTCTCGACTGGCGCCCGTATCAGCGAGCTGCTCCGCCTCGACCGCGCCGACTGGGCCCGCGAGCGGCTCGTCCTACGGGGCAAGGGCGACCGCGAGCGTCCCGCGTTGGTCACTCAGCGAGCCCGGCGCGCCGTCGACACCTACCTGCGTGCCCGCGACGATCGCTCACCGGCCCTCTTCATCTCCTTCCAGCCGGCCTCACGGGGAACGCCGGACAACCGGCTGACCGCCCAGGGCGCCCGCCACATCTGCCACCAGCTCGCCCAGGACGCAGGCGTGGCGCCCTTCCATCCTCACCAGCTCCGCCACACGCTGGGCACCCTCCTCCAGGAGCGTCTGGGCGACGCTCGCCTCACCGCCGAGACCCTTGGCCATACCGGCCTCGCGTCGGTCTCGGGCTACACCAAGATCACCGAGAGGAGGCGGGCCCAGGCCCGGCGAGCGCTCGAGGAGGAGGGGCTGTAGATCCAGCGCGAGACAACGTGGCGGGTGCCCGGCCAAGCTGCGCGATGTTCCCGCAGAGGTGGCCCGGCCAGCGCCCGTTAGGAGGCCGCGGAGTGCCTGATGTCGCTGATACCACCGGGCTGTAGAGTGGCTTACACCGATCTACTAGCCTGTCGTATGCTGGTCCAATGGCGCCAGGTGGTCCTGTCCAGGTCCGCATCCGGGCCACGCGCCTGGCCGAGTGGCGGCGGGCGCAGGGGCTGACTCAGCGCGAGCTGGCCCGTCGCTTGGCCGTCAGCCAGAACTACATCCCGGCCCTGGAGAGTGGCTCCCGTGACCCCGGGCCGACAATGCGCGGGCGGCTCATGGAGAACCTCGGGGTCGGATTCTTCGACCTCTTCGAGGTGGTCCTCGTCGGCGTCGCCGGCCAGGAGCTCCGTCTCCGGCCAGCGGCGGCGCCGTCCGCCGCCCCTTCCCCTCCCTCACGCCGATGAAGCACCCCGGGCACTCACTTGTCACCGGTTCGAGTGCTTCTCCTGGGATGCAAACGTCAGCCCGGGGGATGCAAATGGCAGTCCAACCGGTGACAGCTGCATCTATCAAATCCCGCGGGCCATCTGGTTAGATCGCACGAACACAAGGGAGGAGGACGAAGTGCGATTAGGCAGACGACGGCGCGCACCATTTGCCGCGTTTGCACCTCAATGTAGGGTTCGTGTCGGACTCCTGTACGAATCATGTGGGTCTTACGCTGCACGCCCCCCAATCGCTTGCCGCCGAATCCGCGGGCATGGCACCATTCCTCGGAGCCGGGCTGCAGGGGCCCGGGGGAGCAAGGGAGGAGCGTCGTGAACCCCGCTCGCGGCTGGGCGTCTCCGCAGCGCCACCGCCCGGTGCGGCGCCCCCAACTTGCCCAACTCCTCTCGCTCCTCTGCGTTGCCGCGGCCCTGGGCCTCGCGGGATGCGGATCGACACGGTCTGCATCCATCTCGACCTCCACGCCGCCGTCCACGCCCCCTGAGATGGCCACACCCACCCCGACGGCGGATCCGACCGACGCCGCGATCCTCAACGCGTACGACCAAGCGATGGCGGCTTATATCGCCGCCGCCGCTATCCCTAATCCCCAGTACCCGGGCATCTTGGAGTGGTACACGGGCCTCGCCCTGACCGTCACCCAGGGCCGGCTCGGCGCGCTCCAGCAGTTCGACTGGGCCGAGGTCGGCACGTACACGCCGTACGCCGTCATCACCAGCCTGGACGGGAGCACGGCCACCGTCGAGGACTGCGGCTGGGATACCACGTACATCGTGGACAAGGGCACCAGCACGCCGGTCAGCCCGCAGCCCTGGGGCGGCAGCACTGCGGCCGGCTGGGACTCAACCACCAACACGATGGTCCTGCAATCCGGGACCTGGTGGCTCACAAACAAGGTCGTGGAGACCACACCATGCACACCCGCGTCACCCTCGGCCTGATCGCGGCCGTGCTGGGCATCGCGGCCGCCAGCCCTGCCGTGCTGGCCAAGGGGAGCCCGGGAGGCGGCCAAGGCGGCTCCACCGGCATCTCGTGTCCGCCGCTCGCCACGCAGTGCACGGTGTCCGCAGGGAGCCCTGGCTCCCCGGGTGGTTCTGGTTCTGGCGGTGGCAGCACCACGGTGACTTGCACCTGGCAACCACTCACCACGATCACCCCGGGCGACTGGATCCTGCCGTTCGTCCCGTATGGCCAGCAGACGACGCCAGAAGAGACCGGCCAGTACTACCTGGTGACGTGCTCGCCGGCCCTGGACGGTTTCGGAGGCGGATTCAAGGGATCAGCGCACGGCCTCGGTGAGTGGCGAATGATTGCCGCGACCAGGAGGTGCCATGGCGGGGTATCGGCGATTCACGGAGTCCGAGAAGGCTGAGATCTGGGATCGGAT
>Ga0187872_10001036_pt1 | contig 29729 bp, 21 predicted proteins | sample June2016WEW_16_4_FD_132973 | JGI IMG/M metagenome (GOLD analysis project Ga0187872, IMG submission 132973) | Peatland microbial communities from SPRUCE experiment site at the Marcell Experimental Forest, Minnesota, USA - June2016WEW_16_40 | ecosystem: Environmental > Terrestrial > Soil >...
CGTCGCCTACGCGGTTGAGATGAGGCGTCACACAGTAGGCTGGCCGTCGCGTTTCGGTCCGTAATGCGGCGGCGAGATCATCGGACTAGCCGGGGGCGCGTCTTGCCCGCTCTGAGTTCCTCCGGCGAAACCTTCGGAACGGGATAAGCATGTAGTCTTCGAGTGGCAAGGCTTCTCGGACGGGGGTTCGACTCCCCCCGCCTCCACCATTCAAGTTAAGTACTGTCCCACCGGCCCTATGCCCGTGCCAGCTTGTAAGGATCTGAGGTGTCGCGACGCTCAGTCCCGACAATGCTTCTGATGCGCGCGGCTAGCGCCAAGTGCAGGGCCCTGCATTGAAAAGACAAACGGAGTGCGATTTGCTCCGCCAAACTGCACACCGGCGAAGTCACATTTTCGGCAGACCCCTTTAGCCTCAATAGAGCCCTGCGTGGAGACCTCGTTGCTGTACCCTAGCTGGATTTCCAGACAATCCTAGTGTGCAACGAAGCATTCGACGGCGTTTGAAGCGGCCTAATCGAAATCTACATCTCCCAACAAGTGTACTCGTTGCTAGAGGTAGCGAGTTGAGCGACATCAGGCTTGGAACCGCCGAGAAATCGGCGCGAATGGACCACGCGAGGCGAAACCCTCGGCGTTCTCTGGGTACCGTTGTGCAGGGGCGGCTAGGAAAGGCTGCACTTGCAACTGTCTTGGCCGGGCTTTGGGTGGCGCTCACTGCACCAATCGCAACTGCGCAGCTGATTCAAACAATCGCGGGCAACGGCGGTACCGGGTATAGCGGAGACGGCGGTCCTGCGAGCGCCAGTACACTCAATAACCCGTACGCTGTCGCGGTTGATGCGCAGGGAAATGTCTATATTGCTGACAGCGATAACTGCCGCATCCGCGTCATAAACAACGGCGCATCACCAGTTACCATAGCCGGCATCTCGATCGCACCGGACAACATAGCCACCGTCGCGGGCAACGGCACCTGCGGATTTTATGGAGACGGCGGCCAGGCAACCAGCGCGGAAATCTATAATCCTTCGGGGGTGGCAGTCGATGGCTCCGGAAACATCTACATCGATGACCTCTATAACTATCGGATCAGAAAGGTGGATACGACAGGGGTCATCACGACGGTAACCGGGAACGGCAATTCGTTCTATAGCGGAAATGGGCCGGCCGCCGACGCTTCACTTTTCCCTTATACGGTGGCGGTGGACAGTGCTGGAAACCTCTATATCGCGGATACGTACAACAACGCCATCCGAGTAATCAACATGGGATCGACATCCCTGACGCTCGCCGGCGTGACGATTCCCCCGGGGAACATCGCCACCGTCGCGGGCAACGGCGATACCGGGAGCGGTGGAGACAATGGACCGGCTCTTCAGGCTCAGTTCAACGATCCGTACGGTGTGGCAGTTGACAGCAACCAGAACATATACATCTGCGATACGTATAACCGGAAAATTCGCGTCGTAAACACCGGCACTCTTCCGATTACAATCGCCACCGTCACCATCCAGCCGGGAAACGTGGCGACGGTTGCGGGTGACGGCACCTATTGGTTCAAATTTGCGGGGCCGGCTTTGAACGCTGAATTCGCAGACCCCGATGCAGTGGCGGTCGACAGACTCGGGAATATTTATATTTCCGATACGGAAAATGACAGCATTCAACTGGTGGACCACAGGACTTCGCTGATCGTCACGATAGCGGGGAACACGTTTAACTACGGCTACAATGGAGACAACATTCCCGCGGCGGGCGCCTGGTTATCGTATCCGCGCACGATCGCAGTTGACGGTAACGGCGACGTCTTCATTCCGGATCAGCCGAACGAGCGCGTTCGCGAAATCGTAACGAATACGCTGGCCCAGGCGTTCAGCAACGCTTCCAGCACAACTTTCGTAGAGGCACAGCCGGGGTCATTTGCGATAACCACCAACTATTGGCCGACGCCGAGTTTGTCTGTCTCGGGCTTGCCTTCCGGAATCAGTTTCACGGATAACGGCGATGGCACCGGCTTGTTGGCCGGCACGCCGGCCGGCGGGACACACGGAACCTATCAGCTGACGTTCACGGCGAATGACGGTTTCTTCCCTGCCGTCGTTCAAACTTTCACCCTGACGATACTCTCTCCGGGCGGAGGTCCCACGACCAGCTCCGTCACTTTCCTGGGAATTGACATAGCTACCCAGGGAAACTGGCAAGGCGTTTACGGGGGTGATGGGTACGTGCTGGCGGGAGACACCGATCAGTTTATTCCCTCCTACGCTTCGTTTACGGTCAACAATCCAGTGGGCTACATGTGCTCTCCCACACCCCATACTTACGGCAATGTCTGCATATGGTTCAGTCCGACTGTGACGGGCCTTTATTCCGAGGAGCCCGTCACCGATCCAAGGGCCCTGCTATTACCGGGAAGCACCACGACAAGAATCTTGGCGACTTGGGAAAATAATCCGAGCTACAGCTTTGATCTCAACTTTACCGACGGACAACCACACCTTTTTGCGCTGTACGCGCTGGACTGGGACGACGTCGGGCGGTCAGAAGTGATTCAGATCCAGGACGCCGCCACGGGGTTTCCGCTGTATTCCCTGCCCATCGATGACTTCATCCTCGGTTCTTATCTCGTCTGGAATATCACGGGCCACGTGACGATAACGGTGACGGTTGTTAATGGCATGAGCGCCTCCACGAACGCCGCGTTTTTTGGCGGCAGCGCCTCTTCGTCGCCTACCATCAGTCAGCAACCTCAAAATGCGACGGTCAGCCTCGGTTCTACGGCTACATTCAGCGTCGTCGCATTAGGCAATAATTTGACTTACCAGTGGTGGTCGCAACCGCCAGGCGCGTCGTCTTTCTCACAGATAGGTGGAGCTGTATCGAACACGTATACGACTCCCGCTGTCTCGTTGCCTGACGGCGGAACTCAGTTCAAGTGCGTTGTAACGAACAGTCTTGGTTCCGTGACTTCAAATATCGTAACTCTCAGTCTCTTGGCTCCCGCGAGCATCGCGGTTACGCCGAGCAACCCAACAATTCTGCCTGAGGGGACGCAGTCCCTCGTTGCAACTGCGACATATCCAGGAGGCGGCACTCAGAACATCAGCTCCCAAGTGACTTGGAGTTCCTTGAGCACCGGGGTCGCGACAGTCAGTAGCTCGGGCGTGGTGACGGCGGTTGGAACGGGAAGCGCGACGATCGATGCGACGCTGTTGGGCGTCACGGGAAGCACGGTGGTCAGCGTTCCGGCGCTGAGTTCGATTACGGTGACGCCGGCGAATCAGACCGTGAGCACCGGAGGGACGCTACAGTTCGCGGCAACGGGAACGTATCAAGGCGGTGGCACGCAGAGCATCACCAGCCAAGTCGCGTGGAGTTCGTCGAATACTTCCTTTGCGACGATCAGCAGCAGCGGGCTCGCGACGGCGGTTTCAGGGGGAACCACCACCATTTCGGCGGTCCAGGGCAGCGTCACCGGCACCACAACTCTGACAGTACAAGCTTCGGGGGGAACACAGTGTCCGTGTACCATCTGGAGCAGCAGCACGGTGCCTTCCACAATCGACGGCGGCCCGGATTCGCCCGTGGAACTTGGCGTGGCCTTTCAAGCCACCACGAGCGGCACCATCAGCGGCGTTCGCTTCTACAAGGCCAGCACCAATACAGGCACTCATGTGGGCAATCTGTGGAGCAGCACGGGAACTCTGTTGGCCTCCGCCACATTCACCAACGAAACCAGCTCCGGTTGGCAGCAGGTGAGTTTCTCCTCGCCCGTGACGATCACTGCGGGAACAACCTACATCGCTTCCTATCACACGATGGTGGGGCATTGGAGCGTGAACCGCAGCTATTTCGCGTCCACTGGCGTGAGTAATCCTCCGCTGCAGGCACCACAGAGCGGATCGAGCCAAGGGAACGGCGTGTATGCATACGGCAGTACGAGCCTATTTCCGAGTAACTCCTACGTAGCCTCCAACTACTGGGTGGATGTGGTGTTCAATCAGGCCGCTGCCCTCACATCTATTGGGGTCACGCCGACCAGCCCAACGCTTCTTCCGGGCGCGACTCAGCAGATGACTGCCACAGGGACATATCAGGGCGACAGCACGCAGAACATTACGTCGTCAGCGACATGGACGTCCTCGAATACCTCCGTGGCCACAGTTAGCAGCACGGGCATCGTCACAGCCGTGGGAGCAGGCTCTAGCACGATCACGGCCACGCTGAGCGGCATCAGCGGCACTACGACGGTGACGGTGCCGGCGCTCTCGTCGATCGCAGTGACTCCCGCCAATCCGTCGGTTCTGCCCGGTGGGACGCAACAGTTCACCGCCACCGGTACCTACGTGGGCGGTGGGACGCTGAATATCACCAGCCAGGTCACGTGGAGTTCATTGAGCACGTCCGTTGCGACAATCAATAGCAGCGGCGGTTTGGCCACGGCCGTAAACTCCGGTTCATCCACGATCTCAGCGACACAGGGCAGCGTCACGGGGACGACTACGCTGACCGTGCCTGCACTCCCGTCGATTGTGGTGACACCGAGCGCCCCGACAATCAACGCCGGTGCGACGCAGCAGTTCACGGCGACAGGGACGTATCAAGGCGGCGGGACGCAGAACATCACCAGCCAGGTTACGTGGAGTTCGTCGAACACGGCCTTTGCGACGATCAACAGCAGCGGGTTGGCTACGGCGCTTTCAGGCGGAACCACTACGATTTCGGCTGTTCAGGGCAGCATCACCGGAAGCACAACTCTGACGGTACAAGCTTTCGGGGGAACGCAGTGTCCCTGCACGATCTGGAGCAGCACCACGACGCCGGGGACACCCGACAACGGAGCCGACAACCCGGTAGAACTCGGCGTGGCCTTCCAAGCCACCACCAGCGGCACCATCAGCGGCGTTCGCTTCTACAAGGCCAGCACCAATACAGGCACTCATGTGGGCAATCTGTGGAGCAGCACGGGAACTCTGTTAGCCTCCGCCACATTCACCAACGAGACCAGTTCCGGTTGGCAGCAGGTGAGCTTCTCCTCGCCCGTGACGATCACTGCGGGAACGACCTACATCGCTTCCTATCATACGACCGTCGGTCACTGGAGCGGAGACCGGAACTATTTCGCCACGAAAGGCGTGACCAGCACGCCCTTGCTGGCGCTGGAAAACGGATCCAGCCAAGGCAACGGCGTGTACGCGTACGGTAGCACGAGCATTTTCCCGGCGAGCTCCTACCTGTCCACGAACTACTGGGTGGATGTGGTGTTCAATCAGGCCGCTGCCCTCACATCTATTGGGGTCACGCCGACCAGCCCAACGCTTCTTCCGGGCGCGACTCAGCAGATGACCGCCACAGGGACATATCAGGGCGGCAGCACGCAAAACATTACGTCGTCAGCGACATGGACGTCCTCGAATACCTCCGTGGCCACAGTTAGCAGCACGGGCATCGTCACAGCCGTGGGAGCAGGCTCTAGTACGATCACGGCCACGCTGAGCGGCATCAGCGGCACTACAACGGTGACGGTGCCGACGCTCTCGTCGATCGCAGTGACTCCCGCCAATCCGTCGGTCCTACCAGGCGGGACGCAACAGTTCGTCGCCACAGGCACCTACGTGGGCGGCGGCACAGAAACGATCACCGGACAGGTGACATGGAGTTCCGGGACTACGTCTGTTGCGACAATCAACAGCAGCGGTTCGGCCACGGCCGTAAACTCCGGTTCATCCACGATCTCAGCGACACAAGGCAGCGTGACGGGGTCGACCTTGCTGACTGTCCCTGCGCTCACGTCAATTGCCGTCACTCCGGCCGCGCCGACAATCAGTGTGAACGCGACACAGCAGTTCACGGCCACGGGAACGTATCAAGGCGGCGGCACGCAGAATATCACGAGTCAGGTTACGTGGGGTTCGTCGAGCAAGTCGGTTGCGACGATCAACAGCAGCGGGCTCGCTACGGGTGTCTTAGGTGGGACGACCACCATTTCGGCGGTTCAGGGTAGCATCACCGGCAGCACAACTCTGAATGTCCAGGCATCCGCTTACAATTGCCCGTGCACCATTTGGAGCAGCAGCACGGTGCCGGCGACGGTCGACAACGGACCGGATTCACCAGTGGAATTGGGCGTGGCCTTCGAGGCTACCGTCAATGGGACAATTACCGGAGTCCGCTTCTACAAAGCTAGCACGAACACTGGCACGCATGTGGGCAATCTGTGGAGCAGCACGGGAACCCTGCTAGCCTCCGCCACATTCACCAACGAGACGAGTTCCGGTTGGCAGCAGGTGAGCTTCTCTTCCCCCGTGACAGTCACTGCGGGGACGACCTACATCGCTTCCTATCACACCAGCGTCGGGCACTGGAGCGCGAATCGGAACTATTTCGCGACGACTGGTGTGAGCAATCCCCCACTGCAGGCGCCAGAGAACGGATCGAGCCAGGGCAACGGCGTGTACGCCTACGGCAGCACGAGCCTATTCCCTAGTAGCTCCTATCAAGCCTCCAATTACTGGGTGGATGTGGTATTCCAGCCCCAGTAATGAACACGGGATTCGCTGCGCTTTCTGCGCGTCGCCGCGCCACCACCGCGCGGCGACGGCCGCAGCGATGAGCCGCCGGCGGCGTACATCGGTTCCGCTCTCCAACGAAGAACCGCCGAGTGCATCAAACCCATCCAGGAGAATGCGGACGCGATCAGGCACCAAATCGCCGCGCGCCCGAAGTTCCGGTCGATCGCCTCGGTGACTAAGGCCGCGACCACAAGCACGAAAGAAAATCTCTTCGATCGGCAGGTCCAGGCAGGTCAGCTCGATTCCGTCCACGGGGATACGGCCTTCGAGCAAGGCGCGCGTGCGGTCGTAATTCGAACATGCGATGGAAAGCCGGAGCTTGGCCATAGTGGACTTGGCCGACCTTCAGATTTCGCGCTTGGCCATCTGGTCGGCGATGTATTCGGCCTGGCGGATGGCGAGAGCGACAATCGTCAGCGTGGGGTTTTCGCCGCCGCTCGACGCGAACTGGCTCCCGTCCGATACGAACAGGTTCTTGACGTCGTGCGCCTGACCGAAGCGGTTCACGACGCCGTCGCGCGGCTTCTCCGACATGCGATTCGTGCCCATGTTGTGCGTCGAAGGATACGGAGGGACGTGGACGGTCTTCTTTGCCCCGATCGACGTGTACAAGGCGTCCGCCTGTTTGTAGCCGTGGTTTCGCATCGCAACGTCGTTCGGGTGGTCATCGCAGTGGATATTCGGGATCGGCACGCCGAATTTGTCTTTCTTGTCCGGGTGCAGCGTGATCCGGTTGGTCTCGCGCGGCAGATCCTCGCCGATGATCCACAGGCCCGCGATGTTCGCGTAGTTGTCCACGATCCACGCGCGGTCGCGGCCCCAGCCGCCGGGAAGGTTTTGCGCGAAGCTGGGCAAGCCCTGCGGGAGCAGCTCGAACTGATAGCCGCCGACGAAACCGCGCGTCGGGTCGAGCCGCGCCTCATCCATCACGATTCCGGACTGCGCGGTTCCGCGGTACATGTGAACGGGCTTGTCATAGACCGCGAACACCGTGCCCGTCGTGTGCCGCATGTAGTTCTTCCCAACATGGCCCGAGGAGTTGGCCAGCCCTTGCGGGAACATGCTCGAGGACGAGTTCAACAGGAGCCGCGGGCTTTCGATTGAATTCGCTGCCACGGCGACCGCGCGCGCCTTCTGCCGTCGCAATGTGCCCGAGGCATCGGCGTAAACGACGGCGTTTACTTTCCCGGAGGCGTCGTGCTCGATGCGCAGAACCTGCGACTCCGCGCGGACTTCGGCCTTTCCCGTGGCCTCTGCTTGCGGGATATCGACGTAGAGCGTGGACCACTTCGCGCCGAAGGTGCAGCCCTGAACGCAGAAGCCGGTCTGCTGGCAAGAAGCGCGGCCATCCCGGGGCACGGGGTTGATGGCCATGTTGGTGGTCTGAAACTTCGTGTAGCCGACTTTCTTGGCGCCGGCGAACAGCACCTTGCCATGATTGCTGGCCGGGAGGCGCGGAATTCCGTTCGTCCCGGTAACGCCCATTCTGAGTTCCGCGCGATCGTAATAAGGCTCGAGTTCCTTCAGGTCGATGGGCCAGTCGAGCAGATTCGCGCCGGTAACATCGCCATAGCGCGTTCTCGTCTTGAATTCATGCTCCTCAAAGCGCAACGCGCAAGCGCCCCAATGCACGGTTGTCCCGCCAACGAGCTTGCAGATCCAGATCGGCAAATCCGGGGAGGTCTTCCCAACGGACCACGAACCCGACGTTGTGCGCGGATCGAGCCACGTAAACAGGCTGAACATCGCGACTTCGTCGTTGCGGAAATCGGTGATCTCGACGCGCTTTCCGGCTTCCAGAACCACGACGGAAATTCCCTTTTGCGCCAGCTCGTTCGCCAGCACACCACCGCCGGCGCCGGAACCGACTATTACGACCACGCTCGAATCATTGAGATCGAATTTTGCGGGCATTGGCATCCTCACAGCCAGTCGATGTCGTTGAAGCCGCGGTGAAGGTAGCCGCCCTTGTTGGATGACGGGCCTTCGTAGCCGAACAGCGGCCAAACCTCCGGCTGGTTGTAGAGCGTCACGACGGTCGTGCCATAGACCTTCGAGAAAAACGCGCCGCCCTCGATCTGCTTGATGACCGCCACGCGCGCCTTCTCGTCCGGCACATCCGCGTATCCACTGCGACCGGCCGCCATCGCAAGCCTGTTGAGCTGGCCAACGCCATCAGCCAGGAGTTTCCTCGCGGACGAATCCTTCGCGGCTTCATCCTCGAGTGGGGCGATGGCCTTGGCATAGAAGGAATCCGCCAGCCGATCGTGGGGAAAAAGGTCGCGCACGAATTTCAGGAGTACGCGAGTTTGTTCGGGTTGGAGGCCTTGAGGCACCGCAGCCGGTGTGGCCTTGGGGTCGACGAGAACAGCCGGCCCGGTAACTGCGACGGCGGCAATCGTCGCGGCGCCACCAGCGAGAAAACCGCGCCGCGAGAGCCTGCTAGCCCAATCGAGCAGTTTCATTCGCGCTCCTTCCGCCGCACGTGCCAGCGGCGCTGTCTACGGCAGGCTGAATACGAAGATCGAATTGCCCGCCGCCGCCTCGACGTACTGCTTGCCGTCCACCGAATACGTGATCGGATTGGCCCGCACGGAATTCCCGAGTTGGACATTCCACAGCGCCTTGCCAGTCTCCGCGTTTAGGGCAAAGAAATTGCCCCCGGCATCCGCGCAAAACACCAGATTGCCGGCCGTCGCAAGCGTACCGGTCCAGGAATCTCCAACCATCTTGAATTCCCACTCTATTTTTCCGGTGGTGCTTTCGAGGGCGCGGATCGCGCTGTAAGCCTGATCTCCGCCGACCAGCTTCTGCCCGCCGCCTCCGCCGATGTCCAGCGGATTCGCAGGCTCCATCTGCGGGTTGCCCTTAAAGTAGTAAGCGCCCAATTCACGCGTATCGACGTAGACGAGCTTCGTCAGCGGACTATAGGACGAACTCGTCCAATTGACCGACCCGGTGATGCTGGGATAGACGAGCGTTCCCTTGGGGCTCGGCTCGTTGTTGGGCAGCTCGATCGGCCGGCCTTTGGCGTCCAGTCCCTTTGCCCACGTCTGCTTCGCGTAAGCCATTCCGGCGATGAACTGTCCGGTTTCACGGTCGAGCACGTAGTAAAAAGCGTTGCGGTTGGCCTGAGCCACGATTTTTCGCGGCTTGCCGTCGATCGTCGCGTCGAACAGGATGGGGGGTTCGGACGCATCCCAGTCGTGCGTTTCGTGCGGCGAGAACTGAAAATACCACTTCATCTTTCCGGTGTCGGCGTCGATGGCCAGGAGAGAGCACGAGTAAAGGTTGTCTCCCTTGCGCATGTCTCCGTTCCAATCCGGAGCGGGATTGCCCGTGCCCCAGAAGAGCGTGTTCGTTTCCGGATCGTACGCGCCGGTGTTCCACGTGGTCGCGCCGCCGTATTTGTAGCTGTCGCCTTCCCAGGTTTCCACGCCGGGCTCGCCCGCCGTCGGGATGGTATAGAGCCGCCAGAGCCGCTTGCCGTCCTTGGCGTCGTAGGCATCGATGTAGCCGCGAAGGCCGCCCTCGCCGCCGCCCATGCCGAGGACGATCTTTCCATTGATGGCGAGAGGAGCCTGCGTGATGGCGACTGCCTCTTTGTTGCTTCCGACTTCGACGTTCCAGCGCACGGCGCCCGTCTTCGCGTCGAGCGCCACGAGATGCGCGTCGATCGTTGCGACGTACACGGTGTCGCCGAGTATCGCTACTCCGCGGTTTGTGGGGAACAGGCCGATCGTAAGCAGATTCTTGGGGAGGTCCGCCGTCCATCTCCACACGGGCTTACCCGTGCGTACGTCGAGGGCGGTCACCGTCGTTGGCGGCTCGGTGACGTACATCAGGCCGTCCACAACAATCGGCGAAGACTCAAAGATCCCCTGCCGGCGCAGTTGATAAACCCATTGCATCTTCAGAGAGCCGACGTTCTGAGTGTCCACCTGCTTCAACTCCGAGAAGCGCTGGGAAGAGTAGTTGCCGCCGTAGGTCAGCCAATCCTCCGGATGGCTTGCGGCGTGCAATATCTCGTCGTACGTCACATTCTGGGCCCAGGACGTCAAGCGGCTTCCCAGCACGAGAGCAAGCAGGACAAAACCACAAAGAATGTATTTCGTCATTCTCACTGTGCGCCTCCCAGGCTGGAAATGTAGGCCACCAGATCATTCAACTGCGTCTCGGAAAGTTTGTCCTTGTAGCTGGGCATGAAACTCTTGCCCGGCTCCGCTTCCAGCTTTTGCAGGCTGAGCTTCCGCAACGAGTGGAGCTGGCCGCTGGCATCCCTCAACTGAATCGTGAACGAATCTTCGTCCACGCGCATACCTTCCACCACCTTGCCGTTCGCCGTCACCGCGCGATACATCACGTAAGCTGGATACCCCGCTCTCTCCTGGAGCGCAGTGTCCGTCGCCGGCAGGTGGGCGCCAGGGTCGAGCAGCACGTCGTGCAAAAAGTCGGCTGTGCGCTGGGCGCCGATTTTCGTGAGGTCCGGTCCGAGATCGCCTCCCGTGCCCGCAACCATATGGCACGTGGAGCAGCCGTTCGCGTCATACACTTCTTTGCCTTTTTTCGCGTCGCCGAAAGCCATTCCCGCGCCTTCGTGGCCGAGCGAACTGACGTAGTTCACGAGCAGCCAGATCTTCTCTTCGCCGAGCTGCGAGAAGGTGGGCATTCCCGACCCAAAAATCCCGCTGTAGATCGTGTTGTAGAGACCCTCGGGCCCGAGATTCGTCGCCGCCTCCCGAATGTTGGGGCCGTTTGCGCCGCTCCCGTCGATGCCGTGGCAGACGGCGCATGTCCCCTCAAACAGCGTCTTGCCCTGCGCGATACTCTCCGGCGTGGGTCTGGGGTGCGGTGCGTGCGGCGGAGGTGGCGGCGGTCCGAATTGAGCGGCAACCTGCGAAGACGCCCCGAAAACTCCCAACGCAAAAATCAAAGAGGCAAGCGACAGCCTGCGATTTGCGGACATTCCTACCCCTCCCCCATTTTGAACTGTGTTAGCTAATACGAGCGGAAGGCCGCTGTCAAGGCATGTTCATGTCTCCCTTCCACGCAGTTTCTGGAGACGATCGCAGGATTTTTTCGCTTGCACCGGGGTTCCTTCCAGCTAGCATAAGTTGTGACCGAGAGGAGATGATGATGCGACTTTTTCGCGAGGCTGCCTTGTTGCCGATTTCCATCGCCGCTCTGATTCTCGCGGTGGCCGCGCCGCTTCGCGCGCAGACGCCGCCCGGTCCCATTCGTCTCGAAGTTGACTCATCACACGCCCCACAAAAGATCCTGCACGCCCATTTGCAGATGCCGGTGCGACCAGGGCCGCTGGTGCTGTACTACCCGGAATGGATTCCGGGGGAACACATGCCGGACGGCCCCATCATCAATGTGGCGGGACTGAAATTCGCGGCAGGCGGAAAGACGCTCCCGTGGCGGCGCGACCTCGTCGATATGTTCGCGTTCCATCTGGACATTCCGCAGGGCGCAAGCTCGCTCGACATTGATCTCGATTTTCTGCTGTCAGCGCCTGCATCCGGATATTCGTCGGGAGCCTCCGCGACCGCTTTCCTGAATGTCCTGAGCTGGAATCAAGTGGTGCTCTATCCGCAGGGCTATCCGGTGCGCGAACTGACGTTCGTGCCGAGCCTTCGCCTGCCGTCCGGATGGCAGTTCGCGACGGCCCTTCCCGGCGCAAAGCAGAATGGCGACACCGTCGATTTCTCGCCCGTTTCGCTCGACACCCTGGTTGACTCGCCCGTTCTCGCGGGACGCTATTTCCGGGTGGTGCAACTCACGCCCGGCGAGACTCCATCGCACGAAATCGATATCGCCGCGGATAGCGCTGCGGCGCTGGCGATGACGCCGGAAACGGAAATGCATTTTCGCAGGCTGGTCGCAGAGACGGGCGCGCTCTTCGGCGTGCGGCATTATCGCGACTACCACTTCCTGCTCACGCTGAGCGACGACGTCGCTCACTTCGGCCTCGAGCACCACGAATCGAGCGACGATCGCGATAACGAGCGCAGCCTCATCGACGAGCAGGCCCGTATCTATTTCGCGGATCTGCTCCCTCACGAATTTGTCCATTCCTGGAACGGCAAGTACCGCCGTCCCGCCGATCTTGCCACCCCGGATTACCACCAGCCGATGAAGGACGACCTGCTGTGGGTCTACGAGGGTCTCACGGAATACCTCGGTGAGGTGTTGACGGCGCGGAGCGGACTTCGCAACATCCAACAGTCGCGCGAAGACCTCGCTCGCGTCGCCACGGAATGGGGCAGCTACCTGGGGCGGGCATGGCGTCCCCTCCAGGACACCGCTGACTCCGCTCCGTTCCTATACGACGCCGATGCGGATTGGCAGAACTGGCGCCGCGGCGTGGATTTCTACGAAGAAGGCGAGCTTCTTTGGCTCGACGTGGATACGACACTGCGCCGTCTGACCAACGACCAAAAATCCATAAACGATTTCTGCCGAATCTTTTACGGCGGGCCCGGCGGCGAGCCAGCCCTGAAAACGTACATGTTCGAGGATATCGTTGTGACGCTCAATGGTCTCGCTCCGTACGATTGGGCCGGATTCCTGCGCACGCGCCTCGATTCCACGGCGCCCGACACGCCCAGCGAGGCGGTCGAAAACAGCGGGTGGAAGATCGTCTACAACGATCAGCCGAACGAGATCGCAGAGAATAGGGACGCCATCAGGAAACGCGTGACCCTGACTTTTTCACTCGGGTTGACGCTTTTCGACGACGGGTCGGTCCTCGACGTGGTTTACGGCGGTCCATCTTACAAAGCCGGCATTGGACCGGGAATGAAGATCACCGCGGTCAACGGGCAACAATATTCGCCGGAAATGCTGAAGGACGCGATTGATGCGGCCAAGGCCACCGCCGCGCCGATTCGACTGATCGTCGCCAATGGTTCCGAGGTCGAAACGCACTTGGTCGACTATCATGGCGGTCTGCGCTATGGACATATTGAGCGCGACGCCAGCCGCCCGGATTATCTCAGTGAAATCTTCCATCGACAGGCGCCGTGAGACAAGGCGCGTCCGCAAGTGCTTGCATATAAATGACTTCGTGCAATGCCAAGCCTCGTACGTATTTTCCGATATTGACACTCATCTATTCAAAATGAGATCGTTCGCGGCCAAATCTAATTCCCTCGGAGGGCTCCGATGCAGCCATCGAGGTGTCCCTGTCTATTTGCATCGCTCGCGCTGCTGGCGTTTTCGCTGCTCGCTCCGCGAACGCGTGCCGAAACTTTGACCATCACGAGTTCGCCTGCCGGCGCCACCGTCGAAATCGACGGCGTCGTAGTCGGCACAACTCCTTATCGCGTCAAGTACCCTGGCGGATATTTTCATAAAACTCATACTGTCTTCGGTGAGAGGCTCGAACATTCCATGACTGTCCGAATTTACAAAGACGGCTACACATCCCAGGAGATCGCGCTTACGGAAGGACCCTTTGAATGGGTCGCCCTAAACGGCCGAAACCATGGCCGCTATTGGCTCCTTAAAGCGAACCAGATCCATACGACTCTTGAACAGGTCTCGACCGCATTCAATGGATCGGTGCACACGAGCTTGACTGCTGCAAATGACGGAGAGCTTCGCCCGGAGATTCCGACGGAGCAACTTGTGGAGGTTGCCACACCAGCCGTGGTCAAGCTTCGCGATGCGGATGGTTGGGGAACAGGTTTCTTGCTAACTGATACCGGCGTGATCGCCACGAATCACCATGTGGCGGAGGGCAATGTTTCCCTGGATGTTATCTTTTCAGATGGAACGAAATTATTGGGTAAGGTCGTGTACACAGATACTCGGATTTGGCATTAGTTAAAGTCGAGGGAACCGGCTTGCCTCACTTATCTCTCGCCGACATCTCGCGTGTACACCAAGGACAAACAGTAATCGCCATTGGCAATCCGGGCCACGGTTTGCCCAATAGCGTCACCAGAGGGATCGTCAGTGCCGTCGGCCACGACCGGGAATCAGGACCAGGGACCTGGATACAAACCGATGCTTCCATCAACCCGGGAAACAGCGGAGGTCCCCTTCTCAATGCGTACGGCGAGGTCATCGGGATTAATACGCTCAAGAAGCGCGACCCTCAAGACCCAAATGTCGCTCTGCCCGGTATGAGTTTCGCCCTTAGCTCAAGCGATCTGCTGCAGGTACTTCGACGCTTCTATCCTGACGCGGTGCTATCTACGCCGGCTTCCGTACCGAATGGCAGAGGCAGCGTGACGTTAGCGTCCGATCCGCCCGGCGCGGAAATCTACATCGACGGAAAATTCGTGGGTCAGACTCCTTCGACAATCCAGCTTCCCAGCGGCACGCATCTCATCGAAGTGAGATCCCGAGGCAAGCAGGACTGGGAGCGGGACCTCGACGTCTTGAAGGACAGCCAGCTCACGCTGCACCCCGTCCTCGAATCATCTCCGTGAAGCTATCAACACCGCACAGCGCGCAGAATCGAAGTTGACATCTCCGCGGGTAACTCTTGTAATGAGTTTCTTCACACTCATGCACAAGCCCGCTCGATTTCGCTCGCGACAAGTCCGGGGATGAACGACTCCCGCCAGGCTGGATCGAAGCGCTTTGCGTTTCTGGTGGCGGCCGGGATTTTTCTAAGCCGCGTCTCCGGACTGATTCGCGATCGCGTTTTCGCGCACTATTTCGGCCTCTCCGACGCGGCGGACGCCTTCAAGGCCGCGCTTCGGATTCCCAATTTCTTGCAGAACTTGTTCGGCGAGGGCGTGCTTTCCGCTTCGTTCATCCCGGTGTATGCCGGTTTGCTCGCGCGAAAAGATGAAGAAGAGGCGCGGCGTACCGCGGGCGCCGTGGCGGCAATCCTCGCGTTGACAACCTCCGTGCTGGTGCTGGTCGGCGTCCTCGCCACGCCGTACCTGATCGACGCAATCGCGCCCGGCTTTCACGGTGAGAAGCGCGAACTGACGATTCGCTTAGTGCGAATTCTCTTCCCCGGCGTCGGACTTCTGGTTATTTCAGCCTGGTGCCTCGGGATTCTGAACAGTCACCGCCGCTTCTTTCTTTCCTACAGCGCGCCCGTCATTTGGAACGCGGCGATGATCGCCACCATGTGGGGATGGGGTGGCCGTTACGCACAATTTCCTTTGGCGATTATCCTTGCGTGGGGTTCCGTAGCCGGCAGCGCGCTTCAGGTCGGAGTTCAGCTTCCTGTCGTTCTGCGGCTCCTCGGCGGCCTGCGCCTTTCGCTGCGCTATCAGGCGGAAAACGTGAAGACGGTCATAGTTAATTTCTTTCCCGTTTTCGTCAGCCGCGGGGTCGTGCAAATCAGCGCGTACGTGGACGCGCTGCTCGCAAGCCTGCTGCCGACCGGCGCCGTCGCCGCCCTGGCCAACGCTCAGACGCTTTATCTGCTGCCCGTCAGCCTCTTCGGGATGTCGGTGTCCGCCGCCGAGCTCCCCCAGATGTCCGGCGCCATCGGTGACGAACGGCAAATCGCAGAAACGCTGCGCGGGCGTCTCGATGCCGGCCTTCGTCAGATCGCGTTTTTCGTCGTGCCGTCGATGGCCGCGTTTCTAGTGCTCGGAAACGTGATTGTCGGCGCGATTTACCGCACGGGCCAGTTCACGCAGGGCGACGTCACCTATGTGTGGGGCATACTCGCGGGATCAACCGTCGGTCTGCTCGCTTCCACGCTCGGGCGGCTGTACTCCTCGACGTACTATGCGCTGCGGGACACACGCACGCCGTTGTATTTTGCAATCGTGCGCGTGGTGCTGACGACGATCCTCGGTTACCTCTGCGCTGTACCGCTGCCGCCCGCGATAGGGGTTGCGCCGCGATGGGGCGTCGCTGGGCTGACCATCTCCGCCGGAATTGCTTCGTGGGTCGAGTTCACGCTCTTGAGGCGCACGCTGAACCACAGGATCGGACACACCGGCCTTCGCCCAGACTATGTCGCGAAGCTTTGGGGTGCGGCTCTCGTGGCCGCGGCGGCAGGCTGGTCGATCCATCGCTTCTTCGGCCACCACTCGCCGATTCTGGTCGCTGTTTTGGTTCTCGTGCCTTACGGAGTCATTTATTTTGCGGGCACTTCGATCCTGGGGCTCGCAGAGGCTCGCACGCTTTTCGGGCGCGCAATGGCCCGAATCGGACGCTCCTAATGCAACATGCGTCGCCGTAGCGCACGAGAATCCGGGCGCCCCGGAAACGAACGCAGGAGCGGCTCGCTTCAGTACTTGAAGACGATGCCAGCGGAAATTTTGGGGCTGTATTGATACGCGTTGAAGTAGTGCGTTCCGATCATGTCGCCCGACACGCGTATCGCCCAATGGCTGTGAAGGACGTTGAGGTCGACGCCGGCGCCCAGTTCATAGACGAACGCCGACTGCTTGCCGAGCGCCGTCTGGGGCAGAAGATTCGATATTCCCACGAGGCCGTGTCCCCACACTTCGAGATCCTTGGGAGCCGACCACCGGACCCGCCCACCTCCCATCCCCGCCACGAACTTCGTGGTGTTGGACCCTATCGACGAGCCCCACGTCCCAATGAACTCACCGTCCGCGCCGAACCATCTTCCTCCCGGATAGTAGACGATGCCGAGGTTGAGGCCGTTCATGTCATCGGTGAACTTCGGCACGACATAAAAGCGGAAAAACGTGTAGCCGAAGTACGCCTGCCAGTTGTAAGTCTGGAACACACCTTGGACGCCCGGCGCCTGCTGAGCGGCCGAGTCGCTCGACGCCGCCGAGCTTGAGGTCGGCGCTGCGGTCGCACTCAATGCGCCGCTAAAAGGAGAAGCGGTCGCAGGAACAAATGCATAAGTTGTGCCCGTTGCCGGTGCAGTGGATGTCGATTCCGGAGCAGGAGTTGTTACGGGGAGAGGACTTCCCGAATCAGCCTGTGCCCCGGCGGTTGCCGCGAAAAGAAGGATCGACCCGAACACAAACGCAATGCGTTTCATCGCCTATGACCCCCTCAGGCGTCCCACCGCCTTTTCTTACGCCCCTAATTTGAAGGAGAACGGCTCGCCTGTCCACTCAAAATTCGCTGGGAAATCGCGGGAGTCACCTGGAAGCCAATGGCGCCATTGGTATCAGAGTTTTGATTTTGGCGCTAGCGGACCCGGCGGAACCCGGCCGCACGGTTCATGACTAATAGGGGGGGCTATTTCTTGGTCGGTGCCGGCTGGATTTGCACGAATTGCCACCCGAAACGGCCTTTGATGCACAGATTGCCGTGGGTGACGCTGTGATCCAAGGGCGAAGTGACGCGGACGATCTTGCCGTCCTGCGCATGAACCGTGAGGTCGCAGCCGACCCCGCAGTACGGGCAGATCGTGTCGGTCTTGGTCTGGCGAGACTCGTCCCAGATCCCTGCCTGTCGCATGTCGTACTCGCTCTTGAACATCAGGGCGCCGGTGGGGCATACGCCGATGCAGTTGCCGCAGTAGACGCAGGCGGAATCAGGGAGAGGAACGTCATACTCGGTGGCGATGTGCGCGGAAAAGCCGCGTCCGGCAACGGCGATCGCAAACGTGTTCTGCGCGTCCACGCCGCACGCCTCGACGCACTTGTAACAGAGGATGCATTTCGAGTAATCCCGCACGTAGAGATCGTTGTCCACCTTCACCGGCTGCGCGACCGTGGCGGCGCCTGGCCCGAAACGCTCGGGATGCGCACCGTACCGTTCGAGGTAGCTTGGAAACGCGGGTGCGGTCGACACGTTCACGGACGAAGCCAGAAATTCCAGCACGATGCGGCGGCTCAGGCGCACGCGCTCTGAATCGGTCTTGATGGACATCCCCGGTTCCACTTTGCGCGAGCAGGCCGGGACCAGCGTGCGCGATCCCTCGAGCTCAACCACGCAGACACGGCAGACGTTCACCGGCGTCAGACTCTCCAGGTAGCAGAGCGTCGGAGTATCGATGCCGAGCTTGAGTGCGGCATCGAGAATCGTCGAACCCTCGGGCACCGAAACATCCTGCCCGTCGATCTTGATTTCGACCGCCGGACGCTCGCGCGGAGGAGGGGCGTGGGGCACCGGTCCGCGGGGGATCGGAATCGTCATTACGGGCGCTTGCGGTTGGTCGCTCACGAAAACAGGCTCCATCGGTTCAAGGCGGATTCCAGCGCGCTGGATGCAGTTTGCCCGAGGCCGCAGATCGAAGCATCCCGCATGGCCTGGCCCATCTGGCGCAACGTGGCAACCTCGTCGGCCGTGGAGCCGAGCACGTGGCCGTTCACGAGACGCACGAGCGCCTCCTGCTGGCGAACCACGCCGACGCGGCATGGCACGCACTGGCCGCAGGTCTCGTGGCGGAAAAAGTCGGCGATACGCAGGAGCACCTTTTTGAGGTCGGTCGAGTCATCGAACAGCATCACCACGCCGGAGCCGAGCGTGGCGCCGATTGCGCGCGTGCCTTCGAAGGTCAGTGGCGTATCGAGTTCCTTGGTAGTTACGAATGTGCCCGCGGCGCCTCCCAGCAGGACCGCCTGCAGCCGGCCGTTGCCCCCGACGCCCCCGGCGAGATCGACGATGTTACGTAGCGTCGCTCCGTGGATCACCTCGTATACGCCCGGACGCACGACATGGCCGGAAACGCAGAAGAGCCGGTAGCCCGCTGAATTCGCGGTGCCGATGCGCGCATAAGCGGCGCCACCCATGCGAATGATTTCTGGAACGTTTATGAGCGTCTCGACGTTGTTGACCACCGTCGGCTCGCGGAAGAGCCCGGCCTGCGTCGGAAACGGCGGCTTATTGCGCGGTTCGCCGCGATACCCTTCGATGGAGTTGAAGAGCGCGGTCTCCTCGCCGCAAATGTACGCGCCCGCGCCGCGGCGCAGTTCGATATCGAAGCGAAGCTCCCGGCCGAGAATGTCGTCACCCAACATGCCTGCGGCGCGAGCCGCGCGTATCGCCTGGCTCAGCCGCTCGGCCGCGAGCGGGTATTCTCCGCGGAGGTAGATGTAGCCCTTGTGCGCGCCGGTCGCGACCGCAGCGATCGTCATCCCCTCGATTACCGAAAACGGATCGCCTTCCATCACCACGCGATCTTTGAAGGTCCCCGGTTCGGATTCGTCCGCGTTGCAGATGACGTAGTGCGTCCGGCCTTTCGAGCGCTGCGTCAAGAGCGCTTCCCATTTCTTGCCGGTCGGAAAAGCCGCACCGCCGCGCCCGAGCAGCCGCGACTCGATCATTTCGCGCACGACACCCTCAGGCCCAAGATCAAGCGCCTTTCCGAGCGCTTCGTAGCCGCCGTGGCGGCGATAGCCCTCAAGTATCGACGAATCCGCTAGGCCGACGCGTCGCAGCAGGCGAAGCTCATGCTGGCCCGCCTGCGGCACGGACAGTTTCGCGCTTAGCACATCAGGCTCCGTGGGGAGCTTGCCATCGACTGCTTGGCGGACTAAGGACGCAAGGCCGCCGGAATCCGCCGGCGCAAGAACGCGCTCGCGCGGCACTTCGCCCGCCGCCGTCACCAGAGCAGCCGGCGCGCGCTCGCACAGGCCGAGGCACGTGCTGCGGAGCCATGTCGCGCGGCCACCCATGCAGGGCGAGCCCGCGGAGCCGAGTTTCTTCTCCATCTCAGCGCAAAGCGCGTCGGCTCCTCGATTGAGGCATGCGATGTCGTCGCATACGTGAGCCACGATCAGCGGGCGCGGCGAAAGAGAAAACATTCCGTAAAATGACGCCACGCCGTAAACTTCCGCAGGCGCGATATCGAGCCGCGTGGCCACGTAATTCACGGCTCCCGCGCTGATCCAGCCGATGTGTTCTTGAATGGCGTGGAGCACGGGCAGCAACAGGTGCCGCCGCGACCGCGATTCATGCCCCGTGAATGCCGCGCGGCCGTCGCTACGGATGCGGCGCTCGCCGCCTTCCCAACCAGTCGCGGGTGGACCTAATTCGCCGTCAACGGCGGCTCTCTCTTCCGCAGAAGCCCGGGCCGAGGTGAGATGTATGTCCAAGTAGTTTCCCTGTTAGTGACGGCGCGGGGCGATTCGCCGAGTTCCGTCCTCCCCCCCACGGTCGTGGCTCGCACCAGGACAGAACCAAAAAAGTCTACTTTCTTTGCATCAGGACTTCAACCCGCAATGACACCGCTTGCGTTTCGCGATCTGGCAGCGGCGAGGCGGAAAGGTTCAGTTTTGCAGGCACTTGTCGATGCGGATGGCCGTGGCTTTGAACTCCGACGTTCCCGACTTCGGATCGACCGCGTCAATCGTCAGATCGTTCGTAGCTACCTCTTCGTGGGAATGTCCGGTCATGAACGCGAGGCCCGGACGCAACCCCGGATCGAATCGCACCGGAGCGATCACCGACCCGCGGCGCGAGCTGACGCGCACTTTCTCGCCCTCGCGAATGTTGTATCGCGCGCCGTCTTCCGGAGAGAGATCGAGCGCTTCTTCGCGGCGCAGCGGTGAAGCGTAATGTGCCGTCTGCACGCCCGTGTTGTATGAATCGAGGCGTCGTCCCGTGGTCAGCCGGATCGGATACTGTTCGTCGAGAGTATCCACCGGCGGCGCGAATTCAACGGAGCTGAAGGGAGCGCGCGGCCCGATCAGAGGATCCTGCCAAAGCCGTCCGTGGAGGTAAATCTCGCCGGGGTGCGTTTCATCGTAGCAAGGCCAGTGGAGTCCGCCGTTTTCTTCGAGTCGGCGATAGCTCATGCCGCCGTGCATGGGACTGAGCCGCCGCACTTCTTCCCAGATGCACTCGGACTTCGGCTGGCCCCAATCATGGCCGAGGCGCCGGGCCAGATCGTAGATGATCTCGATGTCGTCGCGAACTCCCGGAGGCGGCGGCACGGCTGCGCGGACGCGCTGCACGCGGCGCTCGCTCGAAGTGACGGTGCCTTCCGTTTCGCACCACCCGGCCGCAGCCGGTAAAATCACGTCCGCCAGTGCGGCGGTCTCCGTGTAGAACAGATCCTGAACGAGCAGAAACTCGAGCCCTCCGAGCAACTTCAACGCGCGGTGGCGGTCTGCCTCTGAATCCGCCGGGTTCTCGCCGAGTACGTACAGCGCGGTCAGTTCGCCGCGCTCCATGGCGTTGAACATATCGCTCAGATGCCAGCCGCGCTTGGGCATGATCTTCACGCCCCAGGCCTTTTCGAACTTCGCTCTCAGCTCGTCATTCTCGACGTGCTGAAATCCGGGCAGGCGATCGGGAATCGCGCCCATGTCTCCGCCGCCCTGCACGTTGTTCTGCCCGCGCAGCGGATTCAGACCGCTCGCGTAGCGGCCCACGTGTCCAGTCAAGAGGGAAAGGTTAATCAGCGCCAAAACGTTGTCCACCGCGTTGTGGTGCTCGGTGATGCCGAGGGTCCAGCAAAGCTCCGCGTGTTCCGCGCGTGCGTATGCGTGTGCGGTCCGCCGGATTACTTCTGCCGGCACGCCGGTGTCGCGCTCCGCACGTTCGAGCGTGTATTTCTCCACGAACTCGCGGTAGGCCTCAAACCGGCTGGTCGAATGTTCGATGAACCACGTGTTGGTCAGTCCGGCAGCAATAATCTCGCGGCCCATCGCGTTGGCGAGCGCGATGTCCGACCCGACATCGAGGCCGAGCCACACGTCGGCCCACTGTGCCGAACTCGTCCGCCGCGGATCGATCACGAACAGCCTCGCGCCGCTCCGCACCCCTTTCAGGATATGGTGAAAGAAAATCGGGTGCGTTTCCCGTGCGTTCGAGCCCCAAAGCAGGATGACGTCCGTCTCTTCAATCGCGCGATACGAACTCGTACCGCCGCCTGCTCCGAAAACCGTCGCCAGACCGGCGACGCTCGGTGCGTGTCAAGTCCGGTTGCAGCTATCGATGTTGTTGCACCCGATCACCGACCGCACGAACTTCTGCGATATGTAGTTCAGTTCGTTGGTGGTTTTCGAGCAACTGAACATCCCGAACGTCCGGGGACCGTGTTTCTGAACCTGCATCCGAAAATTATCGGCCACGCGGTCCAGCGCCTCTTCCCAGGTTGCGGAACGATGCGACCCGTTCGCTCGAATCAACGGCTGCGTCAGCCGGCTCTTAGATGGGATTCCCATCTCGAATGGTTCCTCCGTAGACAATTTTGCCACAGGAGGCCCCGCGGTCAAACATGTACTTCAAGCCGCGAATGGGTCCGGCAGAACTCCACGATCCGCGCCTCCGACCAGAACCGCTCGTCTCCGTCCTCTTGCGAGACAAACGCGCAGTGCCCGCCGTATCGCGGTGCCAGAAGCGCGATTTTGGGATTTTCGCGCATCGCCCGATTGGCGAAGGTTGAGAATGGCACGAACGGATCATCCTGCGCCGTCAAGATCAGCGTGGGCCTCGTGATTGCGCCAAGGACGTGCATGGCGCTCGACCGCGCGTAGTAGTCATCCGCACTCGCGAAGCCGCAGAAAGGCGCGGTGATCGCGTCGTCGAAATCGCGCACCGTCCGAATTCCGTTCAGCCCCTCCATCCACCCATTCGCCGAGTAGATTTTAGGGAACAGCCGAGCCTTATGGCGCATTCGACTCTTCAATCGCCTGACGAAGTGCCGGTTGTAAATGAAATTCCGCGGTTCGCCGAGCGCGTCGGCGCAAGCCGCCAGATCGAAGCATGGCGCGACGGCCGCGAAGCCTCGAACCTGCTGCGGCGTGGAATTCCCGAATTCGCCGGCCATCTTTAGGATGAGATTCCCGCCCATCGAAAAGCCCGCGGCGAAAATCTCCGGCAGCCCGTCGCGCTCGATGAGTTCGAGGACAACCGCGCGGAAATCGGCGCTGCGGCCCGAATGGTACAGCGTCGGAGTAAGGTTTTCCGTGCCTCCGCAATTCCGCTGGTTCATCCGCACGACGTTGAAGCCCGCGACCCAAGCCTTTTCCGCAGTGCCGAACATGTACGCGGATTCGCTCGACCCCTCCAGGCCGTGCAACAGCACGAGCGTTGGATGCTGGCGCGGATCGTCCTGCCAGTGGCAGTCGCCGCGCAGCTGCGTTCCCGGCTCTGCTTCAAATAGTCTCGGAACACTCGGAGGTAACTGCGAAAACCGCCGCCGCCAAAACGCCCCGGCGATGGTCATCACATGCGCATTGCGAAGCGCTCGGTGCGGAATGAACTCTTTCACTGAACTCTATGGTAGGCACTCCGCTGATCTCACGCAACCTCAGCACTCGCATCGGCCAGGGCGTTCTGGATCTCATTGGTAAATCGGAAGATCGAGGAGTTGTTATCAAAATGTCGCGACTTCCGTGTGATCTCTTTATGCCGCCCGCGTAAGTTGCAAATATGCAGTTTTCTACGAGGTTCATGAGTCGTAACTCTCCGTGTCACTTCCGATTGTCGCAGAATGTCACGCGCGCCCATCGGGCGGCATTCCGGTTCAACTCGATCCGCGAAAAACAGCCGGCGAATCGCCCTACCCCTATGAAAGGACACGCTCTAAGGGAATGTGTCGTCACAGTTAATAGAGTGCGCGGTTCTGGCACGTTGTTTGCGTCTGAAAGCACCTGGGAGCTCACTCCAATCGGGAATTCGCGCATACTGACTGAGGAAATTTCGAAACAAGGGAGAAAGACATGCGTGGCAAAGACAAAGGCTTTTCATTGATTGAGTTATTGATCGTTGTCGCGATCATTCTGATCATCGCTGCCATCGCGATTCCGAACTTGATTCGCTCCCGCATGGCGGCGAACGAAGCCTCGGCAGTCGGCTCGATCCGCACCATGAACACGGCGTCCATGACGTACAACTCGACGTATGGCAATGGTTTCCCGCCGAGCTTGGCGGCAATTGGAACGACCAGCCAGACCGCGAGCTGCACGAACGCCATGCTGCTCGACTCGGTGCTGACCACCGGAACCAAGAGCGGCTATTACTTCGGCTTGCAGACCGGCACGGTGCAGGTCACGAGCGCATCCAGCTCATGCAGCGGCGGGTACGGCTACTCCGACGGCTACGTCGTGGTTGCTTATCCGGTAACGACCGGTACGACCGGGAACCGCAGCTTCTGCTCGGATGCTTCCGGCGTGATCCGGTACGATCCCACAGGCGCCATGGCCACTGGTTCAAACGCACTGTGTCCCACAACGCTGAATCCTTTGCAGTAAGGCGAGTGAACTTTTCGTGGCGAAGGGAGGAATCGTAGATTCCTCCCTTCGTTCCACGAGCTTCAAGAAGTTCCCATCTGCCGAATACCTCTTTCAATAGACCGTGGTCTACGCCGCAGCGTGGCCTTACCGCAGCACGCTAGATCATCCCCAATGTGACCCGGATTACCACTTTCTGACCGTCACCGATACACTTCTTCTTGCGTTAGAATCCACGCTGAGCGCTCCGCCGAATCTGTGCATATGGCACCTTCCAAACCCTCTCCGCGACAACAACTCGAGTTGATTTGGCGACCGGGAGGCCTGCCCCCATGGCAGCTCGCGAAAAACGTCTTTCGCCGGATCAAGGAAGATGATCTTCTCGGGCGGGCTTCTGAACTGGCCTTCGATTTCCTGTTTGCCCTCTTTCCACTGATGATGTTCATGCTGACGCTACTTGGTCTGTTCGCCTCGCGCAGTTCCGAGCTTCAAGGCGATCTGCTCGCCTACTTCGCGGATTTCCTTCCGCCGACGGCGTTTGCGCTCCTGAACAAAACGACGACGGAGCTCGCGGCGAACGCCAGCGGCGGCAAGCTCACTTTCGGCATCGTTTTGGCGCTCTGGTTTGCTTCCGGGGGCGTCCATTCGATGATTTCGGCCCTGAATCTGGCCTACCACGTCCGCGAGGCTCGTTCCTGGCTCAAGGTTCGCGCAATCGCGCTCGCCCTCACGCTCTTGATCGCGATTCTTCTCCTCGCGGCGTTGTTTCTCGCGCTGGTGAGCGGCCGCGCCTTGGATTGGCTGGGCGCGGAGCTTCGTCTGAGGCCCGAGGTTGTCGCGCTCTGGAAAGCGCTCCAGTGGCCGCTGGCCGTCCTCTTCGTGATTCTGGCGTATGCGCTTGTCTATTACTTCGGACCGGATCTCGAGCGGCGCCGTTGGCACTGGATCACTCCCGGTTCGATGGTCGGCGTGTTCCTGTGGGTGACTGCCACGGTCGGTTTTCGAGACTACCTGCATTTCTTCAATGCCTACAGCGCAACGTACGGATCGCTCGGCGCCGTGATGATACTTCTGGTCTGGCTGTACGTGACCGCGCTGGCGTTTCTGATCGGAGGAGAGATCAATGCCGAAATCGAATGCTCGGCCGCGCAATCTTCTCTCCGTGAGAGGAATCTTGCTTAAGGAGCTCGATATGAATTCAACCATCTGTCGCAGCGTTCTGTTTTCTCTTTTCTGCGCCGCCGCATTGGCCTTGGCTGCCCGGTTCCGCTCCGCGCGCAGCAGCAGCCTCTGCCGGACGGTTACGTCAGGCCCGGACCCGTCACTGCGCGGGGATTGGCGCCAAAAATGAAGGGACGCGAGCTCCCGGCGGCCGCCTCGCGGACGTTCGAAGTGACTTTCGGCCAGGGTGATGAAGTGATGTCCGGCTTGACCGAGTTTGCCGAAAAGAACCACATCACGTCCGGTTACGTCAGCGGGATCGGCGGCCTCGCGACCGCCACGCTCGGCTGGGGCGATCCGGAGAAGGGTGGTGTCAAACCAATCGCCGTCGATCGTAAGTGCGAGCTTGCATCTCTGCTCGGTAATATCTCGACTCAAAACGGAAAAATCTACGTCCACGCCCACGCCGTCGTCAGCTTTTCCGACGGGAGCACGCAGGGCGGCCACCTGATCGACGCGCACGCGTATCCCTTCGTCGAGATCTTCGTCGTCACAACGGATTCTCCGGCCACCGCACAGAAGCCGGGCCAGTAGATGATTTGGATCTGGACATTTGGGAGAACGATGTGCCTCTTACCCGTCACTGGAATCGGGCCCTTTCGGCGCCCCGCCGCACCTTGCTTTCATCTGCCGATGCGCCTAAAATACGAAATCGATTCATGAAGCTGGTTCTCGACAAGGGAAACTTTTTCAAGCCCGGCGCGCCGCGCTGGGCTTTCGCGTTTATGGGGAGAAAAGCCCATGGCTAGAGAAGCCCTCTTTGTGACTACCAAGGAAGAGATCGCGGGAGAGCGGATGGTTGACCGCGCGATTCCCGAGGGGCTGACGTTTGACGACGTGCTCCTGGTGCCTGGCAAGTCCTCGGTGTTGCCGGCGCAAGCGGACACACGCACGTTTCTTTCGCGCAGGATTGCGATCAACATTCCGATCGTCGCCGCCGCGATGGATACCGTCACGGACGCGCGCCTCGCCATCGCCATCGCGCGCCAGGGCGGCATCGGGTTCGTTCACCGCAACATGACCATCGACCGCCAGGCCGAGGAAGTGGACCGCGTGAAGCGCTCGGAAAGCGGGATGATCGTCGATCCGGTCACGATTGCGCCCGAACTCACCGTCCGCCAGGCACTCGACATCATGAACAAGTACAAAGTCTCGGGCCTTCCCGTCACGCGCGGCCAGCGACTCGTCGGCATCCTGACGAACCGCGATCTCCGCTTCGAGCGCAACCTCGACCAGCCGGTCACCAACATCATGACGAAGGACAATCTCATCACCGTGCCCGTCGGCACCACTCTCGAAGAAGCCGAGCGCATCTTGCAGCGGCATCGCATCGAGAAGCTGCTCGTCGTCGATAAGGATTTCAACCTCAAGGGCCTCATCACGGTCAAAGACATCCAGAAGAAAATGGAGTTTCCGAACGCGGCGAAGGACGAACAGGGCCGGCTGCGCGTCGGAGCGGCGATCGGCGCGACGGGCGATTTTCTCGAACGCGCCGAAGAAATGGCGCGCGAGAAGGTGGACGTCATCGCCATCGATACGGCTCATGGCCATACCACGCGCGTGATGGACGCGATCAAGGCGGTGAAGCATCGTCTGCCGGAGATGCAGTTGGTCGCCGGAAACGTGGCGACGGCGGAAGCCACGCGCGATCTGATCGCGCTCGGCATCGACGGGCTCAAGGTCGGGATCGGCCCGGGCTCGATCTGCACCACCCGCGTCGTCACCGGAGCGGGCGTGCCGCAGATCACGGCCATCGCCGAATCGGCGCGCGCCGCGCAGGGCAGCGGCGTGCCGATCATCGCCGATGGCGGGATCAAGTTCTCCGGCGACATCACGAAGGCCATCGCCGCCGGCGCTTCGGCTGTAATGATCGGAAGTCTCTTCGCCGGCACCGAGGAATCGCCCGGCGAAACGATTCTCTATCAAGGCCGCACGTTCAAGTCGTACCGCGGAATGGGGTCAATCGGCGCGATGGAAGCCGGCTCGGCTGATCGTTACGCGCAGGAAAGCGCCGAGCGCGGCAAATCTGTACCGGAGGGAATCGAAGGCCAGGTTCCCTACAAAGGACCTCTTGCCGGACTCGTCGAGCAACTCGTCGGCGGCCTGCGCAGCGGGATGGGCTATTGCGGCGTCCAGAATTTGAAGGAGTTGCAGGAACGGAGCAAGTTCATCCGCATCTCGTCCGCAGGGCTTCGCGAAAGCCACGTCCACGACGTGATCATCACCCGCGAAGCGCCGAATTACCGGTTGGAATAGGGTGCGCTGGCTCGCGCGATGGTGGCCGGCGCTGGCGTGGGCCGTGGTCATCTCGCTTTTCTCCACCGGCACGTTCACTTCCGAGAACACAGGCCGGATCATCATTCCCCTGCTGCACTGGCTCTTCCCGAGCTTCCCGCCGGAAACGCTCGCTCTGATGCACCACATCATCCGCAAGTGCGCTCACTTCACCGAATATTTCATCCTCAGCCTGCTGATCCTGCGGGGAATTCGCGCGGGGCGTCACGGGACGCGGCTCGCGTGGGCCGCAGTCGCCATCCTGCTGGTGGCAGGATACGCCGCGCTCGATGAGTTCCACCAATCCTTCGTGCCCGGGCGGACGGCGGCGATTTCCGACGTGCTGCTCGATACCAGCGGAGGAATCACCGCGCAGGCAGTCGCGGCACTCGCTGCGCTCTGGTTTCACGTTCGCGGCAAGCGGAAAGAAGAAGCGGACAAAACCAGCTGAAAAACAAAAGCCCACCCTGCGAGTGCAGGGCGGGCCAATCGAACCGATTCAAGAATCCCCTAGGTCTTGGCGGCTGCTTCCTTTTCTTCCGGGGCTTCTTCCGCGGCCTTCTTTGACTTCTTTTCCTTTTTCTTCAGCTCCGAGCCGATGAACTCGAGGATCGCCAACTCGGCGCCGTCGCCGATGCGCCAGCCGGTGCGGACGATCCGCGTGTAGCCCCCAGCGCGGTCCGCGAAGCGCGGCGCAAGATCGGCAAAGAGCTTCTTCGTCGCATCCACGGTCATCAGGAACGCAGCCGCCTGGCGCCGCGAATGCAACGAGTCGCGCTTGCCGAGTGTGATCATGCGTTCGGCAAGTGGGCGCGCCGCCTTCGCGCGAAGGACCGTAGTCTGGATGCGCTCCTTCTCGATAAGGTTCGTCACCAGATTGCGGAGCGTGGCGCGGCGGTGCGCCGGTTGGCGTCCGAGTTTGTAGCCTGACTTGAGGTGTCTCATGTTTCCTTCCGCGGCCTAAAGAGCCGGAGCGTCCCCTTCCGACGGCGGAGGCGCGGTCTGGCTGGGTAGCGGTGGCCAGATGACGCGCCCGTGCTCGTCGAACTTCATCCCGAGGCTCAGGCCCATCTTGTGCAGGATGTCCTTGATCTCGTTGAGCGACTTGCGCCCGAAATTCTTGGTCTTCAGCATTTCGGACTCGGTCTTCTGCACGAGCTCCCGCAGGTTCTGAATGTTCGCATTCTTCAAGCAGTTGTAGGAGCGCACGGAAAGCTCGAGCTCCTCGACCGAGCGGTCGAGGTATTCGAGGCGTGGATCGGCGTAGTTCTCGACGGCCTCTTCGGGAAGCTCCGGCTGCTCCTCGAAGTTGATGAAGATGCTCATGTGGTCCTTGATGAGCTTTGCGGCGAGGCCGATTGAATCCTGCGGCGTGATCGCGGCGTTGGTCCAGACTTCGAGCGTGAGCTTTTCGTAATCGGTCATCTGGCCCAAACGCGCGGCTTCGACGGCGTAGTTGACCTTGCGCACGGGCGAATGGACCGAATCGATCGGGATGTAGCCGATCGGGAGGTCCTCGTCGAAGTTGCGGTCGGCGGCGACGTAGCCGCGGCCGTTCTTCACGCGCAATTCGAGTTCGAGCTTGCCGCCCTCGCTGACCGTCGCGATGTAGACG
>Ga0187872_10001037_pt1 | contig 29712 bp, 20 predicted proteins | sample June2016WEW_16_4_FD_132973 | JGI IMG/M metagenome (GOLD analysis project Ga0187872, IMG submission 132973) | Peatland microbial communities from SPRUCE experiment site at the Marcell Experimental Forest, Minnesota, USA - June2016WEW_16_40 | ecosystem: Environmental > Terrestrial > Soil >...
GCCGGCCACCACCAGGGCGAACTCCTGGCGCAGCGCGGCGCTCAGCGCGGCCCAGGCGTCCAGCGCCATATCCAGGTTCTTGCGCGGCTCGATGGTGCCCACCCAAAGCACATAGGGCCGCTCCAGCCGGTAACGCGCGCGAACGCGGGCGGCCTCGGCTTCGGTGGCCGCGAAGAAACGGGCGTCCACGCCGCAGTGGATCACGCGGATGCGCCGGGCGTCCAGGCCCAGCAGGCGCACGGCTTGGTCGCGGGTGTCGGCGGAGATGGCGATCAGGCCATCGGCGCGCTTCCAGACGGTTTCGGCCATGCGCCGCTCGGCGGCCACATTGGCGGGGGTGTGGAGCTGCGGCATGCTCCAGCAGGTGAGGTCGTAAAGGGTGGCGGACAGGCGCGGGCGGCGGGGCGGGTTGCCGAGGCGCGAGCAGTGGAACACGTCGGCGTGCCGGAGCCAGTGCTGGAACCAGTCGAGCGATGGGTTGCCGGGCAGGTTGAAGAAGTGGAACAATCCCAGGCTCAGCCAGGTGTGGAGCGGGCCCACCTGGGAGGCCTCGTGATCCAGCGGGCCGGGCTGCCCCAGCCAGGGGAAGAGATCGATCGAGACGCCCGGGGGAGCGGCGCGTCGAAGCTGCGCGATCCAGTGGTACAGATAGTTTTTCACGCCCGCGCTGCGCACCAGCAGCGGCATGGCGTCGATGACAAGGCGCATCCAGCCCTTCATGATAGCGGGCGGGAGTGGGGCAGGCGGGGCGCCCTCCGGGCCCGCCTGCCAACCGGTTAGGATGGAGTTTGATCGAATTTGAGGGGGTCTCGAAATCGTTCCGCCACGGGGCCGGCGCCAGACTGTTGCGCGGGCACATCCAGCAATGGGTGCGCGGCCTGGGAAGCGGGCGCTTCTTCGCCCTGCGCGACGTCTCCTTCCGCCTGGAGGCGGGCGAAAGCATGGCGGTGGTGGGGCGCAACGGGGCCGGCAAGAGCACCCTGCTGAGCCTGGTGGCGGGGCTGGCCCGGCCGGATCGGGGCCGCGTGACGGTGGAAGGCCGCGTGGCCGCCCTGCTGGAACTGGGATCGGGATTTCATCCCGATCTGACGGGGGTCGAGAACCTGCGGCTGAACGCTTCCCTGCTGGGCCTGAGCCGCCGGCGCACCGAGGAAGTTTCCGGCGCCATCGGCGCCTTCGCCGATATCGGCGACTTTCTCCGCGAGCCTCTGCGCACCTACTCCACCGGCATGCTCATGCGGCTGGCCTTTGCCATCGCCATTCACGTGGACCCGGATATCCTGATCGTGGACGAGGTCCTGGCGGTGGGCGACCAGGCCTTTCAGGCCAAGTGCTTCGAGCGCATCCGCCAGTTCAAAGCCCAGGGCAAAACCCTGCTGTTCGTCTCCCATGCCACCAAACTGGTGCGGGAAATCTGCAGCCGCGGCCTGTGGCTGGAACGCGGACAGGTGGTTATGGACGGAAGCTCGGGGGAAGTGCTGGAGGCGTATACGGGCCAGCCGGTGGTGGGGTGCCCTCCGGGCCCGGCGCCCTCTGGGGTGCCCTCGGGGGTGCCCTCGGGGCCCGGCTGAGTTCGCCTCAACTAATCCCCGCCCCGCGGCGTCAACCATTTCAGGCTATGCAACCGCTCAGGCCCCTTTTTTTCAAAATGGCCGTATTGGCGCTTCTCAGCCCCGCCATTGCGTCGGCGCAGGCGGGTGGCGCTTTGTGTCACGCCACCCCTCAGGAGACCCGTAGAGAGGTTCCCTGGGCCGGGAATACGGGTGATATTCAGTGGTCTGCCGATCAGCTCGATTGCAAAGTGGACGCGGGCGGTCTGCCGTGGATCACCGTCAGCGCGATGCCGCCGGTGAGCGGCAACGTCAGCCTGCGCGTGCTGCGTTACGCGGTGGACACGAATTTCTCCCCGGCCAAGCGGGAAGGCAAGATCCAGGTGGGCGATTCCACGGTGACCCTGGAACAGGCCGGAGGACCGCCGCCGGGCATGGCCTATTCTCCCAGCCGCCTGGAGTTCAAATTCACTCCCGGGAAAGACGCCCCCATGGAGGCCACCAAAAAGCTTTTCGTGGGAAGCGAAGAACCGCTGCTGTTCACCGCCAAGCCCGCGGCGGCGGCGCCCTGGATCAAGGTGAAGGACACCTCCGAGGCGATTGTCCCCCAAACGCAGCGCTCCTTCCTGGTCACCGTGACGGCAGCGGGAAAAGACCCCGGAGTGTACCAGGCCACCATCCAGCTCGAAGCCCCCGGCGCCGCCAACGCCAAGGAACTGGTGCCGGTGACGATGACCGTGGAAAAAGCCAAGTGACACCTCCCCACGGCTGAAGCCGGGGGATTCACGCTTCAACACCAACGGTCTCCAACCGGGGAAATCTACATCCTGCTTTGACGATGGCGAGCGGCGATCCGCCCACGGTGGAAACGGAATACGAGTTGGTCCACAACGTTGCCGCACAACCCCCGGGGATCAGAACTTCATGCGGTTGGTGCGCCAGCCGCGCTCGATCGAGCTGCGCACTTCCTCGGGCGGGGTCAGCTCGACGATCGAGCCGCGCAGATCCCCGTGCACCGGCACGTAGCGGATGTGCCGCTTGCGCTGCAGATCCGCCAGCCACTTGCGCAGCGTCTTGGCGTTGCGGATGCCGCTGGACGACGCCATCAGGCTCAGCGTGATGCGGCAACTGAAGCTGCCCCATCCCACCGTCAGACGGCAGATGGCGCCCAGCAGATCGCGCTGCGAAGAGAAGGGCAGGGTGTTGTTCACATCCACGTAGTAGGGGTCGGTAGGCCACTCCGGCGCGGCCAGAATGGTCTGCTCGGAATGCGTGATGATGCCGTCGAATTCGGAAAGGTCGTCGCCCACGAAACGGCTGAGCTTGGACAAGCCTTCCTGTGAGCGGCGCACTACCGGCATTGGTAGCTTGGAAGGTTGGTAGGTATCTATCTGTGGGACCACTTCCAAAGCAGCCGCGGCAGCCGCTCTGGGGATCGCGGCGGGTCCCAGCAGGGGTCCGGCCGCGCCGCCGAGCTGCACGCGCATCTCTTCGGCGGCCTGCTCCATCAAACGCTGGCGCTCGATGCGCAGCACTTCGGACATCGATCCCTTGCCATGCAGTTGAGCCATGAGTCCCTCGGGCAGAGTCTTTTTTTGAGACATGGTCGGGCTCTATTCCAGGCGCTCCGCGCCGGGCCCGGAGGGCGCCCCATAGGGCGCCCCGCTGGCGCGATCGCTGCTCTCGTTGAGCTTCACAATCGTTTCGATGGCGGCCTGCACGATGCGCTCGTTGATCTGCCGCACCTGCGCGGTGTAGCCGAGGTACATGGCCGTATTACAGTAATCCACGGCGTCCCGTATGATCCCGTTGGACGCCTTGGAGACGAGTGGAAAACAGCCCGGAGTAAACACGCCTTCCGGACCTCCGGCCACGCGCATGCGAAACTGCAGCGCCTGGGTGAGTTCCTGCTCGTCGAGCGGGTCGAGCGTGATGATGCCGCCGGCGGCCCGGCTGCGCAGCGGACGGAAATCCGGCTCCGCCAGGATGGCGGCCATGTCGAGGGTTCCGAACAGGGCCACCTGGATGAACTTGCTGGAATTGGATTCGAAGTTCAGGATCTCCCGCACCCGCAGCATCTGCCGGCGGGGAATCAATTGGGCTTCGTCGATCAGCAGCACGACCGTGACGTCCTGCTGGTAGAGCGCCGCCATGTGCTCCTGAAATTCCTGCCACTGCTTGGTCTCCGAACGGCGCGCCCGGATGGCGAACTCGTCGCACAGGGTGACCAGCATCTTGTTGGTGGTCGTCCAGTGGCTGGGGTTGGTGATGTAGCGGATGCAGTAGATCTCGTTCATCTCCACATCGCTCGAATACATCCCGAACAGACGGCGGGCCACGGTCGACTTGCCCACTCCCGCATCGCCCAGAATCAGGGTCAGCCCCTGGCGGCTGTCGATGTTGCGTTGGGCCCGCTTGAGAGCCTTGGTGTGCTGAAAGCTCAGGTACATGAAACGAGGGTCGGGGCTGAGCGAGAAGGGGTTCTCCTTGAAGCCGAAAAATCCGATCTCCTGGTCGACCTCGGAGCGTGACCGCTTGAGCTGTGAAACAGACGACACGATAACTGGTCTATTTTATCCCGAAAGTTAGCGTAGTCAATGTGGTTTTCCTATAATTTCAGTCTTTTCCGCCAGAGTGACCAGAGATATACCGCTTCCGGACCATTCTTACCGCCGAGTTCCGGCTTCTCAGAGTGGCTCCGGAGGGGTACTGGGGCGGCTCAGAGGGTACTAGGGGAGCCCCAAATTCGGCAAAAATCGCAAAATCGGGAGTTTTCCTGGTTACCAGATTGGTAGGTAGGTCTATTGGTAGGTAAGTTGGCAAGAGGGAGGACTTTGGCCAGCGCCGGAGGGACCGCAATTTCGGGAGACCCGGGGGCCCAGGGGGATCTCCCAAACACTCTTCCGGCCGGCTGCGGCTGCCAGCCGCCGAGGCTTCCTGGCGGCGGTTTCGAGCCGCAGCTCCGCGGATCGCCGATATCCTCTTCGATTTATTGGATTTCAGGCTCCGAATAGATCCTTCACACCGGCAAATCCCAAGAGTTTTCCCGAGAGCCGCCCGGCAATCTTCCGGGAAGCCTCGCCAGAGGTGCCATCCGTGGTGCCCTCGGGGTACCCTCGGGGCCCCGGCAGCGCCGCGAATCCGGAAATAATAGGTTATCGAATCAGTATGTTGTGGAAACCGGCTGGGCCCAGAGGGCGCGCCCCGAGGAGGCCTTCGGAAAGCCGGCCCGGCGGGGTGCCCATTGGGCCCGCCGGGGCGCAACTTGAGCCCGCCGGCTTTTCGCCCGGCGCGCCCGGTTTCTGTAGAGCAGTTCGGCAACTTTACGCCGCGCGTGAAGGCCGGAAATCGGGGTGCCCTCCGGGCCCGCCCGGAGGGCACCCCTACAGTCCCCGCGATTTTTCCCGATCCGCCCCCGGCTATTTTTGGCCGGTAGGTAGGTTGGTAGGTAGCAGGGATGGTAACCGGCATGTAATGGAGGGCGACACAAAGCGAAAAAAGATCAAGAAGAGCATTGACATCATACGTGCAGATCTTTATGATTACAGCTTGTGTACTGTAAGCTGGTTAGGGTGTGCGTGGGACATTGGTCAAAAAAGCAGTTGGAGGAGGGCTCTGCCCTGAGTGGCAACGCTAGGATATGAACCAAAGCGCCCTCCGCCCTTGCCCCGTCTTTGGTGTGGATCTAGGTCTTTCCAAACGGGCAACATGAATTTAGCGAATCTCTACACGCCGGAAGAGGTGGCTAAAAGGTTGAAGGTCAGCCGCCGGGCCGTTTATCAATGGCTCACTACAGGTAAATTGGTGGGCATGAAAGCCGGGCAAGGATGGCGGATCACCGAAGAGGATTTGATTGCTTTCATGAAGAGCAACTCTTCGCGGGAATTGGATTCCAAGTCCAGCAAGGAATCCGAATGAAGTTCGAGTTTACACGGGTCCTTAGTAGTAAGGGTGGCATCTGTCGCCACCGGCAACGGGGCGGCAAGGCGAAAGACGCTGCCTGAAAAAGCAGCGTAGGTCGTAGCGAAGTTTAAAGAGATCTTGAATTGAGGAAAGCATACTTGGAGCGATCGGCTATGAAAAAGATCATGGGGCATCTGACGGGCAAGTTGTCACTTTCGATTTTGTCGGTGATCGTCCTGCTGGTTGGTGTACTGGCAGGAGTGAACGGCATCACGAGCACGAAGGCTGCCGGCAAGCGCGCCGCGGCCACCAGCAGCTCGTCAAACCGCCTGGCGTCCGCCAGTGAGAGTCTCCCGGCCGCTAAGCACAACGCTTCGGCTCGCACTACCGTGGCTTCGCACCCGGCGAGGACGCCGAAGAAGCCGGATCTCGGGGACGTGAAAACGGCTGTGGCCAAGATGCCGATGATCTTCGAGCCGAACCGCGGCCAGACCGACAGCCGGGTCAAGTATGTGGCCCGTGGGGCCGGCTACACCGTGTTCCTGACCGGCCCGTCTTCGGCCGTCATGGCATTCCACCCGGTGAAGCCCGAGGCCAAGGCGGACCGCCTCACCATGAACTTGGCGGGGGCCAACGGCTCCGCTCAGGCTCATGCCGAAGAGCCCACCGGCGGCGTCAGCAACTACTACATCGGCAACGACCGCTCCAAGTGGCTCGAAGGCGTACAGGATTACGCCAAGGTCCGCTACAGCGAGGTCTACCGCGGAATCGATGTCGTCTACCAGGGCGACAACAGCCACTTCCGCTATGACTTCGTAGTGAAGCCGGGCGCCGATCCCCAGGCGATCCGCATGTCCTATCAGGGCGCCAACAGCCTGCGCCTGAATGAAAAGGGTGAGGTGGTGGCGGCCTTGAACAACGGCGACCTGGTCGGATCGAAGCCTTATATCTACCAGGAGATCGCCGGGACCCGGCGCGTGGTGGATGGCGGCTACGTCCTCACGGCAAAGAACGATGTTCAGTTCACCGTGGGTTCCTATGATAAGACCCAGCCGCTGATCATCGACCCCGGCAACAGCTACGTCACCTACTTTATCTCTGCCGCCACGAGCGGCATCACCGAAATTACCAGCGTCGCCATGGACCCCACCGGCGTTTACTTCACCGGCTGGACCAACTCCCTGGCTTACGACACCAGCCTGGCGACCAACACCGAAGACGCCGTGATCGGCAAGTTCGACCTGCTACTGCACACGGCCACCGGCAACAGCTTCTTCGGCGGCGTGGAGGGCAATGAGCGCGGCCTCGGAGTTGCGGTGCAGGGAAGCACCCTGGTAGCGGTGGGCTGGACTACTTCCGGAATCGACTTTCCGACCGCTGCCGCCAGCAAATCGGGGCTCCTGAAGGTCACCAATGAGCTGAACAGCAACCGGCATGTCTTCGTGGCCACCTTCAGCACCAGCGCGGGCAGCATCTCGAATTCGGTGGTTCTGGCCGGCTTGGGCGCGGAACAGGCCAATGCCGTGGCCATGGATAACAAGGGCAACATCCACATCACCGGCGCCACCTCGTCCTCCGACTTCCTGGGCAACATCAAAAACCTACCGGCCACGTCGGCGCAGACCCTCTTGAACGCACCCTTCACCCAGAACGCGTTCTATGCGGAACTGCCGAGCACTCTGGCCAGCGTCTCCTACGCTTCCTTCCTGGGCGGTTCCGGCAACGCCAATGCCGGTGCCGGAGACTCGGGCAACGCCATCGCGACCGATGCTTCCGGCAACGCGTACATCGCCGGCACTTCCAACTCCTGGGGGGCCACAATCCCGTTCCCGGTGCAGCCTCCGCAACCCTGCGTGAACGGATCCACCATTGGCTGCCTGCCGGTTACCTATCCGCCTTCGGCGCCTCTCGTGCTCAAAACCTTCAGCAGCGGAACGCACGCTTTCGTGGCGGCCTTCAATCCGAACGCCACCAACAACCCCGGCAATCCCACCACGTCGGCCTCTCCCTCGTTGTTGTACTCGATACCCATCGGCGGCGACATCAACACCTCCGAAATCGACTACGCCACCGCCATTACCGTGGACGACGACAATAACGTCTACGTGGGCGGCGCCGTGCAAGACCCCAGCCAGGTGCAGGGGACTTGCACCTCGGATGACACTAACACCTGCTCAGCAGCCACCAACGGCAGCATCAGTAACAACAACGTGGTGTTCACCGCCCCCGGCATCGTCACTCCGAATGGCGCGCCTGGTTCGGCGGCCGGCCCCGGCGTGGTTGCTGCTGTAAACATCACCAGTGGCGGCGGCGGGTATTCAATCGGCGATTCGGTCAGTTTCTCCGCTCCCCAACTCAACGGCGGCCAAACCGCGTCGGGCCATGTCTCCGCTACCACTGGTTCTCCGTATAACGCCGCAACCGCGATCCTGATCGATAACCAGGGCAGCGGTTATATCGCGCCTCCCACGGTTACGATTGGCAATGGGTCGGCGAGCGGCACCGCAATCGTGGGCACCGTCATTATGGGTAATCCCACCACCGGCGGGCAGGATGGATGGGTGGTTGAATTAATCGCCCCCGGCGGCCTCACGACTACCTTCAATGGCGGCTACCTCTTCCCCCCCAATACCACCCCCACCACTCCCTACGGCCTGGCCGTCGATGCTCCGTTCCCGGGCTTCGTGTACGGCACCCTGGTCAATGGCGATGAAGCGAAGGGCAACGGCACCGGTGTGGCTTCTCCGGCGGGAGGCTTCTACCAGGTCTTCGGATTGGTCTCCGATTCCGGCGCCGTTCCGCAACCCGTCACCACCGGTGGCAACCCCGGTTATCTCGAGAATATCTACGTCACCGGCGGCGGCTGCCCGACCGACCTCTACGGCCGCTGCAACGAGCCGCCAATCTACCCGCCGGGGCCGCCGGCAATCACTACCGACTACTCCATCGGAACTGGCGGCAGCCTCAGAGCCGCTACGGACTTCATCCTCATCCGGCGCCGCATCGATAGCTCCGGTTTCGATCAGATCGACAATCCCACTCCGCCTAACTCGCTGACCACCGAAACCCCCTTCACCAAGACCTTCCCGACGCAGAGCGGCGTGATTACTCCGCTGGGTGACTACGATCTCGGCCCGCTGCCCCCTACCACGACGCCGTCAACCGTCAACGTCACGAACACCACTACCGGGTCGCCTGGACCGCCTACTCTTACCGCCGCCACTGTGAATGGAGTGAGTGGCTACAGCGTGACTGTGACCACCCAGAACCAGGTGACGCCGGCTACCTCGTGCACGACGACGCCCTGCCATATCACGGTCTCCAATATTTCGGTCAGCAACATCGCACTCTCCGCCGAAAACCCAGCCAGCGGGGTACTGTTTTACCCGGGCCAGGCTGTTCTCACTCTCGCGAACCCGATCCCAGCGCCCTTCCTGCCGAATCAGACGATCACGATCTCGGGAACCACTGACGATGGACTTTACGCTGGGACTTGGCAGGTGGTCTCGTCCACCACAACCACGGTCACCGTCGAAATCACCGCCACGTCGAGTGTTTTCGGCGCGACGGGCGGCAACATTACCGGTACAAACGTCTCCTACAATGGGACCTTCTCAACACTGGCGCCGGCAACCCTTACGGGCGCCACAACCACCACCGACACCTATTTTGTCCCCGGCTTCCCGGGCGTCTTTTCGACGGCCACGACCGGTACGGTGGCCCTCCCGGCCCGCAGCGTTTCCGCTGGAACGCCTCCCGTGGGAGTCGGAACCGGCGTAGCGTATGACTTGTCATCGGGCACATCGTGCATCGGCGGAATACTCCAAGGCGCGCTCCTTTCCGGTGTCATCAATAAGACTCCCAATCCCACGCCGGTGGCCGCCACTTATCCTGGCGGTACCCAGGATGGCATGGTCGGTTGCGCGGTATTCCATAACGACGCGGTCCTGAACGGCCAGACCGATACCCAGCCCAGCGGCGCGTTCGGAACCAACGGCTCCGTTATCCAATTCACCATGACGGCCGGCGTCACCCAGACCACGCAAACCACGCCGCTCTATCCGGGCGGCCCGAACATTGTTGCGTTGAGCGCCTCGAACCTCAACAACCAGGTTCTGCTGAGCCTCACCAATCCGAACATGGCAGTTGAGCCGTTCGTCATCCCGAATCCGGGCACGCCGGGCGGAATCACTTACACACCCTCAGCCGACTTGGCCGGGTTTGCGGGACCGGCTTCCGCCTCGAACCAGAGCGGCAACCAGTGGTTGCACGTTTCCGCCGTACCGGGCGGCTCGGGAATCGCCGTCTCCCTGCTGGATCAGACCCAACTCAACAACCCGAGCTTCATCAACGCGGTCAGCCTACTGGATCCCGGCTACTATACAGCCACCTTCTATGTAGTGCCGCTGGCGGGCGATAACGTCAATGTTCCGATCCAGGTCACAGTCAAACTGGTGGTCACCGGTACGGTGGAAGTCAACTCCAACTTTGGCGGCGGCGTGAGCGCCAATGTCAACGTCAGCCTGAATGAGGGCGGCGGCTTCGTGGGCGGCGGCGGGACGAACATCAACATCCCGATCCTTTCCGCAGTCCCGCTGAACTCGCCTTCCCGCGCGGACATCGTTTTCGACTTGAAGCGGGACATCAACAACGAGCCCGTATATGTCAACTCCAACCCCGACTACCCGGTGCTCGGTCCGGCTTCCCGTTTCGGCAACGTTACCGGCATCACCATCACCCAGGCCGGAAGCGGGTACACACCGAACACGACGGTGCCGCTAATCTTCACCTCGGCGCCGGCCGGCGGCACGACCGCCGCGGGCACCGTGGTCGTGGACATGTTCGGCAATATCGGAACGAACGCCGTCGTCCAGATCACCACCCAGGGCAGCGGCTATTCCAACCCGCCGTTTGTCATGTTCCCGCTTCCCACGGCCGGTGGCACCCAGGCCACGGCTACGGCCACCCTCGGCGGCGCGCTCAATAGCACCGCCGGCGGTGTCGTGGATCTGACCCCGACCAACGACGCTGTGGTTGCGGCCGGCCTGCCCGGCGAGATCTCTTGCGGCAGTACGCCGAACGATCCCGCTACCAACCCGACTTATCCGACCGACGAGCCCGGACCGGCGCTGACCAACAATCTCGCCTGCTACATCCAGGTGCAGTTCCCGCCGAACATGCTGGCGGGCGCGCCCCCCGGAACCTACACCGGCTCGTTTACACTCCTGATTCCGGCCGGCACGCTGAACAGCCCGCCGCGCACCTCGGGCGAAATTACGCATGGGGCGTGGGAGACCTCTCCGCCTTCCCCGTCCACGGTCGTCACCTTCGTCCCGTCGACCCCGTTTACCGTCACCATCACGGTCACTGTCGGCACCGGCAACTTGATCCTGAATTCGCCATGGATTTCCAACGTGGCTCCGTTCGAAACCAGTCCGCCCGTCCTCGGCCAACCTTGCGGTACTGCTACCAGTTCCAGCAGCTCCAGCGGCTCCAGCCCAAGCAGCGGTGACCCGGAGATCTGCCTGGCGCCGTTCTCGGTGCCCACCGGCTATAACGGCACGGTCACATCGAGCAACAATGGCATCCCCTATATCGTGGGCATTACCGGCAATGCGGGTCCGGCCCCCCACAACCTGTCGCTCGATTCGCGCAACCTGCTTCTGACCTCGGCCGGGTCCTTCACCACCACGCTCACCCCGGGCATCGACCAGAACTTCCAGTTGGCCTACACGGAAACGCTCGCCAACGTGGATACTCCTCCGCTCAGTTGCATTGGCGAAGGCAGTTGCACCGCGATACCTCTACCGGTGGCCACCTGCACGGTGAATAGCCCGCCGATTCCAACTACCCCACCAGTGCTGCAGTATACGATGAACGGCATCCTGCCGGCCTCCAACGCGCCATCTGGGACCACCACTGACGTAAGTATCTCCATCGTCAATCCTTCTTCGTTGGCGCCTGGATTCTACGCCAGCACGATTACCTATGCGGCGCTCAATTCCGCGGGGGCGCCTGTCATGACCACGATTAATGGCGTCAGCGTCCCGGCCCAGGTTGTCCTGCCGGTTTGTCTGGCGGTGGGCAATAATCTGGACTACCTTTACGCCACCGACTTCAACGGCAACATTGTGGCTTCCGGAACCCCCCCTGCGGAAACGCCCACTGGCGGCTTATACGTCGAAGCCGGCTTCACCGGTTTCGTGCTGGGCGAGAACGTGTGGGGTGAGGTGCTGGCTCTCGGGCCGTCGCAGGATCCTCAGTTGCCTGTTCCGGGCGGCGCCCAGTTCGCTCCTCCGGACGATACCTTGTCCGTGCCCATCACCCTCAGCGTGCCGGCGAGTGAGCCGAGCTGGATCTTCCCAGCTCCTCTTCCCAATACCGGTGGCATCCAGAGCGGACCCCCCGGCAGTACGTGTGAAGGAACCATGCCCGTTGGCTCCTGCACGCCGGCATGGCTCGAACTCACGGTAGCCCCGGAGCAAGGCACTACCGCGGGAGAGTACTTCGGTGGATTGACGGCGACATCCACGGGAACCGGGCTGTTTGCGGTCAACCCGAACCCGCTGGCCGCGATCTTGCCGGTGTTGGTCAGCTCCGGCCCGGCGGTTACCTTCTGGACCGCTTCCAGCCAGGGCATCCCCTTCCAGGGAGTCCCGGCGACCGTCAACGGCGGCGGCGTGTTCGAAGTGGACCTCAACGGCAACGGCGGCAGCCTGTATAGCGCGCCTCCGTTGGTGCACTTCCAGGGCGGCGGCTGCACAACCGAACCGACCGGCACGGCCGTGCTGGTGGGCGGCTCGGTCAATAACATCGTCATGAATACGGTGGGAGCGGGCTGCAGCAGCGCGCCGGTTGTCACCGTCGATCCGCCGACCACCCCCGGGGGCACCCAGGCCTGCCTCCCCGTAGGCAGTTGCACCGCGGATGTCTCCAACGCCACGATCATGCTCAGCTTCACCGAGCCGGTTGGCGCGGCCAACACCATTCCGTCCTCGGAGACCATCTTCGCCCTGCCGTCGCGCTTCGGAATCGACGTGCACCGCGGCCACCTGATGTTTGGGTCGTCCGCGACGGCTTCGCTGTGGCTGGCCGATTCGGTCGACACCATGAATTGCCACCCGGCCACCTTCAATCCGACCCAGGCTGAGCCGGGCTTCTTCAACGGTTGCCTGATCACCTTCACGCCGAATCTTCTCGTGCAGACTCTGCCTCCGGGCACGTACTACGCCTGGGAGGTCCTGACCCTGAGCGGCTCCTATCCGGCTCCGCAACCCACCACGGTTCTGGCCCTGGTCACCCTCACCGTCGGCAACGTGCCGGCGATCACCAGCACGCTGCCGGCGGCGGGCGCCGCGTTCACGGCCTTCGCCAACGGGACCACCACTTCGCCCAACAGCGTGACGACCAACCTCGGCCTCAGCGCCGCGCCGAACAGCGGCGGGGCGATCTGCGCCACCCAACCGGCGCAACCGTCCTGCACCGTTCCGTTCACCGCGACGATATCCCAGAGCAACGGCCCGCCAAGCTGGCTGTTCATTAACGGAGGCACTGCGCCGGTCAGCGGCAATCTGCAAGGTCCGAACGGCACCGGCGTTCCGCTAACCATCTCGATCAATACGGCTACTCTGGCGGGTCTCACCAATCTGCCGGTGACCTGGAACGGCACGGTCACGATCACCACTTTCGGCACCACCTCCAATTCGCCGCTCCAGATTCCGGTGAGCATCACCATCAGCCAGGGCTCGAGCCTGTCGTTCTCGCCGGCCGGACCGTTCAGCACCTCCTTCACGCCTGGCCAGACGAATACGACTCAAACGGGGAACGCGTTCTCCACGACGCTCCAGCAGTTCGGGACCACCGGTAATGTGACCTTCACTTCGACCTGTGCGTCCACCACGCCCTGCCCGTGGATTACGCTGAGCACGACCTCGAGCACCCTGGGTCTGATACCCCTGACGATCACCATTACCCCGGCCAACCTGCCCACCACGGTAGGTACGGCCAGCGCCACCATCACGGCTACCGGGCCTGGGAGTACGACCAGCGCTACGGTGAATGTCGCCATCGGTCCGGTGCCCATCACCATCAACCTGCCTGCGCTGACCTGCACACCGGCCAACCCGGTAACGGCAGGCACCGCCAGCGTCACCTGCACCAGCAGCGCCGCGCTCTCCGTGGCCCCGGCCAATCCGACGACTCTCCCGGCTACGGTTACGGCCTCCATCGCTTCCGGCGGCCCCTGCACCGTGACGCCGGCTTCGTCCACCATTACCCTTTCGACCACGGCGACCCCGCTCAGCTTCACGGTTAGCCCGGCTATCGGCGTTGGGTTATCTGGAACCTGCACTTTGAATGTGGGTGTCGCCACCACCAGCGGCATCACCCCGGCGATTACCGCTTCCGGCAGCGCCACCATCACGGTGCAAGGGGCGATCCTCACGGCCACTCCGTCCTCGCTGATCTTCAACCTGCCTCTCGGCGCTGCTCCGGCCACCATGAACGAGACGGTTCAGGCGACCTCGACCGGCGGCAACACCGTGGCGGTGCCTTTCACCTGCGCCGCTTCGGTATCAGTACCGGCTGGCGGCACCTGGCTGGCTTGCACCCCCGGCACCACGACCAGCGCTCCTCCGGCAGCTACCTCTACGGTTACTGCAACCGCCGCTTCGCTCCCGGTGGGCACCTACGGCGGCAGCGTGGCTTACAGCTCGACTCAGCCCGGCGTGACCAGTCAGCCGCCTAACAACCCGGTGACCTTGTACGTCGGCGCGCTCTCGGTGACCGGCGGCCCGGTGACCTTCAACCATCAGCTTGGCGTCACCGTTCCGGTTACGGCTACGCTCAATGTGTCCGCCGGTGTGGCGGCCATCGTCTGGAACTCGACCACGGCTGGCGATTGCGCCTGGCTGGGTGACAGCCTGACCACCGCCATGACTCCGGGCATTGCCGGCGGTTCCAACGCCGTCGTCCTGTCCTACACTGCGGCGGCTGCGGCTGCTGCGGGAGTCGCCAACTCGCCGCACGTTTGCACCATTACCTTCTCGCCGGCAGCCAGCTACGGCGCTCCGGCTACGGATAACGTCACCGTGACGGCTACCTTGAATGTCTCGACTAACCCGGTCTTCCAGGTAACGCCCAACGCTCCGCAGACCGAATCCGTCCTGCTGGGCGCCACCACGGCGCCTTCGATCACGTTCCAGGTTGCCGCCAGCTCGATCCTGGCTCCGGCGACCTCGATTACGGCAACCGTTACGCCTTTCAGCAACAATCCGTTCAACGGGGCGGCCAGCCCGACGCCGATCTTCACGGCCCCGGCTACCATCACTGTGACGACTACGCCCTCGCCCCTTGTCATCACTGTGAGCCCGACGGGTCTGCCGCAAGGGACCTACCAGGGGAGCTTTACGATCGCCGATCCGTCGGCCACTCCCAACACGGCGGTGGTCACGGTGAACTTGGTGGTGGTGCCTCAGTGCCTGTTCACGCTATCTCCGTCCGGCCCCGTAAATCTGACCAATGCGGTTCCGGCTAACGGCAGCACTCCGGTGAGTGTGCCGGGCGCCTTTACGGTCACTCCGAACGCGGGTTGCACGTCCACTGCTAATACGTGGACCGCGAGCGTCAGCTATCCGGTGGCAACGCCGGTCGTCTCCTGGCTCGTCATCACCTCGGGCGGCAGTGGCAACGGAGGCGCTGTCGGATCCGGCACATTCAACGCCTTGAGCAATCCCACCAGCTCGAACCGCACGGGGACCATTACGCTCACCCCGTCGTCTGGCGTACCTAGCGTTCTTCAGGTAACCCAGCCGGGTTCGACGGCTCCGCTCCTGGATCGTCAGGTTACGGCTCTCTACCAGTCGGTTCTGGGCCGCGATCCCGATTCCGGCGGCTACGCCTTCTGGACCGGCGCCGGTACGGCCGGGCTGGGCCAGATGCTCGACGGCTTCACCACCAGTCCGGAAGCCTTCAACACCGATTTCGCGGTGATGTCGGCTTGGCAGGCTGCCACGGGCGCTCCGCCTACTTACGCCGAGTTCACGGCGTCGGTGAGCAGCATCCGTCTGCAAGGCGCGCTGACGGGGATCCCCGCCCTGTTCACTTCGCTCTATACCGGCAACAACTCCGGCTACACGGTGACCACCCTGTACCAGAACCTGTTGAACCGGGCGCCGACGGCGGCTGATGCAAGTTGCACCTCCATGACTCTGGTGGGCTGCTTCGAGACCCTCATCGGGTTCCCGGCGACCACGACGCCGGCTGCCGCCACCAACAACGAGTTCCAGAGCACCGGAACGTTCGCGAACCACACGTCGGCCGTTGGGGATCACACTAACGGGCTGTACGTCCGCATGCTGTACTACACCATCCTCGGCCGCGATGCCGACCAGAGCGGCCTGACGTTCTGGCTTGGCATAGCGAATAGCGGCGGAGCCGGACTCCTGTTCCAGGGTGCGGCGGGCTATCCCACGCGCATTCAGATCCTGGGAACGGGCGTTCAGAACCAGGGCTTCGCGGGAAGCGCCGAGTTCCAGTCCCTGTACCAGTAACGGCTTCAATCAGCCCTCCACCGCTTCGGCGGTGGAGGGTTCGGTTAAGATAAACACAAATGTGATCGGCATTCGCTTCAAATCGAGGCGAATGCCGATTCGGGTTTTTTACCCCCCTTATCGTGAGTAGTAGTACCGATAGGGGGTACGGGCCGCGCACAAATGAAGCTATAATTCAAAATAGCCGTTGCGGCAGGATCTTCATTGAAGGCGACACGATTGTTCCAATTCGGGCTTGTCATGAGTTGTCTGGGAGTCCCAGCGCTGCATGCGGCAACAATCGTTTACGCCGTCCAGACTAGCATCCTGGTGGCTAGACCCGAAAATTTACGTGTTAGACTTTACGATCAGAGGGTTTGAGCTGTGAGCAGGCTGGGACTACTATTGTTTCTGCTGGGTGCGGGAAACGTCGCAGGACTGAAAGCGAGTTCTGTGATTTGCCAAACCGGCTCCAATGTGTCCAGCGTCGTGGCCACCCCCTGCGGCCAGACCTTCGTTGCCAACGAGTTGATGAATTGGGGCGCTCCCACGGGCGCCGGCGGATTGGGTGAGGCCTACATCTCGCGCACCGGCCTCAGTCAACCGGTGTCTGTGATGGCGCAAAGCCTGGGTGGTCCCAACCCTGCCGAATTGATTGGCGTCACCTCGAACATGATCCTCGAGCGCGCCGACAACACCGCGTACGCTTGGGACTCGGCGACTAGCTCGTGGGAAACCCCCACGTTCATCGAGATTGGCTCGAATCCGTTTCTGCCCATCAACACTTTTGCCGGCCACTTCAACGCCCCCAGCTATGAAAGCTCGACCGCGCCCTACGGCCCCAACAACTATCCGTATTGGTTCGGCGATCCTTTGCTCGGAGCCGTGGCTCGCTCCTCCGGAGGATCCTCAGCCGCGGACATGACCATGACCTTCAGCCAGGCGCTGTATGGCGTTTCCTTCGAGGTCGGCAGCAGCAGCCGCTCGGATTTCGTGGCCACCTTGTACGCGTATGGCGCCTCGGGGAATCTCCTCGGCGTGTACGTGGTCAATACCAACGGAACTGGTGTCGGCGGGGTTTGCTCCGGCCTCAGCACGCTCAGTCCCGATCCGGTGCCCTGCAACAACGCACCGGTGATTCAGTTTGACGATCCCGAAGGCCGTATCAAGAGCGTCGTCCTGACCGTCAACGACACCGGCGGATTGTTCATCGATTCCATGTTGTTGGACGTCTTTGGCGGCAGTGATCCCACCAGTACTCCCGAACCCGCTACCGCTCCCCTGATCGGGATCGGTTTGATCGTGCTGGCGCTGGCGGCCAAGCGCACGTCTCACTGGTGGTGCCCCAAGGAAGTCTAGCGGGAGTTTACTGGGAGGGCCAGGACAGAAAGTGCAAGTAGGTGTTTTTGGAATTGGTTGCGAGCCGGCCTTAGGACGCGGCCGTTTTCTTACGCCGCGGCCCCACGGCAGGCGGCGTGCCCGGCAGGAACGTTAATCCGTTCCTGTGCCGTTTCAGATTGAGGCCGCCTGGAAATACCGCGCTGACCTTGCGAAGCGTCGCCTTCACCTTGTCCTTGAAGTGGTCAATCCGCTTCGGGTCGTAATCCGCCCCAAGCTGTTCCATCAGCCCTTGCCAGGTTACGAACTGAGACATGTTTTTTTGGTTCACTACCCAGGATTTGTATGCGGCCCAGGCGTAGAGGTCGAGCGCCAGCGGGGAGCGCTTCAGCGCCTTGAGCGCCCGCACATCCAGCGGCACCGGCGACGTAATGAGGGACTGAAAGAATTTCTCGCCAAGCTCAATCCAACTCCCCCGCAGCGTGCCTTGCTCGGGCTGTTTCGGATCCCACCATAGCACGCCTTCCGGCGCAACATCCATGTTGAGCCACTTTAGCCCGTGCCGGTGGGGGTCCTCGACAGTTATTTGAAAACTGATGCGGGCGGCAAACAGCCGCCGCATTTGTTCGCGCAGACGCGTTGCGTCGCTGCGCTTCCCTCCTCCCGCGCTTGACGGGACCAGCCCCAGTTCACGCATGAACGCCGACAGGCTATGGCCCAACTCAAGACGGCGGTTTTTTGTTCGTACCGCTTCCGTCGTGATCCAGAACAGCAGCAGGCGGGGGATGACCCCGTTAAGGATGTCCGATGGGGCAGTTCTTCTCAAAATCCCATCCGCGCTGAATGCCGAGCGTCAGGTTGCCGTTGCGTCGCGCCCATTGCTCCACGTCGCCAGGATCGCTGTGCGGCAAAGTGCATTGCACCAGGTGGCGCGCCATGAAGGCCGCTTCCGCGTCGTTCGGGTTGAACCGGATGAGGGCGGCCGCTTCAAGGAATTTCTGCCGATCCGGGGTGACCGGATTGGCCTTGGCCTCTCTCAACAGCTTCTTCATCAGACCAATTTCTGAGATGTGCTGCATTACCTCACCATGCATCGGCGCGAGCAAATTTTCAAGCCCATTGCGTACCCCCACGGAAATCCACAGTCCTGTGGATTCAGAAAGTTATCCACGATGAAACGGTGGTAGTTTTGACGGTGAAACGGTGGTAATTGGCACGATGAAACGGTGGGAACCTCTTCCTATAGGTAGGACCTGTAGGAGCACCTGTAGTCGGATGGCCTCGCACTGTGGATCTGTGGAAAACTTGCGGCAGTGGGGGCCGGTCTGCTTCACCGGCTATCCCGATTACGCGCCGCCGCTCTCAAAGCCCAAACCCCAAAACCCTTTCCACGATGAGTGCATTCCTGACACGCCTGGCAAGACCCGAGCCGCTGAACCACCCCCCTTTCCACGGTGAAACGGTGGTAGTTCTGACGGTGAAACGGTAGGAGTTTAGAACGATGAAAACGAGTAGAACCCCAGCCATCCCCTTATGCGCCGCCCTCTCAAAACCCCTTTCCACGATTGGCGCATTCCTCATAAACCCCCAGCAGCTTCCTGGCGGACGCTTCCCAGGAAAAGCGCCGCGCCTGGCGCAATCCCGCTGTGCGTAAAACCTCCCGTCCAATCTCCCCCGAAGCCAGCCGGACCATGGCAGCCGCAATTGCCCCAGCATCCAACGGATCCACTAACAAAGCAGCCTCTCCCGCCACTTCCGGCAACGACGTGGTGTTGGAACAAATCACCGGAGCCCCCAGCGCCAACGCCTCCAGCACCGGCATCCCGAACCCCTCGAATAACGACGGGTACACAAACCCAAAGCAGTTCCGGTAAAGCCATTCCAATTCCGAATCCGAAACGTAGCCAGTCAGCGTAACTCCGGCGGGGTGCCCGGTCCCAGTGAAATCGTCCATCAGCCAGCCCTTTCCACCGGCCAGGACCAGGGGCAGGCGCGACCCGCTGCGCGCATAGGCTTCCAACAGCCTGCGGTGGTTTTTGCGCGGCTCCAGGCTGCCCACGGAGAGCCAGAAGCCGCCGGGACCAGAGGGCACCCCAAGCTGGGCGAAGCGCTCGGGGGTGCCCTGTGGAGTGCCCTCGGTGCCCGGTGGGCCCGCCGGGCACCCCAGGGTATACCGGCTGCCCGGATAGACAACTTCGGTCCGTTCCGCCGGGTAGTGCGGGAAGATTTCCAGGAAATGGCGGCGGGTATAGTCGGAGTTCGCCACAATCCAATCGGCGCTGGTGGCGGCGCGGAAGACTCCGTCCAGGCAGCCCACGCGGTTGGCTTCGGTGCTCCAGGAGGGGTCCACCAGGAAACTCAGGTCATGCAAGGTGTAGACCAGGCGGGCCCGCCGGAGGCCGCGGGGGCAGAAGAAATTGTTGCTGTGGACAATGCCGGGGCTGCCGATGCGGGCTTCGAAATCGGCCCCCGGATGGCGCCAGAACCGCTGCGATTCCTCGAAGCTCGCCGGAGGCTTGAGCCTGTGAAAAGCAGGATTGCCCGTACGATAGGCCGCCGTGGCGCACAGAGGGTCCCAGAACAGGTCTCCGAAGGCCGGGTAGAGGAAATACTCATGTCCGCTTCCAAGGGCCTCCAGCGCCCTTATAAGGCCCTCGGCGAAGTATCCGCATCCGGCTTTGCCGGCTCCGGTCTGGCTGACATCGAATCCGATCTTCATCGGCGCAGGGCTTCCCGCAGCGCGCCACCGATCCATTGGCCGCTCAGCCGCACCATCCGGGGGGAAATTCGACGGTTCCAACGCAGGGCCGACCACCACGCCAGCGCCGAGACCCCCACCGAAAAGCGCCGGCTCCGGCGCGGCACGCCCCGGTCGTCCAGCACGGCGTGGGCGTAGTTGAACAGCCAGCGGTCGGGCACCCGGCCGAACAGGGATCGCAGCATGTCGTTGGTCTCGGCGTGGACCTTCACCCGCGCTCCCAGGGTTTTGGTTTCGGCGTGCAGCCGCGAGCCGGCCAGCACCCCGCCGATGCGGGCGAACCGCGCGCCGCCTTTCCCCAGCCGCAGCCAGTATTCGTAATCCAGCGCATAGTGCCATTGGACGCCCAGGGGGCCAAAGCGCTCCACCACCCGGCGGCGGAAGAACACTGCCGGCTGGCACAGAAAACAGCGCTCCTTGAGCCGCTCGAAATCCCAATCCTCAGTGGGGTATGGCTCTATAATGCCGTCGCACTCGTCGATGTGGTTGCCATTGCCGTAGACCACGTCGATGTCCGGGCGCCGCGCCAGGAAATCGGCCGCCGCGGCGATGGCCCCGGGGTAGAAGATGTCGTCGGAGTTGAGCCAGCCGATGATTTCGCCGGTGGCCCTGGCTAGCCCCTTGTTGACCGCGTCGGCCTGGCCGCGGTCTTTTTCGGAGACCCATTGGAGATCGGCGCTGTAGCGCTGGAGGATCTCGACGCTTTCGTCGCGGCTGCCGCCATCCATCACCAGATATTCGAAGGGACCGCGGAAGGCGGGGGCCGCGTTTCGTTGCGCCAGCACGCTGCGGATGGTGCGCTCGAGGAAGCGGCCCTGGTTGTAGGAGGGCGTGACGATGGAAACGCTAAGCGGCATGGGCCTCGCGCGGCAACTGCCGGGGCTCGCCTTCGGGGGTGCCCTCTGGGCCCAGGATGGCGGCCGATTCGAGCAGGCAGCCGAGTTGGCGGAGGTCCTCGCCGCCAGGCTGAAAAGTGGGGGAACACAGCAGCTCCACTACGCCGGCCTGGCCCGGCAGGTCGAGCGTAATGGTTTTCCGCTGGCCGCGGGGAATGCGGTGGAGTTCCGCGCCGGGCCCAGAGGGCACCCCCGAGGGCACCCCTGAGGACGGCTGCACGCGGATGGAAACCTCCGCTGAGGGTAGCCATTCGGGGGCGCGCAGCGTGACGGTGAGCCGCCGCGGCGTGGGGCCCTGGCCGAACACCACCATAACGCGACCGCCGGTCCAGTTGTCCGGGAAGACGCCGTAGACCGCCGCGGCGCGTTCTGAGACATGCTCCGCGGGATGCCCGGCGGCATCCTGGAAAACCGCCCAATAGCGGGCGGCCATTTCCTCCGGCGTGAGAAAGGCCGCGGCGTGGCGGCGGCCGCGCTCGATCAGGTCGGCCCGCAAAGCCGGATCGCTTTCCAGGCGCTCGATGGCCGCGACGATTTCCGCCGGCCGCCGGGGATCGAACAGCAGGGCGGCGGGGATCCCTTTGGGGTGCCCTCCGGGGTGCCATCTGGGCCCGGCAACCTCCGGGAGGCTGGTAAGGTTGCCGCACGCGACCGGGACGCCCGCGGCCATGGCTTCCAGGACGGGCATTCCAAAGCCTTCGAACAGGGAAGGAAACAGCAGGGCGGCCGAGCCCGTCAACAGCGCGGCGAAATCCTCGTCCGGCAGGTATCCGGCGAAGACCACCCAGCCGGCCAGACCCATGCGGCGGACGGCTTCCATCAGCTCATCGCGCCGCGAGGGGGTGCCCCCTGGGCCCGCGCCGGTCAGCACCAGCTTCAGGTCGGATTGCGAGCACCGGGGCGCCCTCTGGGCCCGGTAGATGCCGAAGGCCGTAAGCAGCAGCTCGTGATTTTTGTGCCGCCAGAAATTGGCGGGGTAGAGCAGATAGCGTCCGGAGATAAGCTGCAGCCTGGAGAGCACGCGCTCCACGGCTTCGGGCCCAGGGAGCGCCCCAGGCACTCCCAGGCGCTTTTGCGGGGCGCTGGGAATGGCCACGACCCGCTCGGGTGGAAGCCCGCTGTGTTCCAGGACACTGGCGCGAGTATATTCGGAAACGCAGATCAGGCGGGTGGCTACGCGGCAGACCTGGCGGAAGTGCCGGTCGCGCTCATGGCGGTCGGCGGGTTCGAAAAACTCGGGGTAGTAGAGATATTGCAGATCGTGCACCAGGCTGACCAGGGGCACGGCGGGGTCGAAAAACAGCGCCCCGGTGAAAGGGCAGAACAACAGGTCCGCTCCGATCTGGCGCAGCAGCGGGCTGGATGGGGGGTGCCCATTGGGCCCGGGGCGGCTGGTATACCACTCGCCGATCTTTCGCACAAGCTTCTCGGGCAGGGCCCAGAGGGCACCCCGGGCCAGTACGGAGCGCACCTGCAAGGCCCGCCGGCGGGAAAGCGTGGGAGCGTTTCGCGGGCGCGAGACGCACAGGCGGCGCACGTTGGGGGCGTCCAGGACCGCCAGCTCCGAGTCGGTCTTTTCGGAAGTCAGCAGGACGAATTCGCAGGGTCCGGAAGGCCCCCCCTCGCGCTCGCGGGCCAACGCCGCCAGGCGGCGCACCAGCTCGATGGCCAGCGGCTTGGCGCCGCCGTTATCGCCTCCCGGCAGCAGCGGGGTCAGATCGACGGCAATCCGCTTCACCCGCGCAGCCTCGCTGGAATGGGCTGTAACCATTCCTTCCAGTAGCGCAGCAGGTGGCGGGCGTTATAGCGGCTGCCCACCACCAGGCTGCGCAGATAGGCTGCCGGAGAGATCCGCAGGGGCGTGAAAAACTGGTCGGCGCCATCCCTCAGGAAGGAGACGTAGCCGTAAATCCAGGGCACCGGCACATAGCCGTAGTGGCGGCGCAGCAGTTGAATGCACTCCTCGAACATGCGCCGCTTCCGGCCCAGGCTTTTATTGCGGCGGTGCATGCGCGATTGGGCCAGGTACTGCGGGATGGCGCGGAACCGGTAGCCGCGGGAGAGGCGGATCCACAGATCGTAATCGAAAGCCGACTGTAGCGAGGCATCCAGGCCGCCCACCGCCTCCACGGCTTCCCGCCGCAGGAAGCAGGCTGGCTGGCAGATGGGGCATTCGCGGCGGAACGCGGCGGGTGAGTAAGGCGCCACGGTGGGATAGCGGCCGAGGGTCTGTCCGTCCTCTCCGATCCAATAGCCTTCCCCATAGACGGCCGCCGCGGCGGGGTCTTCGACGAGGGCGGCGACGGCCGCGGAGACCGCCCCGGGCAGGTACAGATCGTCGGCCCCCAGCCAGGCCAGGATCTCCCCGCGGGCCTGCCGGAAGCCGCGGTTAATGGCATCGGCCGCGCCGCTATCGGGCGACGAGACGAACTGCAGGCGGCCGCGATAACGGTCGAGGATCGCGAGGGTCCGATCGGTGGAACCGCCATCCATGACGAGATATTCGATGTGCGGGTAGTCCTGCGCGAGCACACTTCGGATGGTTTCCTCAAGAAACTCCGCGGCGTTATACGAGGGCGTGATGACGCTGACGAGCGGCGCTTGCGGCGTAAGCCCATCATAACAGTAAGCAACCGCGCGGCTGAAGCCGGCGGCCTTGTAACTAAGCCATGCTAAACAGCGGCACAACTCGCTACGTTCGGCCCGCTTACGGCGGCCCTGCCTGCGGTCACGTTATGCCGTTCAGAGCCGCTACTTGGATTCTCGCGTCCTCGCACCAATTCAGGTACTTTGGGCTGTGGCGTAGAGCGTGCGTTTTCGTGGCGGCTACCGACAGCGAGATCATGGCGACTTCTTTCTTGCAGATCATGTACTGCGTTACATCCTCTAAGAATTTGCGGACCAATTTGCTGCTTATCTGCCCCCGGGAGCATTGGGTTCGCTGGTCAACCGTAATCGATCCCCCCAACGCTCTTGCATCCAGAGTAACGGCGCGGGATCTTTTTGGACAATTTCCGCAGTGACGGTATGTCCTCTCCTGGCGCGGGGCCGCGTTATCCCTATCCAACCTTCCCCATCAAGAAACCCAGCAGCATACGCTTTGTCAGCTAATGTTGGTGTCATTTTCATTGCGCACCTCGCGGTAACAGAGCCGGTGGAGGTCGAACTGGCGGAAGGTCTTGGAATCCCAGGCCATGCCGCTGATATAATCGCAGGCGGCATTCGAGGCGACCAGCGTACGCGCGAGGTCCGCAGCCTGGCTGGCGGTCGGTTCGAGTTTCAATTGCGCCGTCAGGTTCAATCGGTGTCAGTATGCGCCCAAGCCCCAATATTTACTAGGGCTGCGTACATATTGAAGGTACCGGTACAAAACAGGCAACCGATGCGGTCCCCTCCGCGCGGGGATTCCATGAAAGGCAGGGCAGAACGATAACCAGGACGATTGAGCAGATCGAAAACCGCAGAATCGCAAAGGTGGAACGCGAGCGCCTGAAGCGCGCTGCGGCTTTGCCCGGCGGCCGGATCGACACAAGCGATATTCCGGAGGTGAAGGACCGGGCCGGATGGGTGAGGGTGCATCAACATCCGGAACACCCTCTTCATCGCGTGCTGTTGCGTCTGCTGTCGATCCGGCTGCCGGAACCCGATATCGCGCTCGCGCAGCGGCTCGCCGGATCTAAAGGTCTGCCGTACCAGACCTACATCAAGTCGCTGCTGCACGAAGCGCTAGAGCGCGAGCGCTTGCTGGCCGGGCGGAAGTGAATGCGCATCCACTGGTTCTCCCCGCTCGCGCCCGCCCCGACCGACATCGCGCATTACACCGGCCGCCTGCTCCGGGCGCTCGGCGCGCGGGCCGAAGTGACCCTGTGGACCGGCCAGCCGCACTGGTATCCCAGCCTCGAACGCCATGCCGCCGTGCGCCGCTTCGATCCGCTGGATTTCCCCTGGCAGGATCTGAATGGCGCCGATGCCGTTTTCTACAACATCGGCAACGACGCGCGCTTCCACCACGCCATCGGGATGGTGTCCCGGCGGTTCCCCGGCTTCTCGATCATGCACGATATGCTGCTGCACGACTCGGTATTTTACGACTACCACGAGCGCCGCCGCCCTGACCGCGCCGCTTACCTGGAGATCATGCAATCGCTCTACGGGCCGCGCGGCCTGCGCGATGCCGAGATATATTGGGACAGCCTGCTGCCGCTGCCTGTAATGAACCGGATGGCGCTTGAAATGGGGCGGATGTACTCCTGCGCGCCGTACTTTTTGGAATCCAGCCTGGGAGCCATCGTGCACTCCCGCACCGCCGAACGCGCCCTGGAGAAAGAGGTGGATGTGCCGGTGATCCGCCTGCCCCTGCCATTCCCTGCCCGGCGCGCCCCGCGCCCGCATGAGGGGCCACCGCCCTGGAAGCTGGTGGTGTTCGGGTTTCTGGGCGCCAACCGGTGCCTGGAGCAGATTCTGACCGCCCTGGCGCGTCTCGCGGACTACCCCTTCCAGCTTCACATCTACGGCGAAATCCAGGACCGCGCCGGGGTGGCGGCCCTGCTGGAACGGCTGCCTTTGGCCGGCCGGGTGACGATCCACGGATTTGTTCCGGAAGTGGAGCTGGATCGGGCCCTGGCCTCGGCGCACCTGGCGCTCAATCTGCGTTACCCGACCAAGGGCGAGGCCTCCGGCAGCCAGCTCCGCATCTGGAGCCATGGGCTGCCCAGCCTGGTCACGCAGGTCGGCTGGTATGCCGAGCTGCCCCCCGGCACGGTTTCCTTCGTGCGGCCGGACTTCCTGGTGGAGGACCTGTGCGCGCATCTGCGGGCCTACGCCGCCCGGCCCGCCGGCTACGTGGAATCGGGCCTGCGCGGCCACGAATATTTCGTGGAGCGGCACTCGCCCAGGAGCTATGCCGCGAAAATCGTGGAGCTGGCCGCCCAGGCCGCGGTTTACCGCCAGCGGTGGAACGCGCTGCGCATGAGCGGCCGGGCGGTCGAAGGGCTGCAGGGATGGTTCCCTGCGGGAAAGCTGGGCGAATATGTGGACCGCGTAGCGGGGGTGGTGAGCGAGCTGGCTTGAGGGGCGCGGCGCCCGCTCTCAAGCGCTGGTCACGGCTGGCCGCGCAGCCGTTCGCACAACCGGCGCAACTCGGCGGGCGCCACCCAACCGGTTTCACCGCGATCGATGCTGCCGGCCATCCGCTCCAGCACCGCGCGGCCACCGGCGCCGTTCCACTCGAGCGACCCTTCCCGGTGCAGCTCTTCGGAGAGCAGGCTATCGATCGCGCCGGCGTCCGGGGAGACCGCGTGCGCCCTCTGCCAGTGCCCCGCCGCGGCCACGGCTCCCATCCCGATGAGCATCGCCATATGCGACGCCGCGCCGCGATCCAGCAGCAGCGGTACTCCCCTCAACCGATTGGCGAGCAGCCAGTGCGCCGCGCCGCGCCATCGCGCGGCTTTTACCAGCTTGAGCAGCTCGATGAGCGGAACATCTTCGAGCGGATACCGTGGCGGCCTTTCCAGCCGGAAATATCCCAGGCACTCTTTCTTCCACAGCCACGTCTCCCGATAGGAATCGTCAATGGGCCAGCCCGACGGATCCGCCACCGCCAGCAACGATGCCAGCAGGTTCTTGTCTCTCCATTGCGCCCACTCGCACCACTCGGCTTCCATCGCCGCCGTCCACAACGGGTAGGCATCCGCCGGTTCACCCGCCCAACGGGCATACGCGTACTGCATACAGCAGGTCCGGCGCAACAGCAGCTTGCACGACACGGCGAGCGCCAGGGGGTGCCCTTCGGGGGCGCCCTCCGGGGGTGACCCTTGGGCCGGCTGTTCCGAAAGGCCGTAAATACCGGGTGCCAGGCGCGCGAATTCGTCGCCGGTGGAGAGGTACAGAGCGACCGAGTGGGGCAGGATCTCGATGCCCTGCCCACGGATGAGGCGTTGCACCTGGGAAAACCGGAGCGGGCCGTGCTCTTCCAGAATCCGCCGGACGACTTCTAGATCGGCGACGTCCGTGCGGGATTTGCGCTCCTCGCCCCATCGGTGGAAAGTCACTTCATCCTCGCTGGAGCCTTCCGCTGCCGTCACCCGGCTTCCCGCCCGGCCGATTCCACACCAGCCCAAATCGCCCACCCGTAAGAACAAATGCGGATAGGCCACCATGGCGATCTCCGCATCCAACCGCGTGCAGGCGTCGTCGGCAAATTGGGAACGATACTCCTCCGCCAGCGGCCGGGCCCGGATCAACTGGCCGGCGTGACTGCCGGAAAGGATGCGGTGCAGGCGGATGGCCCGTGGCGCGTGAGTGCCCAGGGGCATCCGGGCTGCGTAACCCGCATACATCCGGCAACCGCCGCTCAGGCGAACCGCGGTCTCCACCACCCCTGTCCCGGCCCCCATCGCGCGCGCGAGCGATTCGAGCGGCCAGGGCCAGAGGATTTCGTCCGCCTCGGAGGTAAGCCGGAGGGTCAGCCCGTCGATTTCGGCCTCCGGAAACCGCGAGCGATACCAAGCCCTGGCCGTGGTGCGGGCGTTCGCCGACAACCAGTTTTCGAGCGTGCCATATTGGGACTCGATGCCGAACCGGAGATCGCCCGGCAGACGCGCGCCGGCCTTGACCATGCTCTCGGACTTCGACACGATGCCATGCTCGCCCGCCAGGGCGGTCCAGATGGTCTCATCGGCCGAAGCCAGCGCCTCCCGGATGGGCTGGGTACAAGTGGGGCGCCGCATGAGCCGCATGACTCGCTTGGCTGTTGGATCGATCTGGGGCAGGCTCAGCCGGCACAGGCGCGCGATTTCCTCGGGAGTGCGGCTCTGTCCGTCAAAACCATAGAGCGCGGCTATGAGTTCCTGTTCGGACTTGCTAACCGAGGCGAGCGCTTCCGCTATCCCGTTCACAGACCCTGCTTGACCGGCCGATAAAACGGATTGCGGACGGCGTTTTTCCAGAAGCTATCTAGCATCTAGCGAAGAACTCCTCGGCGTCGCGCCCTTGTCCCTGCCTGGACTGCTGCTCCAGGCCCTGGCGGATGCCTTCGCGAGCATCGGCGCGGGCGGCGATGTCGAGCAGGCGCTGAGCCGCTTGCTCTTTTTGATTCTGCTTCATAAAATCGGCGCTCCTCACTCCCCCGCGCAGTGGGTTTAAAGGTGATTGGGGCCAGGGAGCCGCCAACGGAGCAGAGGAAGAAGCCGCTCGACCAGAAGGTACGCTTATGCTTGCCCCAATAGACCGAGCCGAAACGATCCAGGACGGCCGACGCGCTCTTGCTTTTCAGCGCTCCCACGACGTTGCTGAGCGCCGCGGTCGGAGGGTACCACAGCAGCATGTGTATGTGATCCTCTTCGCCGTTCCACTCCAGAATTCGACAATTGTATTCGAGGGCGATACCATCCATACTGGACTTGATAAAGTCTCGCTTCTCAGAAGTGAGTGTATGCCTGCGAAATTTGGTGCAAAACACGACGTGTGCGGCCAGGTGGTAAACACAGTGGCTTGCACAGTCAAAATCAAGATTCCCGATACGCTTGCGCATCGCCTCGATTCCCTCCTGCCGGTGGCCGCCTCTTCGGTCGCCCGGATGCTCCGCAACCGCGGCGAGTCCAGCAGTAAATATTATCCCGAATTGCCCTCGGTCGTCTCGAAAAGCCTGATCGCCAAATACCAGCGCAACCCGAAATGCCGCGCGGTTTCCAGCCTTATAATCCCGGTCTGCGGCGACAAGGAACGGCAGATCAAATTCGAGGGCGCCGGCGTGCGCATCCCGGCGCTGTTCCAAAAAGAGATTCTGCCGCTGGCGCTGCCCCACCCATGCGTGGCCGACGAACTGGGCCGCCGCAATATCTCGGTCGAGTTCTTCATGCGCCGCGGCGAATGGTACGGAGCGTTCTCCTACAACACGCTGGCCGCGCCGCGCTTTCAGCCCACGGGCATGGTGGGGGTGGACCGCAATTCCGTGGGCCACGTGGCGACCATGGCCGACCCGCAGACCGGCACGGTGCTGCATCTCGGATTCAACCCCGCACGCACCAAAGCGTCGTGGCGCGGGCGCAAGCGCAACCTTCAGAAAGGGAGAAAACACCGGCTGCTGTGCATGATCAAGCGCAAGCAGTCCAGACGGACGAAGCACGAAAATCACACCGTGTCCAAAAGTCATCGTGGACTACGCCGCCACACATCGACGCGCCATTGCCATCGAAGACCTGGGGCAAGTGCGGGCGAAGGGTTCCAAGATCCGTTCCTATACGGAGCGGTCGCAGTGGGCCTTCGCTCAGCTTCTCCAGTTCATTCTTTACAAGGCCGCTTTGCGCGGGGTAGAGGTTATCCAGGTTCACCCTGCCTACAGTTCGCAGGAGTGTTCCAGATGCCAAGGATTGACCAGGCCGACAGGTAAGAAGTTCTGCTGCCAGCACTGCGGACACAATGACCATCGGGATGCTAACGCGGCTTTCACCCTCGCTTTACGGGTCGAGCCTACCGGTGGAATAGCGCGAGACTCAGAGGGCTCGCGTTGGGGTCTATTGGTGGCCCCCTTTCCGGGAAGCATGGGCGCGTCTTCAGGGCCGGCGAGGCTGACGACATGCCGGTGAGCAAACGGAATCCCAGCGTTCACGCTGGGAGCTGGAGATTGGCCATTTGCGCGGAGCCGACGCCCGGGGAGCGAGAAGGCCTCGAAGATTTCTCTGGACATCCGCGAGGTATTTCTGTAAGGTGAGCATGAGGGCCTGCCAGAGGCAGGTGAC
>Ga0187872_10001045_pt1 | contig 29564 bp, 23 predicted proteins | sample June2016WEW_16_4_FD_132973 | JGI IMG/M metagenome (GOLD analysis project Ga0187872, IMG submission 132973) | Peatland microbial communities from SPRUCE experiment site at the Marcell Experimental Forest, Minnesota, USA - June2016WEW_16_40 | ecosystem: Environmental > Terrestrial > Soil >...
CATCCACGAGGTGCTGCTGCTGGAAAACGAGGAGCAAGCGCGCGCAAGGTGCCTGGACCCCAAGCGCAACCGGGGCCGGGAAGCGGCGCAGACGGCGCTGGCCATGGCGCAGGTGATGGCCGGTCTGGCCTGAATTTCCTTTCGACGCGCCCGCCAATCCTGTCTAACGTTTCGGGCGATGGCCAGCAACGCCCAACTCACGCCCATGATGGCGCAGTATCGCCGCATCAAGAGCGAACTGCCCAAAGACGCGCTGCTGCTGTTTCGGCTGGGTGACTTTTACGAGATGTTCTTCGAGGACGCCCAGGCGGGGGCGCAACTGCTCAATGTGGCGTTGACCCGGCGCGGCGTCGTGCCGATGTGCGGCATTCCCTTCCACGCCGCCCATGCCTACATCGGGCGCCTGCTCAAGGCCGGCCGCAAAGTCGCCATCTGCGACCAGATGGAAGATGCCCGGCCCGGGCAATTGGTGAAACGCGAGGTGACGCAAATCCTGAGCCCGGGGACGCACTTTGATGAGCGAATGCTCAAGGCGGAGCGGAACAATTTTCTGGCGGCAGTGTATCCGGCCGGGCGGACGTTCGGCCTGGCATTCACGGATTTGACCACCGGCGATTTCATGACGACGGAAGTCGAGGGGGACACGGAGGTGCTGACGGAGCTGCAGCGGCTGCGGCCGGCGGAGCTGATTTATCCAGGGGAAGCGGGGGCCGTGAGGGACTTGCTGCGGGGTGGGAGTCGTGGGTCTGAGGGAGAACGGGGACCCCTCACCCCGACCCTCTCCCCATCCGATGGGGAGAGGGGGACCACCAAGCCTGGGGAGGAAGGGGTGCGGCAGGTAGGGCGCGCTGTCCCCAGCGCGCCGGGGGAGGGAACCCCAATCCCCGGCGCGCTGGGGACAGCGCGCCCTACCCCTGAAGCGGTTGGGCAACAGGCCGTTGCCTCGGCGGCGACGGGATATGGCTGGATACTGAACGGCTACGACGATTGGGTCTTTGCGCCGGAGACGGCGTTGTTCACGGTGCGCGAGCATTTCAAAGTCGCCTCGCTGGACGGCTTCGGGTTAAGGGACCGCACGGCGGCTATTGGGGCAGCCGGGGCGGTGTTGCATTACCTCACGCAACACCTGCGGCGCGACGTGGCGAACCTCACGCGCATTTCGTTCTACCAAAGGAGCGATTACCTGACGCTTGACTTCACCACGCTGAGGCATCTTGAAATCCTGGAGCCGTTGCATCATGACGCCCCGCGGAATGCGTCGCTTTACGGCGCGCTCAATCGCACAGTTACACCTATGGGCGCGCGGCGGCTGCGTGATTGGCTCTCCCAACCGCTCGCCACGGTGGAACCGATTCGGCGGAGGCAGGAAGCGGTGCAGACGTTCGTGGAGAATGCCGCCGGTCTGGAAGAGCTTCGCGCGCAACTTGCGCAGGTGCGGGACTTGGAGCGGACGCTCGGGCGCCTGAGCGCGGGAACCGGAAATGCGCGTGATTTAATCGCGCTGCGCATGGCGTTGGAACAGATTCCGCGGCTCAGGCAAATTGTCCGGGAATTGACGACGGCGGATGCGAAGAGGGGCGGGCGAAGTGCGGAAGGCGGAAGGCGGAATGCGGAATTGGATCAGAACCTCCTTCCCTCGTCTCCGGCGGATACGGCGGGAGGGCGAGCGTCCCCGCGAGCCCAAACGTCTCCGGAAAATGAGGCTCGCGGGGACGCTCGCCCTCCCTTGCTGGAGGAATTGGAGGGCTGGGCCACCGAACTGCCGGACCTCGGGGAGCTGATTGGGCGGGCAATTGTCGCTGAGCCGCCGCTGGCGGTGAAGGAAGGCGGCATGATTCGGGACGGCTTCGACCCTGGTCTGGACGAACTGCGCACGGCCATGCGCGGGGGCAAGGATTGGATCGCGAAATTGCAGCAGGATGAAATCGCGCGCACCGGCATCCAATCCCTCAAGGTGCGTTTCAACTCGGTGTTCGGCTACTACATCGAGGTGACGAAGGCAAACCTCGACCAGGTGCCGCCCGATTACATCCGCAAGCAGACCATCGCCAACGGCGAACGGTTCATCACGCCTGAGTTGAAGGAGATGGAGGGCAAAATCCTGGGCGCCGAAGAGCGGGGCGTGAAGCTGGAATATGAATTGTTCCAGCGCGTGCGCGAGGCCGTGCTCGGGCGGCTGCTGGAAACCCAACAAACGGCGGCGGCACTGGCGCAACTGGACGTGCTGGGATCATTTGCCGAGACCGCGCGCCTCTACAGCTACTGCCGTCCGCAGATCGGCAACGAAGGCCGCCTGTTTATCCGGGAGGGCCGGCATCCGGTGCTGGAACAGAACTTGAGCGAGGAACGCTTTGTGCCCAACGACGCGCGGTTGGACGGCGAGACGCAAATCGCGCTCATCACCGGGCCGAATATGGCGGGCAAGAGCACCTACATACGGCAGGTGGCGCTGCTCGCATTGCTGGCGCAGACGGGGTCGTTTATCCCGGCCGCGGAGGCCCGGATTGACTTGGTGGACCGCATCTTTACGCGCATCGGGGCGAGCGACGATCTGGCGCGCGGACAGTCCACGTTCATGGTGGAGATGTGCGAGACGGCGAACATCCTGAACAATGCTACCCCCCGCAGCCTGATCATCCTGGATGAGATTGGCCGCGGCACGAGCACATTCGACGGGCTAAGCCTGGCGTGGAGCATCCTCGAGCACCTGCACAACCAGGTGGGCGCGAAAACGCTCTTTGCGACGCATTACCATGAGTTGACCGAACTGGCGGCCCGCTTGCCGCGGCTGAAGAATTTCAACGTCGCCGTGCGCGAATGGCACGACCAGATCGTGTTTCTGCGCAAGATCGTCGAAGGCGGAACCGACAAGAGCTACGGCATCCAGGTGGCCCGGCTGGCGGGCGTGCCCAAGGGCGTCCTGGAACGAGCGAAGCAGATCCTGGGCAACCTCGAGGAGTCCGAACTCACGCCCGAGGGCAATGTGCGCCAGGCCACGCGCCGGCAGCAGGACCGCGACAAGCTCAAGCAACTGGCGCCGCCGCCGCAGATGGATTTGTTCGGATAAGAGACTTCACCGAGGCTGTCGGGCACGAAGCAAAAGGGCGTTCTACGGCTTTCTTGAGCGGCCTGGCTCCCCCCGCAAATTGCCGGTTGCGGCTTCGGCGGGGTTCAGTTAAGATAATGCACAACATGAAGATAACAGAAGCCCTGGTTGCGGAGCATACCATATTCTTGACCGTATTCGATCAGATCGAGCGGGTGCTGCCCAGCCTCGCCACGCCAACGGAGGTCAGGACGATGGCCAGCATCATGGAGCGGCTGCTGGAGGAGCACGCCAAGACCGAAACCAACCTCGCCTATCTGGCCCTGGATCATGTGCTGGCAGACAACGGCGAGCTTAAGCGCATGCACCACGACCATCATGAGATCGACGACCGGTTGCGAAAAGTGCATACGGCAAAGACTTGCGCCGAAGCGCGGCGCCTCCTGAAGGTGACAATCGCGGGCACGCGTGAGCACTTTCGCGCGGAAGAGCGCAGCGTGTTTCCGTTGCTCGAGAAGGTGCTCCGGCAGGAAACGCTCGCCGAATTGGGACAGAGCTGGCTGCAGCGGCAGGCAACGCCAGCGAGCCACGCTTAACCCGGCCAACCTGCCGGCGACCGGAGTTCACCACCTCTCAAAGTGAACGTAGTCGCGGTTGAATCTTGTTCGGGGTTCCTTCGCCTCAGCCGGGCAGCCGATGGAGATGCAGGCGACCGGAACCACCGACGGTGGCAGTGACAGAATCCGTTTGAGGCAGTTCATGCGTTGTTCCCGGGGATGAACGCCCAACCAGCAAGCCCCGAGCCCGAGCAGGTGGGCGCACAACAGCAGATTCTCAATCGCCGCAGAGCAATCCTGGAACAGGTAACTGAGTTGCTGGTCGTGCGCCGCCTGGAGGTCGCCGCAGACGGCGATGCCCAGGGCGGCACTGGCGAGCATCTGACCGTTAGGCAAAGCGGCGGAGATTTCCGAGAGCGTCTGCCGGCTGCGGACCACCACAAACCGCCACGGGTCTTTGGCGGCCGCGGAAGGGGCCGCCATCGCGGCCTCAAGGAGCTTTTGCACCGCCGCCTCGCTCACTGACCCGGTCGAATAGAGGCGGATGCTCCTTCGACCGAAGATAAGCCCAAGTTTCTCGTCCATATTCGTATTCATAAAGGTTTGCGCAGGTGAAGAATAGCCTGCCCTCCCCGGCTCAACGCAAGCATTCCCGAACCAGCAACCTTGGGCCGGGCAACGCGCGCCTGCGCTTTGGCGGCTTGCGCTTTGGCTCGATCTATGGCAGGAATTCCGCCGGTGCGGGTTGGTTTCCTGCACCTTCATAGTTCGGGCGGCCACCTGAGCAGGCGCCGCCCGTCTTTCGTGGTTGGGTTGGGTCGGGGCGACCCGGTGTCAAAATCGGGTCGCCCTTGTGTGCGCCGCCGCGCGCTCTCCGCGCCGCCGCTTGAGCTGGGACAGCCGAAGGTCAAACGCGAAGACAAGAAGGGCGCAGCCAGCGAAGACTGCGCCCCCGAAAAGCGGTCACTGAGCCCCACAACAAGCCCTGCAACCGCCCTTCCCGTTCCCTGCCTGGGAACGGCAAGATCATGCCACGACCCGCAGGATGCGCAATTCCATGGATTACGTACGCCCTGTAGGTAAATGAACGGACAAGACCCTTCTCAAGTCCACGATACAGGGTGGAATGGCAGGCCAGACTGATGCTTCCCGGAGCAGAATCGCTCTGCTTCTGCCTTTTCAGTTCCGCGCGGTCACCAGTACGATTCCCTGCCCGGGGCGGAGGGTGTAACAGAAAGGCTCGTGAATGTATTCGAGGGGATATTCGGGGGAAACATCCCGCAGCGGCGCGCCGGCCTGAACGAGGTCCCGGAAGTGGTCCGCCGCAAACTCCTGATGCTGCTGCGGGTCTTTGTTCAAAATCAGCAGCGCTTCGTCCTTGTGCTTCGCCGAGGCCTTCCACATCAGCAGGATATTCGGGTTCTGGCACGGAAAAATGCTCGTGGGACTTTCCTCATGGAATACGGCGTAGCCCTTTTTGATCGCGTTCACTCTCGCAATGTAGGAGGTCAGGTCGATGCCGGTCTTTTCCCAGTCCGCCGGGGTGGTCTGTGTAACGTGCAGCGGTTTGCGGAAGCCGAACTCGAATCCCATCGGCATCATCACTCCCGCGGAGAAGAGGGCCGCAAACAGATAACGCTGCTTCAGCCCGTCGAGGTTCCCGTTCATTTCCGCGCAGAGACGGGGCGTATCATGGCTCTCCGGGAAGCTGATCGAGCGGGTGGTCTCGCGCACCAAGTTGTATTGCTCGATCAACCACCAATCGTGGAAGTTCCACCACTTCGAGCTGTTGAACACGTAATCAAAGCCCGCGCGGGCGGTTTCCACCGTCTGATCGGCGGAGCAGCCCAGCGTTTCGGCGACAAAACGTGTGCCGGGATGCCGGGCCTTGATGTCCCGGATCAGCCGGCGCCAGAAACTGCCCGGGACCTGGTAGGCGGCGTCGCAGCGGAAGCCCTCGAACCCGAGCGCCAGCAGATGCTCGACCACACTGAGGCAATAGCGATACAGCCCTTCCGGGTCGCGCGTGTGCCGGTGATCGAACTGGGCCAGGTCCTTCCAGATGACTTTCTCCCCGTTGTGCTGGCAGAATGAGTTCGCGATCCGGCCATCCGGCCCCCGGACGAACCATTCCGGGTGCTCGCGCGTCAACTGTGAGTCAATGGCGCAGTGATTGATGACCAGGTCAATCATCATCTTCAAGCCGCCGGCACGGGCGGTCGCAATCATCTGGCGGACCTGTTCGTCGGGCGGCGCGGCGCTCTGCCGGTCCAGCAGGGCCGGGTTGACCCGGAAATAATCGGCAATCGAATAGAGACTGCGTGAAGCGCCCGGTTGCTGGATTGGATTGACGAATACCCAATCGAAGCCCATCGCCGCCGCCCGGGAGAAATGCTCACCCCAGCGGGAAAACGGCCCGGCAAGGAGGGGGAAAAGATTGTAGAGAGTCATGGATGCAACGTCACTTCGCAGTCACCACTACGTAGTTCCGTTTGCCCTTGCGCAGCAGCAGATGCTTGCCGAAAAGCAGATCCTTCGTCGTGACGGTGCGCTGGAAACTCGCCTCGCGAATGTTGTTCACGTAAGCGCCGCCGCCCTCAATGTCCTTCCGGGCCTGGCCCTTGGACTGGCAGAGGCCGCCGTGCACCATCAGTTCGACTAGCGGCTTGCCGGTCCCGTCGAGTTCGGCCTTCCCGATCTCCTTGGTCGGCACTTCGCCTACGATTTCGTTGAAGGTGGTTTCGGAGATGCCGGCCAGGTCGCCGCCGAATAGGATTTCGCTGGCCCGCATGGCCTCCGCCGTCGCGCTCGGGCCGTGGACCAAATCCGTCACCGCCTTGGCCAGCGCCTTGTGCGCCATGCGGGCGCCGGGGTTTTCCGTGTGCTGCTTCTCCAGTGCGGCGATTTCGTCCCGGCTGAGGAATGTGAAGAACTTCAGGTAGCGAATCACGTCCCGGTCGTCGGTCCGAATCCAGTACTGGTAGAACCGGTAAACGCTGGTGCGGCTGGGATCGAGCCAAACGGCGCCGCTGACGCTCTTGCCGAACTTGCTGCCGTCGGCGTTGGTGATGAGCGGCAGGGTGAGGCCATAGACGCTGCGCCCGAGTTTCCTGCGGGTAAGGTCAATGCCCGCGGTAATGTTGCCCCATTGATCGCTGCCGCCGATTTGCAGTTCGCAATTGTAGTCCCGGCACAGCACGTAGAAGTCGAAAGCCTGCAGCAGCATGTAACTGAACTCGGTGTAGCTGATGCCCGCCTCGCGATCTTCCATGCGCGCGCGCACGCTCTCCTTCGCCACCATTTGGTTGACGGAAAAATGCTTGCCGATGTCGCGCAGGAACTCGAGGTAGCTCACGGGCGCCGTCCAAGTCGCATTATCCAGCAGCCGGGCGGGATTGGCCGGGGCGTCGAAATCCAGCAAGCGGCGGAGTTGCTCCTTGATCTTGGCGATGTTGGCGTCGAGGACTTCTTTGGTGAGCAACTGGCGCTCCTGCGTCCTGCCGCTCGGGTCGCCGATGGACCCCGTTGCCCCCCCGGCCAGCGGGATGGGGTGATGGCCCAGCAATTGAAACCGGCGCAGCGCCAAAAGCGGCACCAGGTTGCCCACGTGCAAGCTGTCGGCGGTCGGATCGAAACCGCAGTAGAGTGTAATCGGCCCGGGGCTGACTCGCTTCGCCAACTCTTGCGGGTCGGTGCAATCGGCCACCAAGCCGCGCCATTGAAGTTCGTCCAAAATGTTCATCGAAGGGAGGATAATTTGCCGAAGGCCGATTCCCAACACCGACTTTCGCCACGCGCAGAAAACAGGCAGGCCGTTTGCAGCCCGCCTGTTCGTGAATCGGTCTATAACCCTGTGTGTTACTCCTTTACGCCTTCCTGCTTCGCCTCGTCGGCCGCGTCGAAGGCGTGCTGGAGGGCGACGAGGTCCTCGCCCGGCTTCAGCGCGTCCAGCGCGGCCTGCTCGGCCTTGAGTTGCTCGTTGGAGTAATTGGCCGCCTTGATGGACAGGCCGATGCGCCGCTCGCTCTTGTCAATCTTGATGACCCGCGCGGTGACTTCCTGGCCGACCTTGAGCACGTTCTTGATCTTGTCGATGCGCTCTTCGCTGATCTGCGAGATGTGCACCAGCCCGTCAATTTCATGTTGCAAGCCGACGAACGCGCCGAAGCTGGCCAGCTTGGTGACTTTGCCGGTGACCAGGTCCCCGACCTTGTAAAGCTGGTCGATGCCTTCCCACGGGTCGGGCGTGAGCTGCTTCATCCCCACGGCAATGCGCTGGTTGGCCTTGTCCACTTCCAGCACCAGGGCTTCGACTTCGTCGCCCTTCTTGATCACCTCCGAGGGGTGGTTGATCTTCCGCGTCCAGGACATGTCCGACACGTGGATCATGCCGTCCATGCCTTCTTCCAGTTCGATGAATGCGCCGTAGCTGGTGAGATTGCGAATCTTGCCTTTGACGCGGGTGCCGGCCGGGTATTTCTCCTGGGCCTTCTCCCACGGGTTGGCTTCAAGCTGTCGCAAGCCGAGCGAGATCTTCTGCTCTTCGCGGTTGATGCCGAGGACGACCGCCTCGATCTCCTGATCCGGTTTGAGCATATCCGAGGGTTTGGCCACGCGCTTGGTCCACGAAAGCTCGGTAACGTGTACCAGCCCTTCGACGCCGGGTTCGAGTTCCACGAACGCGCCATAAGGCACCAAGTTGACCACCCGACCTTTGACTCTGGCGCCCACCGGGTATTTCTGTTCGATGGTGTCCCACGGGTTGGCCAGCTTTTGCTTCAGACCCAGGCTGACGCGTTCCTTCTCCCGATTGATGTCCAGCACAACCACATCGATGTCCTGGCCGACCTTGAGAATCTCGGACGGGTGGCTAACGCGGCCCCAGCTCATGTCCGTGATGTGCAGGAGCCCGTCGATGCCGTTCAGATCGATGAAGGCGCCGAAATCCGTGATATTCTTGACCGTGCCCTTGCGGATGTCGCCCGGGGTCATTTCCGAGAGCAGCTTCTGGCGGCGCTCGGTCCGCTCCTGCTCGATCAATTCGCGGCGCGACAGGACGATGTTCTGTCGCTCCTGGTTGATCTTGACGACCTTGAAATGGTAAGTGTTGCCGACGTATTGGGTGAGGTTTTTCGGGGTGAGGATGTCAATTTGCGAAGCGGGCAGAAAGGCCTCGACGCCGATGTTGACCACCAAACCGCCTTTGACGATGGCTTTGACTTTGCCGGCGATGGTGCCGCCTTCGTTGCAAATAGTGAGGATGCGTTCCCAGTTCTGTTTGAACTCCGCCTTCTCCTTGGAGAGGACGACCATGCCCTCCTTGTCTTCGAGCTTCTCGATTAAAACGTCAATCTGGTCGCCGACCTTGACGGTTTTGATGTCCTCAAACTCGTTGCCCGAGATGACCCCCTCGCTCTTGTAACCGATATCCACGAGGACCTCTTTGGAACCAACTTCGATAATAGTGCCTTTGACGATACTGCCAGCCGCAAAGGGCAGCTTGCCCGTTTGCCTCATGGCCTCTTCCATTGTGAGCATAATTTAATGACTAACTTTCCTGACGACGAACCTGGGGGAGACTGGGTCAGCGCGCGGCCTTCCGAGACTCCATTGCCTAACGGACCAGACGTTGCGGTGGCAACGGAGGTTGAGGGTTAGGTTTTTCGTTAACTTCTATTTCTCAGCCTCAATGAACGTCCGCACACACGGCGTTCAGGCGGCTCAAAACATAAGCAGTCCAGGGCAGGATGCAAGCGAAATAATGCGAATTCCGCAAACATTCAACTTGCTGGCCTTTTCAACGATGGTTAGGTTGCTTCGGGCGGGGCGGTCCCGCGCTCCGTCCGTTCCTATGCAAACAAATACGGAAATCGGCTACAACTCGAAGGTCGAAGGCGACGTGATCGTCACCCGCCTCGACGCGGCCCTGAACTGGTTCCACCGGAACCTCGATGCCGGCTCGAACTGGGGCCGCAAGAATTCACTCTGGCCCATGCCTATGGGGCTGGCCTGTTGCGCCATTGAACTCATGGCCGCCGGGGCCAGCCGCTTCGACATCTCCCGCTTCGGCGCCGAGGTCATGCGCTTCTCCCCCCGCCAATCCGACGTCATGATCGTCTCCGGCACGGTCACTTACAAGATGGCGCTGGCCGTGAAGCGGATTTACGAGCAGATGCCCGAGCCGAAATGGGTCATCGCTATGGGCGCCTGCGCCTCCACCGGCGGCATGTACCGCAGCTACGCAGTCTTGCAGGGGGTTGATCGCATCCTGCCCGTGGACTTTTACGTCGCCGGCTGCCCGCCTCGTCCCGAAGCCCTCCTCGACGCCCTGATCAAACTGCAAAACAAAGTCGCCCGGGAACCCGCTATGGCCACGTTGAAGAAAGTCGCCTGACCCGTCGCTCCAGCTTCTTAGGATGAACCCCCTCGAACTAGCCCAGCAACTCCGAGCCAAATTCCCCGGCTTGATCGCCGACCCGGTCGAGTTCCGGAGCGAAATCACGCTCAAGGTGGCGGACGCCGAGCGAATGCCTGAAATTTGCGCTTTCGCCAAAAAAGAGTTGGGGTTCGACTACCTCGTGGACATTACGAGCGTGGACAACTACGGGGACGACCCGCGCTTCCTGATCGTCTATCACCTCTATGGTTACGGCCACCTCTGCCATCTCCGCCTCAAGACCGACGTGAGCGAGGAAAAGGGCGATTTGCCCACCGTCACCGCGGTGTGGCGAACGGCCGATTGGCACGAGCGGGAGATTTACGACATGATGGGCCTTCGTTTCCGCGGCCACCCCGACCTGCGCCGGATTCTGATGTGGGAGGGCTACCCCCATTTCCCGCTCCGCAAGGATTTCCCCCTGGCCGGCAAGCCGACCGACGTTCCCGAGGTCGCTTTTACCGACGCCGCGCCACTGGCCGGTGGACCCTTCGTCACCATCGCCGGCGGCAAAGACACCATCTCGCGCGAGCCGCGGGTGCGGATTCCCGATACGGATGCCCTGGAAACCAACGCGCGCCTCGAGCGACGCCACGACATCAAAGAGGCCCACGGCCACTCCCACGGTCCCGGCCCCATTGAACCCAAGCACTGACTATGGCCGAGGCTCGCAACATCCATGAAATTGTAGCCGCCGACGGCAGTCGGCGCACTTTTCCTCAGCCACAGAAATCAGTGCCGACTGCCGTCGGCAACTACGATCCCTTGAGTCCGCCCTCGGACGGGCTTGAAGGCGAGAAAATGGTCTTGAACGTGGGGCCTTCCCACCCGGCCACCCACGGCGTGTTGCGCATCGTTCTCGAGCTGGATGGCGAGATCATCACCCGCGCCAGGCCGGAGGTCGGCTATCTGCATCGTGGCGACGAGAAGATCGCCGAGAACTTCACCTATACCCAATTCATCCCGTACACCGACCGGCTGGATTACCTCGCCCCGCTCGCCAACAACGTCGCCTACGCCCTCGCGGTCGAGAAACTGCTCGGCATTGACCGCCAATTGCCGCCGCGCTGTCAGTTCATCCGCGTCGTATGCTGCGAACTCGCCCGCATCTCCTCGCACCTCCTCGGCGTCGGCTGCTATGCTATGGATGTCGGGGCGATGACCGTCTTCCTCCACACCTTCACCGAGCGCGAAAAGATCTATAACCTCTGCGAGTCGCTCACCGGCGCGCGGTTCACCACCGCTTACACCCGCATCGGCGGCCTTTCGCGCGACCTTCCGCCCGGCTGGACCGAGCAGTGCCGGAAGTTCCTCAACGAGGTCGTCGTGAACATTGACGAGACCGAGACCTTCCTCACCCGCAACCGCATTTTCGTGGACCGCACCCAGGGCGTCGGCGTGATCCCCAAAGACGTCGCGATTGACTACGGCCTCACTGGCCCGAACCTCCGCGGCAGCGGCGTCGAACACGACCTGCGCAAGGCGCATCCGTATCTGGTCTATGACCAACTGAAATTCGACGTGCCCGTCGGCGCCGCCGGTGATTGCTACGACCGCTATCTGGTGCGCATGGAGGAAATGCGCCAGAGCGTGCGGATTGTGCATCAGTGCCTCGACCAGTTGCCCGGCGGCCCCATCAACGTGCCCGATGGAAAGATTGTGCTGCCGCCCAAAGACCGCGTGCTGACGCGCATGGAGGAGCTGATTCACCATTTCATCAACGTCACGCAGGGCGTGAACGCGCCCCCCGGCGAAATTTACTTCGGGCACGAGAACCCGAAGGGCGAATTGGGCTTCTACATCAACAGCAAAGGCGGGGGCACACCCCACCGGCTGAAGATTCGCTCCCCGTCCTTCGTGAACCTGAGCATCCTCTCGTGGCTATTGCCGGGTCACATGCTCAGCGACGTCGTCGCCGTCCTCGGCTCGTTTGATTTTGTCATGGGAGAATGCGACCGATGAACGACATCCACCCAACCGAGCCGATCCCCAATCCGTTGCTGAACCAGCCGGATTTCGCCGTGCCCGCCGCCCTCCAGGCGGAGATTGACGAGTTGATCACCCATTATCTCAACAAGCGGAGCGCCTCTCTGATGCTGCTGCACGCCATCCAGGAACACTTCGGCCACATCTCGCGCCAGGCGGTCGAATGGGTCGCCGCCAAACTGGAACTTCAGCCCATCAACATTTACGAATTGGTCACCTTCTACCCGATGTTTCACGTTAGGCCGGTGGGCAAATACCACTTCAAGATTTGCCGCACCCTGAGTTGCGCGCTCGGCGGGTCCTACGCCCTGCACGAGCACCTTTGCAAACAGCTTGGCCTCGACCCCCGCCAGCACGGTCCGCAGACGACCAGGGACGGGAAGTTCACCGTCGAATTCGTCGAATGCCTCGCTGGCTGCGGCAAGGCCCCGGTGATGATGTGCAACGACGCCTTCCACGAAGGCGTTTCCGCGCAACAGGCCGACCAGATTCTGCGCGACTGCCGCTTCTAACCGGGAAATTTCCTGGCATGTAGCCGCCGACGGCAGTCGGCGCCATCTTTGGAGACTCAGAATCAGCGCCGACTGCCGTCGGTGGCTACACCCTGTCGGCGGTTTGTGCGAGGGATGAGAATGCCGGGCTAGCAGGTGCCGAGGATGTGAAAGCGGGTGCAGACGGCACGCCCTTGGCTCTGCGGCGTGCGAACCGCGGATGGTAGTATCGTGGGCGGGGTCTATCGGGCAGGTGAGCTTGAGGGTAACGAAAAGAACTTTTCGATGCCATCTTCAACCAGCTCGGCGCTTGGGCCAGGCCAGGACCAGCAGCAGGAGACCAGCGCTGGCCAGCGAGATGAGCAGCCCCGGAACCAAACGGTTCTGGTGGAAGTACACCCGCACCTGGTGCCGCCCCGCAGGGACGGGAATCGCCCTCATCCAGAGATTCGCCGGCAGGCAGGTACAAACCCGTCCGTCAATTTCGGCCCGCCAGCCCGGATACCAGGCTTCGGCCAGCACCAGCAACGCCTTCTCCTTGGCTTCCACCTCAACCCACACAGAGTTGGGCTCAAACCGCCGGATAAGCGCCGCCGTGCCGGGCCAGACGCTCTCCCGAGGCAACGGTTCCGCCAGAGGTTCTTCGAGCAGGGCGCTACGATGGATATCGTGGCCCTCCGCGAGTCGGGTGAGAATCGTGCCGTAATCTCCGACCACTTCGCCGGCATAGACCAAAAAGGCTCGCGGCGCCGGGTTGGTCGCCACCTGCAGGATTCCGGTAGTCGGGTCGATACCAGCCGCTAAAGCCAGGTCGGGATAAGGGAAGGGGCCGTGGTCGTACACCTCCTTTGCTAGCGAGAAGTTTAGGAACTCTGGAGGCCGAATCCCGAGCATTGCGTGCAGATAATCCCAGGGGCGCCTTAAAAACAGCGAGCATTCGGCATCGAAACTACTGTAACGGTCAACCATGGCGTAATTCGCCGGCACGAACCACCAGGGCACACAAACGCGCGGCGGTGGCCGGAACGGTCGCATCAAGCCCCACCCTCGCAGTTGCGCCACGAGGGTCTTCTGGAACGGGTGGTCCGGCGGCCCCGGGTAAATGGTGGAATAGGTGTAAGTCCTCTTGATCACCCAGGTCGCGTACACTAATCCCAACCCCTGCAAGCAAACCAACCCGATAAGGAATGACCGAACTGGGTAATTGAGATTGTAGGTCCATAAGGCCCGGAGGTAGGGGTGTGGCCGGCTCAACCAGATCCCCGTCGCGCAAATCAACACCAGCACTATCAGCAGAGCCGCGCGCGTGTGGAAGCGGAAACCGGCGAAGCCGGGCAGCCATTTGTAAAACAGCCCGAAGAAAGGGGTGCTGTCCCCCATCGCGATCAGCAAAGCGACCACCAGTACCGCCAGCAAGCCGCGCACGTTGCGTTCGCGCACCAGGCACAATCCCGCCAGTCCCAATAGCAGAACAATCGGGCCGACAAAGAGGTGCATCTCCCAATTGAACCAGGAGTACCCTTCCGACAGCCCGATGGGACTGACCAGGCTGCCCAGGGCTTCCCATTGCAACTTGCCGTAACTTGTAAACGCGGGCGAAGCCCCAACTCGATTTCCATGCCGAACCAACTCCAGGAACGGCAGCAATACCACGGCGACCAGCCCCAGGCACCAGAGACACGCTCCGCCCAATTGGCAGAAACCCCTTCCGGCGTCGCGCAGCGCTGCCTGCCAGGGGCGCCTCGGGGCCCGGCTGACGATGAACACCGCCTGGCCGACCCCCGTAAACCAGAACACTTGCGGGTGGCCGCACAGAAACTGCAACGCCAGCAACAATGCATAGCGGGCAGTCCGCCAACCCTGCCACGCCTCTTCCGTGCGCAAGGCGTAATGAAACAGCCACGGCACATAGCAGAGGGCGCAGCAGTAGAGCACCTGCCCGGTCATCCACCTTGCCGTCAGCGCGCCTGAGGCCAAGTAACTGAAGGCCATGAAATAGCTCTGCCACCACCCTGCCTGCAACGTTCCGGCCAGCTTTCTCATGCCGAAAACCGCCAGTGTGCAGTGCAGCCAGACCAGGAGGAACAGCCCAGCTCGCTGTCCCAGGCAAATCAGGTACAAAGGCGGATAGAACACTGCATTCTGCATATCCGCCAGGTAGGGCCGGCCCAACCCGATATACGGATTCCACAGCGGCAGGCGGTCTTCGCGCACCGTATCCGCCAGAAACTGAAAGTTCGCCTTGTAAAACTGCACGTAGTCCGCGCTTTCCAGGAGGGTGGGCGCGAGGAAGCACAAGCCCGCCGCGAACACTGCCGTAGCGAGCACGACCAACAGGTTCTCCCACCGGGCGCGAAATTGTCCACCTGACATGCCCTCAGAGAAGCATCCCACCGGGCAGCGTCAATCCAAAAGCCTGCACGCTTTTCCGGCGGGTCGAGAGCGGGCCTGTCGAAATGGCAAAGGGGTCAGATTGGCGAGTCGGCGGCGGCGGCCAGCCATGACCGCAATGCGGGAACCAGAGTCAGCCGAGGCCATAGTACCGGGAGCAACGAGCCGGGGGCCGGAGACCGGCCCGCGCCAACGAACAGACCGCGGCTGTCCGCTTTTGCCCACATTTTGCTTGTGTTTTGGGCCAGCTTTTGAGATAATCAAAGCAATGGATGCGTTCGAACGAGCGAAATAAGCAAACAGAACAGACAAAAGATAACAGATTGAATTATGAGCATTCTAAAACTTCACGCCGGGCGGTTTTCAGTCCACAGCAGTGTCCTGTTCGCCGTGGCAGGCTTCGCGCTGGCAGCGCCGGCCCAGATCCCGATGGCCTGGGAGCCTTTCAGCCGGACGGCCAAGTGGGAAGTTTATGGCATCGGCCAGTACCTCCACTCGGATGACATTCGCTTCAACGGCCCCCTGGGGGATGTGAAAGTCAAAATGGACGACACTGGCCTGGGCGGCTTCGGCCTGGCCTTCCATTTCAATGATTTCCTGGCGCTCCACGGCGACCTCATGTTCGGCAATGCCACCTTCAGCGGGGACTTCCCCGTGGACACAGGTGAGACTGTTCACGCGAGCCAGAATACCTTCATGCAGACCGGGCGCCTGAACTTGGATTACAACATCATCAACCGGCGCCTCACCCCGTTTCTGACCGGCGGTATTGGCTACCAATATCTGGACACGGCCTTGGAAGACCTGCCACCGGGGAGCGACCAGGACTGGTGGGGCTGGGCCGGCCGCCACGGCCACTTTTACGACTCGGAAACCGACTTCACCGGGAACGTCGGCGCGGGGATTCGCTGGAATATAACCGATCAACTGTTCATCAAGGCTACGGGCGGGGCGCAGTGGCTCCAATACCGCGGCGCCAACGGCATCACCACGCAGATCGAGGGCATCTTTGCCATCGGTTGGATGTTTTGACCCCCAATTGATCCCTCAGAGGTGGTGGCATCTCGACGCGCAAAGCAGAGCCCCGCTGGCGGCCATAAGCGGGATGACGTTCGCGGCTTGCGCGGGTGCCCCGGCCAACCACGCTTCAGCATCCTTTTCAAAAGCCCCTTCGTTGCTTGCCCGCCAGGCGAGTCATGAAGGCGCTCATGGCTTCGGCGTAGAGCGCCCGCGCGAATTCGCGGTCACGTCTGATGCGCGCCATGACGGTTTCTGTGTAGTCTCGTGTCAGTGCCATGTTATGGTTTCGTCTGGTGGTACGGGCAAGATGCGATCGGCGGCGAGGGTTTTGCGCTTGCGAAAGGCATTACGGAAGTGTGTCTCAACCATGTGCTGTGCGGGAACTGTGTCAGGGCATGATTCTGTGCGGAATCTGTGCGGGAAAACTCCCCGTTATGCCCTCCAAATAATCAGATTGCCGGGCTGTTTCGGGACTCGAAAACAAGAAGCCGGGGCACCCCCTCCAGAACAACATTGCCTGTCACCAATTTTTGAAACTGTAAAACCGGCCTTTCTGGTGTCCAGGACGCGCCGGGGCGTCTGGACCATGCCGACTATCCACCCCGGTTGGCCGCATCCACCGACGACTCCTTCGTCTCCTGCCAAGGCGCGCACGATCACTGTTTAGTCGGTATCACGAACCAAGCCTAAGCCGGCGCTACGGCATCGGGACACGGTAGAAGCCTTGTGGCCTGTCCATCGGCGCCGGATAGGGGCTGGCGGCGGCACTAAGATCGCTCCAAGGTCCAGTGACTTGGTCCGCATACTGCAGAATCCCTCCGCCCGACCATGAGATACTGAACTGGCCGCCCGACATGCTGGCGGAGAGCACGGGTTGCAACGGCGCGCCCACCACATGCCCCGCTGGCGCTGCGGCAACGCTCAGTTGGAAGGCTGTATCCAGGCTCAGTGGGTTGAAGGGGTGGGTGAGCGGATAATGCAGGTCGGTCCAATTCGGGCCATAGTCGTCGTGCTCCACGTCGCGTCGTCGTTCCAGCCGTCGGCGAGCACACAGCTCTCCCACAGGAAATCGTCCGCGACGGTTTGGGAGCCGGTCCCTTGGGTGGCCAGCACGTCCACGCCAGTGGGCATTGCGTCCGGGGGCTGCGACCAAACCACCTGCTGGGGAGTGTCCTCCACGACGATGATTTCGCCCATCATCCCCTCAACGCCGTGAGCCGCAATGTGGCAATGGTAGAGCCGGCGGCCAAGGGCGCCACCCGTGGCGCCGCCCGTGCAAGACCCCAGAATCGGGCCAGGCGTTGGCGGGGTGCCGGAGGACAGATCGCAAAACGACGGGTGATCATCCAACTGAACACTGAACACCAAAGCTTGCCCGCCGTACACCTCAATGGTGTCAAGGAATTCGTTGTAGCCGAAGTTGTACACGTTGGCGCCAACCACCATGCTCAAAGGCTGGAGCGACCAGCCGTGCAAGTGAAACGGATGGGCAAGTGTCGTTGAGCCAGAGCTCCCCCCCCGTTTCGTTCGTCACCGTCAGAACAAACAGATCGCCGACGTGGGCGTAGCGGTCAGTGGCTATCGCCAGGATCTCAGTGGCCTGCGCGCCGGGCAGGACGTTGGGGATCAATTGGGCCTCGCAGGTGCCCTGAACGATAATGACGCCGTACATGCCGGCCCAGAGCGTGTCGCCCGGCACCATGTGGGAGTGAAACCAAAAAATGCCCGGGCGGGGCGCGATGAAACGGTAGGTGTAACTTTGGTTGTTCTTCACGGCATCCTGCGTCACGGCGGTGCCGTCGCTGTCGTTATCCAGCTCAATCCCGTGCCAATGGATGCTGGTGCCTTCGGGAATTTGCGTATCCGGCAGCAGGTTCTGGAAATTGCAGGTGACCCTCTGCCCCGGCGTTAGCCTCATTAGCAGCACGGGAATGCCATCGGCGGTCATGCCACTTACGCGTCGAAGGAAAATCCGGAAGCGTCCGGCAAGCTTCGCTCCTAGATCCCTATACTTCCAGGCGATCTCCGGAACGCGCGACCAATAGATAGAGCGCCGGCATGAGGAAAACGCTGATCAAGAGCCGCGAGAACAATCCGCTGACGATGACCAGCGCAAAAGGCCGCTGGGAATCGGTGCCCACCCCGGTGGCCAGAGCGGCCGGCAACAATCCCAGGGCGGCCACGAGGGCAGTCATCATGATCGGGCGCAGGCGCAGAAGCGCGCCCTCCCGGGCGGCCTGTTCGATGCTGGTGCCGCCGCGGCGGAGTTCGTTGACGTAGGAGATATAGACGATAGCCGTCTGAACCGAGACGCCGAACAGGGCCAGAAAACCTATGCCGGACGAGACCGAAAAGGGCGTGTGGGTCGGCCATAACGCCACGATCCCGCCGGTCGGCGCCGAGAGCAAAACCCCCAGCACGGTGATGAACGGGAATTTCAGGTTGCTGTAGAGCGCAAACAGGATCAGGAAAATCAGGAACAGGGTTAAGGGCAGAACGATGTTGAGTTGGCGCCGCGAAGCGGTGTATTCTGTGTATTCGCCGCCCCAATCCGCGCGATAGCCCTCCGGCAACTTGACCTGGGATTCGACCTGCCCCATGGCGTCCTGCACGGCGCCCGCCAGGTCGCGTCCTTCCACCGAGAATTGGACCCCGATGTAGCGCGAGTTGTTCTGGCGGTAGATGAAAGACGCGCCGTTCGCCACCTGGATATCGGCGAATTCCCCCAGCGGGATCTGCTGGCCGTCGGGCGTGGACACCAGAATGTTGCGGATTTCCTCCGGATTATCCCGGTACTGTTGTTGCAGGCGCACGATCAGGTCGAACTGCTTTTCGCCCTGCACCACTTGGGTCGCCACGTCGCCGCCGATGGCCGCCTGAATCAGGCTGTTGATGTCGGCGACGTTCAAGCCGTAGCGGGCAATCCGGCCGCGGTTGATTTTGATGTTGAGGCTCGGCTGCCCCAGCTCCTGGACGAGCGTCACGTCCCGGATGCCGCGCACATGCTCGAGCACGTGTTTGATGGCCCGGCCCTTCTGCTCGAGCGTGTCCAGGTCGGAACCGAACACTTTGACGGCCAGGGAGCTTTTTAATCCGGTTTCCGCTTCGTCCACGGCGTCTTCGGCGGGCTGGGTGTAGTTGAAGATGATGCCGGGAAACACCTGCAGCTTTTTGTTGATGGCTTCAATGAGTTCCGGTTTGGTGCGGCAAGGGCCGGTCCACTGCGAATACGGTTTGAGGCCGACGTAAAACTCGACGTTGAAAAAGCCCGTCGGATCGGTGCCGTCGTCGGGCCGGCCATGCTCGGAGGCGACGATGGTGACCTGCGGAAACGAGCGCAGAATTTCGCGGACCCGGGGGGCGATCTTGCGCGATTCGTCAAAGGAAATGGTGTAGGGCATGGTGGCGCGGACCCACAGGGCGCCCTCGTCCAGGTGCGGCATGAATTCCGCGCCGATGCGGGGAATGAGCAGGAGTGAACCCGAGACCAGAACCGCGGAGGCCAGGGTGGTGCCCCAGGGATGCGCCAGGCAGAAATCGAGGCCTTTGGCGTAGAGGGATTTGATGGCTTCAAAGGCGGCATTGCGCCGCTCGCGCACGCCTTTGCGCATGGCCCAGGAACAGAGGACCGGGAGGAGGGTCAGCGTGACAATCAAGGAGCCGACCAACGCAAAGATCATCGTGTCGGCCATCGGCTTGAACAGTTTGCCGGAAGGCCCGGACAGGACGTAGATTGGCAGAAAACCGGCCACGATCACGGCGACGGCGTAAAAGATCGGGCGATCCACTTCCGCGGCTGCCGCGGCGATGGTTTCCCGGATGTTGAGGGACTCCCCCCGCCGCGCGGCGAGCTGGCGAAAGATGTTTTCCCCCATCACCACGGCGCCGTCCACGAGGATGCCGAAATCGATCGCGCCGATGGACAGCAGGTTGGCCGAGACGTCCTGGACGTTCAGACAGATGAAGGCGAAGAGCAAGGCCAGGGGGATGGCCGTGGCGACAATCAGTCCGGCGCGGAAATCATACAAAAAGAATACGAGCACCACGATGACCAGCAACATGCCGCGCAACAGGTTCCGCTCGACGGTCTCGGTCGTCAGCGCGACCAGCTCGCTGCGGTCGTAAAAGGGAAGGATTTTGACGTCCTTGGGCAGTATCTTCTCGTTGAGTTCCTTCGTCTTGGCCTCCACCTGTTTGAGGACATTCTGCGTTTGTTCTCCGGTGCGCATCAAAATGACGCCTTCGACGGCGTCGTCCTGGTCCTGATAGCCAAACTGGCCGAGGCGCGGGGCATGGCCAATCACCACTTGCCCCACGTCTTTGACCAGGATCGGGGTGCCCTTGTGGACGGCGAGCACCACGTCGCCGATGTCTTCGAGCGTTTCCAACCGGCCCTGGCCGCGCACGTAATAGAACTGGCCGCCCTGGGAGTAGAACCCGCCGCCCGCGTTGCCGTTGTTGGCGGTCAGCGCGTTCTCCACCTGCGACACGGACAAACCGACCGCCGCGATTTTCACCGGATCGAGCAGCACTTGGTATTGCATGGTTTCTCCGCCCAACCCCGAGTCATCTGCCACGCCGGGAACGGCTTTGTATTGGCGTTCGACGATCCAATCGTCGATGGTTTTCAGTTCCATCGGGGACCGGTCGGGGCTCTGCATCACGTAGCGATAGATCAAGCCCGAAGCCGAAAACATCGGCGAGACCGACGGCGTCACGCCGTTGGGCAAGCTGAGATCGGGAATCCGGTTGAACACCTGCTGGCGGGCGAAGTAGTTATCGGTGCCGTCGCGAAACGAGAGGATGACGTCGGACAGCCCATAGAGCGAAATCGAACGCAGCATCGTCATGCGCGGGATGCCGTTCATTTCCACTTCGACGGGCACGGTGATGAGTCGTTCCACTTCCTCGGCCGCGTGTCCGGGCCATTGGGTGATGATTTCGACCATGGGCGGGGACAGATCGGGATAGGCATCGACCGACAGACGGTTCAACGACCACATGCCGGCGCCGGTGAGCACGAGGGTCATGAGGATGACGAGCAAGCGCTGCCGCAGGGAGGAGGCGACGATCCGGTGGATGATCGAGGCGGTTTGCGGCGGGGATTCGGGTGGGGGCAGATGGTCGCTCATTGATTTTGCAGGAATTGAACGAAGAGCCCGCCTTCGACCACAAGCCGGTCGCCGGCTTTGAGGCCGGAGGTGATGTCATACTGATCCCCTTCGCGATAGCCCAGCGTGACGCGCCGCCGCCCAAAGCTGCCGTCGGGCTGCGCGACATAGACGAACGGCAGGTTTTCTTCGTCGCGCAGAATCCCCGAAACCGGCACCAGCAGGCCGGCGCTTTCGGCGCGCGAATGAATCAGCACGCGGAGGTACATCTGTTTTTTCAACACGCCGCCCGGATTCTCGACGACCACGCGAACGGCCACGGAGCGGGTGTCCGGATCGACCAGAGCCGAAATGTTGCCCACCGTCCCGGAGAAGTTTTCCGAAGTCTTCCCGGTGAGCACTTCGGCCGGGTCGCCGAGGCTGACTGAACCCAGGTCCGTGTTGAAGAGGTGTGCCATCACCCAGACCCGGGAGAGATCGGCGACGGTAAAACAGGGCGTGGTGCCCGCTTCCAAAAGCTCTCCGGGCGTGATGAGCCGTTCCACCACGGTCCCGGCGATGGGGGAACGAATCATGCCCGGGACACGCGAAACCGGCTTTCCGGCTTGAATGGCTTTGATGGTGTCAGGAGCCACTTTGAGGGAAACGAGCTGTTGCAGGGCGGCCTCGGCATCGGCTTCCGCATTAGCGGCATCCGTTTTGGCCTGTTCGGCTTCGCGCAGGGTGATGCCGTGTTGCCCGATGAGTTGCTGGTCCATTTCGGCAAGTTGGCGGGCGGTTTTGGCGGTCGCGAGCGCCTTGCGATAAGCGCTGACGGCGGAGGCAAAGTCCGGCGACTCAACCTCCGCCAGCGGCTGCTCCGCTTCAACCTGCGCGCCCAGGGAAACCAGCAGCCGTGATACGGGGCCGGACATCGGCGCCAGAAGCGTGGTGGCCTGGTCGTCGTCGAAGTCCACCGTGCCGGTCGTGTCCACAGTCTTGTGGAATTGGGAAGGCTCAACGGTATAGCGATGAATATTCTGACGCTGAGCGGCTGTCAGCGTAACGTTGCTGGCCGTGACGGAGGACGGCGCGGGGCTGCTGTCGGTTCGGGATGAACAGCCCGCGAGCAGGCAGGCCCCGAACGCGGCGGAAATAATAGTTTTCATGATCATTTTTGTTTCAGTTCCGCGCGGTTCCACCAGCCGCCGCCCAGCGCCTGAAATAACGCCGCGGTGTCGGCGAAACGATTGGCCTGGGCCTGCACGAGGTTGAGCCGGGCTTGCTGATAAGTTTGTTCCGCGTTCAGGAGGGCCAGATAACCGCCATAGCCGACCTGCCATTGTTGCCGGGAAAGATCGAGCGTCACCTTCGCGGAATCAGCGGCGGCAGCGGCGGTCTTCAGCGCGGCGGCGTCCTGTTCGAGAGCGGTCAAGGCGTCCGCGACATTCTGACAGGCGGTGAGGACCGTGCTGCGATATTGTTGGGCCGCCTGAACGTAGGCGGCCTTCGCCGCCCGCTCCAGGTGGAGCAGCGTGCCGCCCTGAAAAATGGGTTGCGTCAGTGAGGCGCCCACCCCCCAAAACCCGGTGCCGGAAGTGAACACCCGGTCGAGCGCCAGCGCCATGCTGCCGGCGTTAGCCGTGAGGGTTATATTCGGGAGCCGGTTGGCGGTGGCGATTCCGATCTGGGCGCTCGCGGCATGCAGGTTCGCCTCGGCTTGAAGCACATCCGGGCGTTGCTCCACAAGCTTTGCCGGGAGGCGTCCTTCCCAGTGATCAGACCATCGAGAACTTCGACTTCAAGGTTCAGCCCTCCATCAACGAACCGCTGGTGCGGGAGCTGTTGCGGGGCGAATACATTGCCCAGAAGGAGAACGTGCTGCTGGTCGGCAATGCCGGCACCGGTAAAACCCATCTGGCCACAGCTCTGGGCCAAGCCATGATCCCGAATGCTCCCTATGAACAACCGGATGGCAAGCGGATACGCATCAACACCGATTATTTCGGGAAGCCGCGCAATGAAGCGAATCCTTCGGCCGGCCCCTTCGATAATCCCGGCGTAGCTGCCACCAAGCTGAATGTGTGGACAGCAACTAAAACTGAATAAAGGAGAGTGCCTCCCAATCGCACTCGCAGTAGGCGCGCCACGCCCCCCATTCTATTCGCCTCTTAACGTACCTTCTTCGGCAAGGCGCGGGTTGCGCCGGTGGAAATGCCGCCATCTACCAGCAGGGTCTGGCCCGTGATGTAGGCGCTGGCATCGGATGCCAGAAACACCACTGCCCCATCCAGGTCCTGCGGCTGGCCAGGACGTTTGAGCGGGATGCGGTCGCAGAGGTATTCGACCCATTCCTGGTTTTCGTACATGACCGCGTTCTGTTGGGTCCTGAACCAGCCCGGGGCCAGGCAATTCACCGTGATGCCGTGAATGCCCCAATCGTCGGCGAGGCTCATGGTGAGCTGTTTGACGCCCCCGCGGCTGGCGCCGTAGGGCCCGAGACCGGCGTAGCCAGCGACACAGGTAACAGAGCCGATGTTGATGATGCGACCGTATTTCCTCGATATCATGTGGCGCGCCACCGCTTGCGACACGAAGAAGGTGCCACGCAAGTTGGTATCGAGCACCAGGTTCCAATCGTCCCAGGTGATTTCCACCGCTGGTTTGCGAACATTGCAGCCAGCGTTATTGACCAGCACATCGATTTTCCCGTAGTGCGAGACGGCGGCCTCGACCATTGCCTGAATGCTGCCGGAACTGCGCACATCAAGTGGCAGCGGCAGTGCTCGGCGGCCAAGAGCTTGAATCTCAGCCTGGAACAGCGCGAGCGTCGCCGGGTCGCGACTGGTGATGACGAGGTCAGCGCCAGCCCGCGCCAGCGCGCGGCCGAAGTATTGGCCAAGCCCGCGGCTGGCGCCGGTGACAATGGCCACCTTGCCAGTAAGATCAAATGGGTTCTCGCTCATATTCATCCTCATCTTCGCTCTTGCTCCCCTTCACGATTCACGCCCCACGCATCACGGCTTCAGCACGACCTTGAGCAAGCCTGGTTCCTTTCGATAGAGGCGCTCGAACCAGGCCGCGCCTTCGGCCAGCGGGGCGGTGGCGCTGATCAGTGGAGCTGCCCGCAGCGCGCCGCGCGCCAGCATATCAAGGCAAGCCGGATATTCCCCTTGCGAGGCGCATGAACCGTAGATAGTCAGTTCGCGCGTCACCGCCGTCTGCAACGGGAACTCGGTCTTCGGTGTGACGTTGCCGATGAGGGTTGCCCTGCCGCCTTTGCGCAAGCAACGCAGGGCCAGGTCCACGGTCGTCGCCACGCCCACAGCCTCGAAGGCAAGGTCAGCCCCCAGCCCTTGCGTGAGACGGAGAATCGCCGCGAGGGCATCCTCGGTCGAGGAGTTGATGATACTCGTCGCGCCGAGCTTTGCAGCCAGGGCGAGTCTGTCCTCCGCAATGTCCACGGCGATGAGCCGCCCGCAGCCGGCTTGGCTTAACGCTTGTACCAGCGCCAGGCCGATCATCCCCGCGCCCACAACCACAACGGTGTCGTTCAACGTTGGCGGCGCGCGGCGAATCGCGTGCAAGCCAATGGCGAAAGGCTCAACCAGGGCGGCGTGCTCGAACGCCAGCCCCTCCGGCAGCCGATAAAGTATGTGTTGCGGTACAGCCACGAATTCAGCAAACGCACCGTTCTGCCCGTACTCTTCGCAGGAGACCCCCAGCACCCGCCGGTGATCGCACAGGTTGATCAGGCCGCGCCGGCAAAACTCACAGTACCCGCAATAGATGGTCGAGTCGAAGGTGACACAGTCACCCGCCGCCCAGCCAGTCACGCCGCTGCCGACCCTAGAGATGACGCCCGCTGCCTCGTGGCCCATGATGATGGGAGGCCGGCGACGGCCCGTGCTGCCGTCCATGCCATGCACGTCGCTGCCGCAAATGCCGCAGGCTTTGACCGCGACCAGCACTTCTGCCGGACCGGCCTCCGGGACCGGCGCCTCTTCGCAGGCCAAGTGCTTGTATTCTTTGAGAACCAGGGCTTTCATTGGATCATCTCCTGTTCATCGCCAGCCGCCTAATCGACCCTTGCGGCTTTGGATTGCGAGAACGACGAGGAGCGCCGGCGCGGACCTTTGACATGCGCTCAGTAAGGACCATCGAAACGATTCGGTCAAGCAGGAGGCTCAGACTGCTTTCCTGGTTGGAGCGGGCGGAAGTTGGCAAGCTGCTTGCGGGAGCAGAAAAGCGAGCGCGGCGCCCACGAGCAAGCCCGCACCCAGCGCATCGAAAGCAATGGTCAGGCTTTGGTATTCCTGCTTGAGCCAGCCCGCCATGTATGGTCCCGCAAACCCGCCCAAATTGCCGAAGGCATTGACCAACCCGATCACCAGCCCCACTGCGCGTCGGGGCAGAGTTTCGCTCGGGATGGACCAGAACGGACCCATGGCCGCGAACGGGCCGGGGATGGCCAGGCACATCAAGACGTAGGAAATCCAGAAATGCTCTCTCAGCCCCACGCTCAGGATGAGGCTGATGCCGCTCAGAAGATAGGCCAGGGCCACATGTCCCCTGCGCTCGCGGGTCTTATCCGAGTGCCGGGAGTTGAGCACCATGACAACGGCGGTCAGGGCGTAGGGGATGCCAAACAGTACTCCATATTGCAGCCCGGTGAACGCCCGGCCTTTCAAGCTGCTCGTGAAAAAGGTCATGCAACCGTAAGCTGCGCTATTCTGCAGGAAATACATGGTGATGAGCACCCAAACGTGGCGCTGGCAAAAACCTGCCCATAAGGAGACGGCCTGGGGTGCTTCCAATACGTCCGATTCCTGCTGCAAGGTAGTCTCCAGGAAGCTCTTTTCCTCAGCCGAAATCCATTTCGCTTCCCGCGGATGATCGTTGATGCAGAACCACCAGACCGGCAACCAGAGCAAGGGCAGCAGACCTTCCAGGATCAGCATCTGCTGCCACCCATAGGCTCCCAGCAGCCAGCCGGTAAAGGGAGCGGTCGCGGCGACGGCCAGCGGTTGACAAAGCGTCCAATAAGCGTTGGCCCGGGCGCGTTCGCCCTGCGGGAACCAATTGGCCAGCAGCACCATCGTCGCCGGAAACACACCGCTTTCGGCAACTCCCAGCAGAAAGCGCATCACCTCGAATTGCCTGAAGGAGCGCGCCAGACCGCAGCCGACCGCGCAGAGGCCCCAGGAAACCAGAAACAGGCTGATGATCTTACGGGCGCTCCAGGCCGTCGCCCAATAGCCGCCCGGTATCTGCAGCAGGATGTAGCCGAAAAAGAAAATGCCGGCGGCCTCTCCTTTCATCCGGTCGTCCATCAACAGGTCTTTCATCATGGACGAGATCGTGGGATCGAGCGCCAGAGAAATGTTTGTCCGGTCTACATACGAGATGGTGTACATGACCAGCGCGACGGGAATAATGCGCAGCCAGCGTCGTTGTGTCATAGGTTCGGACACTGCGCGGACTGCATACCAGCCGCGGCGGTGAACGTCAGCATTAAAACCGTCCGGAAGCGCCAACACCTGCACGGCATCAAGCTCGGTCCGAGCCCGGATTCTACCGGACGTCAAGGGCTTCCAGCGCGTGGCTTGCAACCAGACCTGGACCGACGCCGCTCGCGCAGCGCCTTCCACTTCACCGCATCAATCAGCTCGCGCATTTCTTCCTTGGGTGTCTTGTGCCCATTGGTGAGCAACTTCGGCATGGCCGATGGCAGCGTCTGGCGGAAATCCGAGAGCACCCCCTGAAGGGCGGTCACCAGACTGCTGCCGGGCGCGAGAATTTGCGATTGTCAGTTGAAATAGTACATCGTCATTACGATGATTCAGCATGATATTTAAGATTGTCGGACTGACCCTTTTGCTCATCGCCCTCGCAACTAATGCTTCTGAAACTGCCAACGAACGCCTCTGGTATCAGCATCCCGGCAAGGAGTGGAATTCGCAGGCGCTCCATCTCGGCAATGGATATTTCGGCGCGTCGTTCTTCGGCGGCGTAAAGCAGGAGCAGTTCACGCTGGGCGAAAAGTCCTTCTGGACCGGCGGCCCCGGGGACTCAACCAACAACACCTACGGCGTCATCCCCGGGGGTAAAGACCACCTCGCGGAGATTCGCCAGCTCATCCTGGAGGGCAGAATTGCCGAGGCCGATGGGCTGTATGCACAGCACATGATGGGCGATTACTCCCGCTTCGGCGCGCTCTCCACCGTCGGCAGTCTTTACCTGAACTTCGAGGGACACGCCGGCGCGGTCACCAACTACGTTCGTGAACTCGATCTGCATCAAGCGATTGGATCGGTCGCTTACGAGATCCAGGGCGTCCACTACCGCCGCGAGTATTTCTGCAGCTATCCTGCGCGTGCGCTGGTCATGCGGATCAGTTGCGACAAGCCTGGCGCGCTCCGCTTTGACTTGGGTATTGATGTTGCGCACAAGAAGCGCGGCCCCGCCATCAAGGTTTCGCCCGAACAGGGACTTTGGGAGCTGAGCGGGAACCTGGACGACAACAACCGGGCCTACCGGGTGAAGATCAAAGTCCTGCCTGAAGGGGGCACGCTGGCCTCATCCCCCAAGTATGGCGGACTGCTGTTGGTGAACGGTGCAACTGCCGCTACGATCCTCTACACTGTGGCGACGGATTACCGGCTCAAGCCGCCCGCTTACCGCGGGGCCGATCCGGAGGCGATCACCGCGGGAGTTCTGAAGAAACTGGAGGGGCGCACATACCCGGCCCTCCGTGCTGAGCATGTGGCCGACTACCAGCGGCTCTATGTGCGCACGCGGTTTCACCTGGACGGTGGCATTCCTGAGCGCGAGTCGTTGCCCACGGACCAGCGTTGGGCCTTCTATGCCAAACATGACTATGCCGATATCGGCCTGAAGGAAGCGGCTTTCAACTTCGGCAAGTACCTTCTCATCAGCGCCTCCCGTCCAGGCGCGCTGCCCAGCGGCATACAGGGTCCGTGGTCCACCCACTACGCCGCTCCCTGGTCGGGAAACTACCAGATCAACATCAACATTCCGTTGATCTACATGCCGGGGAACGCGCTGGGCCTTTCGGAGTGCAACGAGCCCTTCCTTGACTGGATCGAGGCGCTGGTTAAGCCCGGGCGGGAGGTAGCGAAGGCGTATTATGGCACCCGCGGCTGGGTCGGCCACACTACCGGCAACATCTGGGGTTACGCCAGTCCCGGAGCGGATCTGGAGTGGGGAGCATTTCCCAGCGGCGCGGCTTGGGAATGCAGGCACTTGTGGGAACAGTATGAGTTCGCCCAGGACCGCACATATCTGAAGAACCATGCCTACCCGGTGATGAAAGAGGCCGCCGAGTTCTGGCTGGAGAATCTCACCGAGTACCAGGGCTCGCTGATCGCCATCCCTGCGGTCTCCGCAGAGCAGAGATCGCCAAAGGGCTTCCTGCTGCCGCCCATGCAGGATGTCGTCTTCGTCGGCGACTTATTCGACAACGTCATCAAGGCCTCGAAGGTGCTTGGTGTGGACACTGAGTTCCGCGAGAAAGTGGGCCAGACGCGCGCGCGGCTGATGCCGCTGAAGATTGGCCACCTGGGGCAATTGCAGGAATGGGTTGAGGACGTGGACGATCCCAACTGCCACCATCGCCATTTCATGCATTTGACAGCGGTTCATCCCTGCGAGCAACTCAATCCCCAGAGCGACAAGGCTCTCGCCGAGGCTGCGCGGGTCTCCATGAACCTGCGTGGCGACGGCAACAATGCCCAGCGGCTTGATCCCAATTACTCCAAACTGAAATGTTCCTGTACCCACTGCGGGGCGCCGGCTGATGCCCACATTGGCGGCAACTGGTCCCGTGCCTGGAAGTGCTGGATCTGGGCGCGACTGCTCGACGGCGATCGGGCCGACAAGATCTTCTCCGAGCTGATCGGCGAGGCCGGGATGGAAAACCTCTGCACCTACCAGCAAGTGCCGCCGAACGGCACACCCATGCAGCTCGACGGTTCGGTGACCACGCCCGGCTTCATCGCCGAAATGCTCATGCAGTCCCAGCACGGCGAAATCGAGCTGCTTCCCGCCTTGCCGGCCGCGTGGCCGACTGGCAGCGTGAAGGGCCTGCGCGCCCGCGGCGGCTTCGAGGCAGACATCGACTGGAAGGATGGGAAACTTCAGCAGGCCACCCTCCACAGCCTGACCGGAACCGCTTGCTCCGTTCGCTACGGCCAGAAGCAGATCAACGTGACCCTGACACCCGGCACGCATAAGAAACTGTCAATTAAATGAATCCACCCGACAAATGTGTCGGCTCTTGAAAGGGCCGCAGCGGCAGCGCTCGCTTACTTCGGCCGACTCCAACGATGGTTTATCACCCGAAGATTGGTGAATGACGGGCATCAAAACGGGCACCAAAGGTGTTGGGAAGCGCTGGGGATTGTAGTAATACTAGGTTAAGTATGTGTTGACGGTTTAGGCCGTTTCTGCCAGGCTTTGCGGCATGACGCCGCAAGCACTCAAACAGCTGGACAGCCGCCTGGCGAACTTTCTGCAAGAACTGAC
>Ga0187872_10001053_pt1 | contig 29404 bp, 18 predicted proteins | sample June2016WEW_16_4_FD_132973 | JGI IMG/M metagenome (GOLD analysis project Ga0187872, IMG submission 132973) | Peatland microbial communities from SPRUCE experiment site at the Marcell Experimental Forest, Minnesota, USA - June2016WEW_16_40 | ecosystem: Environmental > Terrestrial > Soil >...
CACCACCCCCAAATAAACCGGGTGCCGCGGCCGCGTCCGCCCCGCCGGCGCCGCCTTCTCCCCAAAGATCAATATGTCGTGCTCCACCGGCCCCGCCACTTCCAACTCCACCCGCCACCCCTCATCCCCATTCGGATTTCGGCTTTCAACCCCATTCGGCTTTCGTCTTCCTGCTTTCGGGTTTCGGGTTTCGGGTTTCGGATTTCCTTGCCCCACCCTCAGCCCCTGAACCGGGTTCTCCCCAAAAACCACCCGCCCCGGCGGCCACAGCGCCCACTCCCGCCCCGCCAGCTCCAATACGCTGTTATGCCTCACAAACAGCGTCTGCCCCGTCAGCCCCGCCTGCGGCCGCCGGCGGCTCAACTCTTGGGCGGCGGCCGCATTCCACGCCCCCCGTTGCTCGGCACTGAGCCGCCTCCCCCACGCCGCCGACACCGCTCCCATCCGCCCCCGCGCTCGCTCCTGATGCCGCGTGCGCGGGTCCCGGGGCACCACATAATTGCGCGCATACTGCCGGGAGCCGACCCCGTAGAACACCACCCGCAGGTAGCCGACCTTGCCCCGAATCCAATACGGCTCCTCTCTCGCGCGAGCCTTTTGTGCCTTGGCCCGGCGCGCGACCGCCCTTTCCAGAATCCCTACCAACTCCCGGCTGGACGCGAGAGGGTTAAAGTTGCGGAATCCGAAAAGGCGGCGGGCCATCTCGCGGATGGCCGGGTCAACGCGGGCATTCCTAGTTCCGTTCATCTTATGACACAATGGACCAGGGAACTCGCCGATCAGCCTCCTCCGCTTCCGCCCAAGCAACACCAAGCCTTGCTTATGGGGAAACTGACAGAGGACCTGTCATCAGCAAGCTCAATGGCTTAATTTGAGATTACTGTGCCACAGGCAAGAGGGAATGCAAGCAGCTTTTTGGCACTGGGTGACGGGTGAGGGGTTTGCCAGCCAACCCACTGATTATCATCGGCAGATGGTATAACTTGAGTCGCTGCCCGTCTTTGCCTAGATTCGTTGATTCATGAGCACATCGTTGAACGAGCAAGTGCAGGCGGCGGCCGGCTGGATCAGCCGGCTGCGGGCGGAAATTGGCCGGGTCATCGTCGGGCAGGAGCAACTGGTGGACCGGTTGCTGGTCGGGTTGCTGGCCAACGGCCACGTTCTGCTCGAAGGCGTCCCCGGCCTGGCCAAAACCATGTGCGTCCGCACCCTGGCCTCCGCCATCCATGCGTCCTTCCATCGCGTCCAGTTTACCCCCGACCTGCTGCCCGCCGACATCACCGGCACGCTGATTTACAGTCCGCACGACGGCAAGTACCACGCCACCAAAGGCCCGGTCTTCGCCAACTTCGTGCTGGCCGACGAAATCAACCGCGCGCCGGCCAAAGTGCAATCGGCCCTGCTCGAAACCATGCAGGAACGGCAGGTAACGCTCGGCGGCGAGACGATGCCCCTGCCGTCGCCGTTTCTGGTGCTGGCCACCGAGAACCCGATTGATCAGGAAGGCACCTATCCCCTGCCGGAGGCGCAGGTGGACCGTTTCATGTTCAAGGTGCTGCTCGACTATCCGTCCTTTGCGGAGGAGCGCAAGATTCTCGACCGCATGGCGTTCACCGCGCCGGAGACGCAAGTCAAGCCCGTCATCCCGCTCGAGGAAATCCTCCAGACGCGCAAGCTGGTGGACCAGATTCACGTGGATGAGAAAGTGCGGGATTACGTGGTCCACCTCGTCTTCGCGACGCGCCAGCCGGAGAAGTACAAGCTCGACTTGAAGCATTTCATCCAGTTCGGCGCGTCGCCGCGGGCGACCATCTATCTGACGCTGGCGGCCAAGGCCTGGGCGCTGTTGCAAGGCCGGGCCTACGTCACCCCGGAAGACGTCAAGAGCATCGGCCCCGACGTGTTGCGTCATCGCCTCATCCTCTCCTATGAAGCCGAGGCGCAGGCGGTGACGACCGACGCCATCATCAAGAAGATATTCAACGCCGTCCCGGTGCCGTGATGGCAAATCCGAAACCCGAAATCCGAAGCCCGAAGGAAGGCCGAAATCCGAAGTACGAAGGCCGAACTTCCAAGTCCGAATTCCCTGGTTCGCCGCTGACTCCTGCCGCCGACTGCTGGTTCGGGTTTCGGATTTCGGTATTCGGATTTCCTTCGGATTTCGGGCTTCGGGTTTCGGGTTTCGGCCCCTTCCTGTCATGACCATTGCCGAATTGCTCGAAAGCGTCCGCCGGGTCGAGGTGCGCACCAACCGCCTGGTCAACGACACCATGGTGGGCGCCTATCTGAGCCACTTCAAGGGCCGCGGCATGGATTTCGAAGAGCTGCGCGAGTATATCCCCGGCGATGAGGTCCGCGACATTGATTGGAACGTCACCTGTCGCATGGGGCGGCCGTTTGTGAAGCGCTACCGCGAGGAGCGTGAATTGGCCCTGGTGCTGGCCGTGGACGTTTCGGCCTCTTCGGCGTTCGGGTCGCTGCGCCGCACCAAACGCCAGTTTGCGGCGGAGATTGCCGGCACGCTGGCTATTTCCGCCGCGCGGAGCAGCGACAAGGTCGCGCTGCTGCTGTTCACCGACCAGATCGAGTTGTTCCTGCCGCCGCGCAAAGGGCGGCGCCATATTCTGCGGCTCATCCGCGAGATGCTCTTCTTCGCGCCCCGGCGCCGGGGCACCAACATCCCGGCGGCCCTGGCCTTCCTGAATCGCGTGTTGCACCGGCGCTCGATTGTGTTCCTGCTCACCGATTTCCTGCACAGCTTCGGCCCCGCCCTCGCCCAACCCGGCGCGGGCCGCGGCACCGTCGAGGAAATCGGCCTCACCAATGCCCGCCACGACGTGGTGTGCATGCACCTGCATGACCCGCGCGAGAGCGCGTTGCCCGCCGCCGGGTTGCTGACGATCGAGGACGCCGAGACGGGGGAGTTGCTTGAAATTGATTCCAGCCGCGCCGCTGTGCGGGAGAAGTTTGCCAACACCAACGCGGAGCGCCTCGCCGAACTCGACCGCGCGTTGCGCCGCGCCGGGGTCGATACCCTGCGCTTCAGCACCGCCGAGCCTTTCGCGCAGACCCTCCAGGCCTTCTTCGAGACCCGGCGCGGGAGGAGAAGGGGATGAAGGGCCGAAATCCGAAACCCGAAATCCGAACGTCGAAGTCCGACATCGAAGGCGCCTGCTGGGCGTGGCCGTTTCCCGGCGCACCCGCCAGCGCCCACACCAGCCGCACGAAGTCCTTGTTCGGATTTCGGATTTCGGCCTTCCTTCGGGCTTCGGATTTCAGATTTCGGGGTTTGTCCCTGGTCCTTGCTTTACTCTCCTCCGCTCTCCCACTCCCTGCCGCCAGCCTAACATCCCCCGACGACATCCCTCCCCTGCGTCCGCCCCATGCCGAGATACCGCCCACATTCTGGGAGCAATACAGCCTGTGGGTTATCCTCTTCGGCGTCCTCCTGCTAGGGCTGGTTTGCGCTGCCGCCTGGTTAATGACCCGGTCTAAGCCGCCGGTGGTTGTGCCGCCGGAAGTTCAAGCCCGCCAGGCGCTAGAGCCCTTGCGCCAGCAACCGGAAGACGGCGCGCTATTGAGCCGCGTCTCCCGAATCCTGCGCCGTTATGTCATCGCGGCCTTCGGTCTGCCGCCCGGCGAACTGACGACTACGGAGTTTTGCCGCGCGATTGCCGGCCACGACCAAATCGGCCCCGACCTTTCAGTCGTGCTCAGCGAGTTCCTCCGCCAATGCGACCAGCGCAAATTCTCCCCGCCCACGCCCGCCCCGCCCTTCAGCGCGGTCGCCCAAGCCCTCAAGCTGATTGACCAGGCCCAGAGCCGCCGCCTCGCCCTGGCTCAGTCTGCGGTCCAACTCACCCAAAGTTCCGTCGCCAGCCCGCCCAAAACGGGCATCGAGAAATGATCCCCCTCAACCCATCCCGGCCTGCAACCGCCAGCTCTCGGACTTTAGACTTTAGACTCTGGACTTTAGACTGTTCCGAATGACCGGCAACCTCCAGTTTCAATACCCCTGGTTGCTGGCGCTGCTGGCGTTGCTGCCCTTCTACGCCTTCCTGCGCGGGCGCATCGGCAAGCTCGCCGCGCTGCGCTTTCCCAGCGCCGACATCGCCCGCGCCGCGGGCGCCGCCGCCCGAGCCGCCTCCGGCCGCCTCCTGCTCTTTCTGCGGATTCTCACAGCCGCCTTGTGCATCGTGGCGCTCGCCGGTCCCCGGTTCGCCAATGACCACACCGAGACCCAGGCCAGCGGCGTGGACATCATGCTCGTGCTGGATCTCTCCTGGTCGATGATGGCGCTGGATATGGGCGGGCCGCAGGAGCGGGTCTCGCGCTTCGACATCGCCTCCCAAGTGCTCGAGGACTTCATCCGCAAACGCCCCAGCGACCGGCTCGGCCTGATCGTCTTCTCCGCCGTGCCCTACCTGGCCAGCCCGCTCACCCTCAATCATGACTGGCTCATCGAGAACCTCCGCCGCCTCCACGTGGGCCTCATCCGCGACCTGGGCACGGCCATCGGCGATGCCACCGCCGCCGGCGCCAAGCGGCTCAAGGGCCTCAAAGACAGCAAGAGCCGCATTATTATCCTGCTGACCGATGGCGACAACAATAAGGGCGACATTGATCCCGTGCCCGCCGCGCAGCTCGCCGCCGCGCTGGGCGTGAAGGTCTATACCATCGGCATCGGCATCGAGCAGCCGTTCATGTTGAACCTGTTCGACCCGGCGACCGGCAAGCTGGAGCTGGACGCCAACGGCAACCTCAAGCCCGCCATGATCTTGCAGCCCGCCAACTACGACGTCCTCAGCAAGATGTCTGCGCTCTCCCGGGCCAAGTTCTACCGCGCCACCAACCGCCGCGCACTGCAGCGCATCTACAACGAGATTGACCGGCTGGAGAAGACCGAGATTAAACTCCGGCGCTTCACCACCTACCGGCCATTGTATCAATGGCCCTTGCTCGCCGCGTTCGGCCTCTTCGCCCTGGAAATGGGGCTCGCCAACACCCGGTTCAGGAGAGTGCCATGAGGGGAAATCCGAAATCCGAAATCCGAAATCCGACAGCGCAGCGCGAGCGTGCCCTGAGAGCATTCCAACCTTCGGCTACTGCCTCCGTTTCGGATTTCGGATTTCGGCCTTCCTTCGGATTTCGGATTTCGGATTTCGGATTTCGCACCCCGCCTCTCCCCTTAAGCCGCGCATGAACTTCGCCAACCCCCATTTCGCCGAACCGCGCTGGCTTTGGCTGGCCGTGCTGGCTCCGCTGCTGCTGACCGCTCTGCAACGCTATTCCGCCTGGGCGCGGCAGAAACAGCTCGCCCGGCTCGCCGCGCCGCATTTCGTCGAAGAACTGACCCGTTCGGCCAGCCGCGCCCGCCGCGCGCTCAAGCAGGTGTTGCTCGTCCTCGCCGCTGCCGGGGTGGGTCTCGCCCTGGCGCGGCCCCAGTGGGGCGAGCAAGCGGAGGTCAGTCACTTGTTCGGCCAGGACATCGTCTTTATTCTGGATTGCTCCCGCAGCATGTTGGCGAGCGACGTAGCGCCCAGTCGGTTACAGCGCGCCAAGCTGGCCATCCTCGATTACGTGCAACGCCACGGCCACGGTCGCGTCGGGCTGGTCGCCTTCGCCGGCCAGGCCTTCCTCCAATGCCCCCTCACCTTCGACTACGGCGCCTTCCAGGACGCCCTCCTGGCCATTGACGACAAAACCATCCCGGTCCTCGGCACCGATATCGGCCGGGCGCTCGATGAAGCTTCCCACGCCCTGGATAAGGCCCAGCGGCCCAAGCTGTTCGTCTTGCTCACCGACGGCGAAGACCTCGAACAAGGCGGCGTCCGCACGGCGGAGGCGCTGGCGAAGCAGGGTGTCATGGTGTTCACAGTGGGTGTCGGCACGCCGGCGGGTGCGGAGATTCAGTTCCTGAACGAGCAAGGCAAACCGGAGCTGGTCCGCGACCGCCGGGGCGAGGTCGTGCGCAGCCGGCTCGACGAACCGACGTTGCGCGCCATTGCTCAAGCCACCCACGGCGCCTACTATCCCCTCGGTCCGCTGGGGGAGGGCCTGGCCAAAGTCCGGCTCGCGCTGGAGAACCTCAACGCGGGTTCGGCCTCGGCCCCGGCCCGCAAACTGGGCGTGGACCGTTTCCATTGGCCCGTGGCCGGAGTGTTGGTCTTGCTGGTGGCGGAATCTTTGATTGGCACCCGCCGCCGCCTGCGCGAAATTAACTCCTGAACAGTCTATGATGCCGCTATCGAAAACATCTTTCGTCCTTCGGATTTCCCTCCCGCTGCTCGTCCTCATCGCAGCGCCCGTCTTTGGGGCTGCCCCCGAGCCGGCGCCTCCCGCCACCCCGCGCGAGTTTTACAACGCCGGCGCGCGCCAGCTTCGCGCGGGCAAACTCCGCGAAGCGGAGGCCTCCCTGGAAAGCGCCCTTGCCAGTCACAAGGAGCGCCTCTACCCGCCCGCACTTTACAACCTCGGCCTCGTTCGGTTCGGACAGGGCGTCGAGCAATTGAAAAAGGGCCCGCCGGCCAAGCCAACCGTCGAGCGCGGCCAACGCGCCGCGCAGCAAGCCGACGCCGCCATCGGCCTGGCCAATGAAGCCCTCGGCGGCAACGACGTGGACAAAATGGTCGCCGCCTACCTGCGCGGCCGGGGCGCGCGCAAGGAACTGAAAGCCGCGACCGAGGCCGTGCGCCGCGCGTTGCAGGTGCATGGCGCCGTGCTGGCCAGATGGGAACGCGCCTGGGGTGATTTCAAGAGCGCTGCTGAGCTGAACGATGCCGATTCCGACGCCCGGCATAACTCCGAGGTCCTGGACCGTTGCATTGCGAAGCTCGTGGACAGCCTGCGCGAAATGCAGCAGTGCTTCAACGGCATGTGCGACAAGAGCCAGCAACTGGGTGAAGCCTTGAAGAAACTTAAGGGGCGCATCCCCGGTTCCGACATGCCTCCCGGCGCGGCTGGCGATGACGAGGACGATGAAGACCAACCGTTCGGACCTCAGCCCGGTCAGGAAGAAGGTCCTACGAAGGAAGGCAAGGAACTGTCCCTGTCCGTGGAACAAGCCGGCTGGCTTCTCGAAGCCTACAAGCTCGATAGCGAACGCCGCTTGCCGATGGGCCAAGGCCCCCCCGCCGAACCCAAGGACCGTACCCGCCCCACTTGGTGACCCGCCAACCTCATGCGCCGAGCCCCCCATAACCCTCAGCCCTCAAGCTTCGGCCTTCGGCCTTCGGATTTCGGTCTTCGGATTTCGGTCATAATCGCCTCGCTACTCCTTGCCACGAACGCCCCCCTCCCCGCCCAAGCTCCTTCGCCCTCACCCGCCCCTCCGCCCCGCGACCCCCTGATGTTGCTCATGACATCCCAGCCGCAGATCGCGATCGCCGCGGCTCCGAAGGCCGCCTCGTCCTTCGACCCGCCGGTGGTCCGTCCAGGCGAACAGTCCATCTTCCGCGTCGTGTTCAACGCGCTCGAAGAGTCCATTGAGTGGCCGGACCAGATTGCCGCGCCGCCCCAACTGGACGTGCGCCCCGGCGCCCACGGACAGATGTTCCAGATGACCGGCCCCAGCCTGGAGCCGCGGACCGCGTTTAACCAGCGTGTCCGCGCCTCCAGCCTGGGCACGTTCACCGTGCCCGAGTTTGTGGTCAAGGTCTATGGCAAACCGGTGACGGTGCCGGCGGCGCAGCTTCAGGTCGTCTCTGCGCCGCCCGCCTCGGGGCCGCCCGCACCGCAGCTCGTGCTCGAACTTCCCGTCACCAATCTCTTGGTCGGCCAGCCCGTCGCCGCGCGCATCGTGTTGCCGGGAGCACCGGGGGGCGTAGTGCAAGGCCTGGCTCAGCCGCAGTTGAGCGGGCAGGGCTTTCTCGTGGACCTGGGTGCGGCCCGTCAGCGGATCGAGACGGTGTCGCGCGGCGGGACCGCAATGCCCGCCTTCATCTACGAAGCCACTCTCACGCCGGTGACGACGGGCAAGCTCACCGTCTTCGCGCAAGGTTTCACCGCCGGCAATCGCTTCTCCGGTCCTATTGCGATCACCGGCGCCGCGACCATTCCCGGTGGTCCGCCCCAATACACCCTTCTCGAGTCGGACCCGGTTGAACTGGAAGTGCGACCCCTCCCGTCCGAGGGCCAATTGCCTGGTTTTGCCGGGGCCATCGGCAGCTTCACCCTGGGTCCGCCCAAACTGGCCACCAACGTCCTGCGCGTCGGCGACCCCGTCAAACTCACCGTCATCGTCACCAACCGTGGTGACGCCCCCCTGGCCCGCCTGGTCGCCCCTCCGCCGCCCCAGGCGCGCGACTGGCAGGTCTTCGCTGCCAACGACTTCGCTCCCGCGCAACTGATCCCCGTGCCGACGCCTCCCGCGCGTCCGCCAGCGGGGTTTGCCACCCCTGTGGCCGGTATAGGGCAAGCGACGCCCGTGCCGGCGTCTCCCGTCACGCCGGCTCCAACCGGCCCGCTCGCTCAGCCCAGCCCCCTCCAGGGCTTTGTAACCTTCAATTACACCCTCATCCCCCTCACCGAAACAGCGCGCGCCACTCCGCCCATCCCCTTCAGTTACTTCGACCCCAAAGCCGGCGGTTACGCCGACCTCACCATCCCGCCGGTCCCGGTAACGGTCAACCCCGGCATGGCCCCCGCCGATTTCCCGGCTCTCCTGCAATCCGGCTCCACGGCGGGTGAACCCGAGAAGGAACTTGTGCTTCGTGGCCTGGCTGCTGCACGCGGCCGGACCGCCGCCAGCCTGGTGCCGCCGCAACAGCAGGCCTGGTTTCCCCTCATTCAACTCGCCCCCGCTGCCGCCTTCTTTGGACTCTTGAGCTGGGACCGCCGCCGCCGTTATCTGGAACAGCATCCGGACATCGTCCTGCGCCGCCGCGCCCGGCGCGCCTTGCGCCGCCAGTGGCGCATCCTGCGCCGCGCCGCCCGGGCGGCGGACGCCCCCCGTTTTGCCGCGGCGGCTGTCAGCGCCCTGCGCGTCGCCTGCGCCCCGCATTATCCGGCGGAACCCCGCGCCCTCGTCGGCGCGGACGTCCTGTCGCTTCTTGCCGAGCCTGACCGCTCGGGTCGGCCCGGCGAAGTCGTGCGTCGCTTCTTTGCCGTGGCCGACGCCACCCACTTCAGCACCACGTCCCCGAACCCCGCCGACCTGCTCCCCCTCCAACCCGACCTCGAGCGCGTCCTCCAACAATTGGAGGACAGACTATGAAAGCTCCGCTCCTCGCCGCCCGACCTTCAGCCTTCGGATTTCGGATTTCGGTCTTCGGATTTCTGCTCGCCCCGCTTCTCTCCCTGGCCGCCCTCGCTTCCTCCCCTGATAGCCTCTTCCAGGCCGGCGTCACCGCCTACCGTGCCGCGGACTACACGCGGGCAGCCGAGGCCTTCGGCCAATCCGTCAACCTCCAACCTGCTTCCGGCACCCTTCAGGACCTTGGCAACGCCGAGTGGCAATGCCGGCGCACTGGCGAGGCCATTCTCGCCTGGGAACAAGCCCTGTGGCTGGACCCCTTCAACGAGTTCGCCCGCCAAAACCTCCGTTTCGCGCGCAAGACCGCTCAACTCGAAGCCCCCGAACTGGCGTGGTATGAAGTCATCTCCACTTGGCTGCCGGTGGCCTGGTGGGCGTGGATCGCCGGTGGCAGCCTCTGGCTGGCTGTCGGCATGGGCGCCCTCCCGGGCATTCTGCGGCGGCGCAAATCCACTTGGCACCAGGCCATTGCCGCGTTGTCTCTCATGGTCTTCCTGCTCAGCATTCCCGCCCTTTTCGGCGTCCAGACCCGCGCAAGGATCGGCTTCGTCCTCCAGAAGGACACCCCCCTGCGGCTGACGCCCACGCTCGAAGCGCAGGCCCTGACGCGCCTGGCCTCCGGCGACCCGGCCCGCTGGCTCCGCGCCCGAGGCCGCTACGTCCTCATCCGCACCAGCCGCGCCCTCGGCTGGGTGGAGCAAGACCAGTTCGGTTTGACCTGCCCTGCAACGATGAAAGCTCTACGACAGCGGTACCCCGGCCCTCCTCTGGCCCCACCACCGCGTTCCCCCGGCCCCGCACCCTAATCCCGTATTCTCATACCTCGCACAAACCGCCTACGGCGCCCACGCCGCCCGGTAAAACCGTTGCGTGTAGTTCGTCGCGCCAAGGTCCAGGAATTGCACCGGGCCGTCGCTGGGCGGGAAATTCGTCAGGACGCTCCAGTGCAGCAGATCGGTCGAGACATTAACTGCCGCTGAGTAGTTCGAGTAGCCCAGAAACGAAATCTGCACATTATTGTCCGGCATCGGGCTGATCAGCAGCACTCCCGGGGTGATCACGGAGACCGTGGCCGGCAGACTGGTGACACTGCCGCCCGGACCGGCCACCAGCACCGAGTAAAGGCCGGCTTGGCCGGCGGTAATCCCGCTGATGGCCAGCGTGGCGCTGAACGCGCCGGAAACGTTGCCCCCGTCTGTCAGGTTCGTGCCGCTGCACTGCCACTGGAAGACCAACGGGCCGGTGCCCTGCGCCGCCACGTTTAGCGCCACCGCCCCGCCGGCAAACACCTGCACGCCCGCCGGCGGCGTCGCAATCCACGGGTCGAAGCCGATGCGGTAAACCACGCCAGCGCCGCCAGGGCCGCCATAGACGGCGGTGCCGTAAAGGCTGCCATCGGCCCCCTGAATCAACGCCGCGTAAGGATTCGCGCCGTTGGTGCCGTCGAAGGTCAGCAGCGTCTTCAGATCACCCTGGGATGTCAGTTGGAACACCGTGCCGTCGCCATAAGCGCCCCCCAAGAAGGTCGTGCCGTAGAAGCTGCCATCGCCGCCGGCCAGCAGCTCGGCGGCTGGGTTGGCGCCGTTGGTGCCCTCGAAGCTGAGGAGTGTCGTCAGAGTGCCGCCGGGCGTGAACCGAAACACGGTCCCGTTGCCACTGTCCCCGCCCCCATAAGTCGTGCCGTAGAGAGCGCCGTCCGCGCCCGCTATCAGGCCCGCCCCCGGGTTCTGCCCGTTGGTGCCGGCAAAGGAAAAGAGCGTCGTCAGGGTCCCATTCGTGGCCAGATTGAAGATGGTGCCCTGACGCGCCGCCCCGCCGCCCTCCGTGGTCCCGTAAAAGCCAGACCGGCCGGCGGGGAGCAATGCCGCAGCCGGATTCTCACCGTTGGTGAAGGCCAAGAAAACCAGCGTGGTCCAGTCTCCGTTGGTGTCCATCCGGAACACGGTGCCGTAGCCGTTGGCCCCGCCGTCGAAGGTCGTGCCGTACAAATTGCCGTCGCTGCCCTGCACCAGCTTCGCGCGCGGGTCTGCGCCATTGGTGTAGGCAAAGGAAACCGGCGTGGTCAAAGCCCCGCTGGTGTCCACCCGGAACACCGTGCCGGCGTCGGCGCTGGCCCCGCCGTAGTAGGTCGTGCCGTAGAAATTGCCGTCGCTGCCCTGCACCAGCCCCGCATAAGGATTTGCGCCATTGGTCGAGGCAAACGAAACCAGCGTGGCAGACCCCCCATTGGTGCCCGCCTGGAACACCGTGCCGTAGCCGTTGGTGCCTCCATTGTAGCTCGTGCCATAGAGCGTGCCATCGGCGGTTTGCAAGAGCCGGCTAAACGGATTCATTGGTCCGGAGCCGGTTTGTTGGAAGGCGTACACGACGCCGCTGCTGGTCCCCTGGGGCGGGATGGTAATGGTCAGCACGGCGGCGACGCTGTTGGTGCTGCCGGCCAGGTTGCTGACCGCCACCGTGTAGCTGCCCACGTCGCCCGGCACAGCTCCGGTAATGGTCAGCGTTGGGCTGGCCGTGCCGGTGACCCGGGAATTGCCCGAGAGGTTCGCGCCGTTCTTCTGCCACTGGTAGCTCAGCCCGCTGCCGGCCGCCTTGACCGTGAACGTGGCGGTTGTGCCCATGACGTTCGTTGCGCTCTGCGGTTGCGTGACAATCGAGGGAGGAGGGACCACTGTGAGCGTCACGCTGGACGGCGTGCTGCTGCATCCGAGCGAATCGGTGACCGTGACCGTGTAGGTCGTCGTGGTCGCGGGTGAAGCCGTGGGATTGGCCACTGTCGCGCTGCTCAAGCCCGTGGCGGGACTCCAATTGTAAGTGTAACCGCTGCCGCTGCCGCCGCCGGCGGTGGGGCTGCCCCCAATGGTCACCCCGCAGCCGGTGCAAATGCTCTGGTTCGGGCCGGCATTGGCCGTCACCACCGGGTTGACTGCAACAGTGACACTGGGGCTGGTCGCAGTGCAGCCGTAGGAGTCCGTCACCGTAACCGTGTAGGCGGTGGTCGAAGCCGGCGACACCAAGATGGACGCTGTGGTGGCGCCGCCCGGACTCCAAACGTAGGAGGTGTAGCTGCCGCTGCCCCCGCTGGCCGTGGCACTCAGGGTTGTCGAACCTTCGTTGCATATCGTCTGGTTCGCACCGGCACTCACGGACAACGTCCCGTTGCACCCAAGACAGACCAGCGTGCCGTTGCCACCCGCGGTCAGTCCGGAAGTATTCCAACTGAATCCCGGCGGCGTACTAATGGAGGCAAAGGAACCGGCCAGAGTGCCGCCGAATAGGGTGAAGCTGTCGCCGTTGGCCGGCGGGCTGCTGCCGCTGTCGAGAACGACCTCGAGCGTGCCCGCCAGCGTGAGCGTGCCGCTGGAACTTGCCTTGTCGGCCATCAGCGTTGCCCCGACCTTGTTGATCTGGTTTGACACGATGCACCCGGAGTTCAACGTCACCGCCCCGGCGAGCGTCAGGGTCGTTCCGGCGGCGGCCGCTCCCGCCCCCGGGGCGAGGATGCCGCCCGACTGAACGGTCAACGGCCCGTTGATGGCGCCGCTGCCGCCCAGGGTCGCGCCGTAGGCGACCGTTACCGTACTGCCTGCCGCAGTCGAGCCGTTAACCAGCAGCGCGCCCCCGCTGAGCGTCGTCGCACCGGTATAGGTGTTGGCAGCGCTTAAGGTGAGCGTCCCGGGGCCGGTTTGGGTCAATGCGCCTCCACCGGAAATAACTCCCGACAAGGTTTGGTTGGCTGAGCTGGCGTAAATGAGCGTTGCTCCGCCTTGAATTACAATGGCGCTCGAATAATTGCCGCTGCCCAACTGACCCGCGCCGCCGATCTCGAGCGTGCCGCCGTTGATAGTGGTCGCGCCAGCGTAAGTGTTGGGTGCGGTTAGGGTGAGCGTGCCGGGGCCGTTTTGGGTCAATGCGCCGCCTCCGTTTGCTGTGCCACTGGAAATAACTCCCGCCAAGGTTTGGTTGGCTGAACTGGCGTAAACGAAGGTTCCCCTGTTGGTAATGTAGATGGTGCCCGAATAATTGCCGCTGCCCAACTGACCCGCGCCGCCGATCTCGAGCGTGCCGGCGGCCAGGGTGCCGTCGCCTATGCCCATGTTGCCGCTGAAGGTGTTGACGCCGGAAAGCACCAGGATGCCGGGGTTAAACATATAAAAACCACCCGCACCGAGGGGGCCGTCGGCTATGTTTCCGGAGATGGTGACCGTTCCGTCCGTCGCCGAGCCGATGACCGCATTGGCGCCATTCAAAGTCCAGTTGCCGCTAAAGGTTGGGCCGTTGGGGGCCGCGGCGCCGATAATGTTGCATCGGGGATTATATGTATATTTCCCGACCACGACGGGATTGGGGATGGTAACGGCGCTGGTCCCCTCGACGGCCAGCGAACCAATATAGGTGCTGGTGTTGCTGATGACCAAGGAGCCGGTGCCAAAGGAGGCGCTGTTGTTGAAGTAGAGAATGCCACGCCAGGATGTCCCAGAATAACCCAGAGTGGTGCCGCCGCTGTAGGTATTTGTGGCATTAAGAAAAATCTCGCCGGTGCCTTCAGCCGTCAATACTGCCGCGTCGGCGCCGCCAGCATCTGTGATCGGGACGGCGATCGTTATGAGGCCGGGGTCGCTGGTGTCGCTGATTACGTCGAACCCAATGAGGCCGGCCGGCAGGATCATGGTGCCGGGGCCCTGGATAGTCACTTGGCACGGGTTCGGGGCCAGGGGTCCGTCGAAAATGCCGGCGACGGTGTGGTTGGCATTCATGGTGATGGTGAAAGCGGGGGTGCCGGTGCCGCTGTTGACGGCAAAGAGGGCCGCGGTGCCTTCCACCCAGTTTACTGGGGTAGCTGTGCCGGTTTCGTTCGCCGTGTCCCACTCGTTGTTTTCCCAGGTCTGACTCAGATTGCCAGTGTACCAGCAAGGCCCGTTACAATAAACTGGTGATGTAACTGTCCCTTGGGGGTCCCAAGTGGTGACGGCCGCCCCGGCGTGATTGGCCAGCAGGCCGAACCCGAGGCCGAGGGCGGCGGGGATGAATCTTAACCTTTTGGCGTAATTACTCGCGTCTCTCCGAACTTTCATCTGTTTGTTTTTCATATCTTTGGTTTATCGCTCATTGTTTCTGTTAAAGGCATCCGGGAAGTTCAAAGCGCCCCCGCGACTCGATAGAACCGCCGGGGGCAATTGGATGACGGCAAAGCGCCGCCTGAAGATGCGCCGGTATTCCAGCCTCAACCTCTTGATCCCTGCCCAAATCCTGAATTGCCTTCAACTTCTGTTTGTTCGCCTTGCCCCCTGCTCAACCGTGCCCCAAAAGGCGGCCAAAACAGGGCTGCCAGGCACTCTAGTTACTAATGTGACTAATAAGGGTGCATTCTACCATAACACAGGCCGGCCGCGCCGCAAGTCAGAAAAAGCAGAAATCTTTTGTCGGGGAATTGCCTGACCCGGCCAGCCAGGCGGCGGGGCCGCGACGCTTCACCAAGAGCCGAAATCAAGTTCAAATTTGTGCCTGGCCAGGCAACTCCTGAACCGGCCCAGCTTGGAACCCTCAGGGCGGATTCCAGTCGTAGCCGCCGACGGCAGTCGGCGCTGATCTGCTCTGGGTCGGTAAAGTGCGCCGACTGCCGTCGGCGGCTACAGCTATTACACCTGCCCTACGCATCCAGCCGCCCGTACTTCCGAATTTCCGGCCAGATGACCGCCACCGCCAGCACCACCAAAATGGTGCCCACCCCGCCGGAGACGACGGAGACCACCGGGCCGAGCCAATAGGCCACCAGGCCGGACTCGAAGCCGCCCAGCTCGTTCGAGGTGCCGATAAAGAGGCTGTTGACGGCGGAGACGCGCCCGCGCTTTTCATCCGGCGTGAGCAGTTGCACCAGGGTGTGCCGCACGACGACGCTGACGTTGTCCATCGCGCCGCACGCGAAGAGCATGAGCAAGGAGAACCAGAACCAGCGCGAGCCGCCAAAGGCAATCGTGGCCAGCCCGAACCCCGCGACCGCCAAAAGCATCGCCCGCCCCGCTTTCTGCAAGGGTGGCCGGTGCGCCAGCACCAGCGCGCAGGACAATGAACCCAGCGGCAGCGCTGCCTGGAGGAAACCCAGGCCGGTCGGGCCGACCGCCAGAATGTCCTTGGCATAAACCGGCAACAACGCCGTCGCGCCGCCCAGCAGGACGGCGAACAAATCCAGCGTGATGGTTCCCAGGATGATCGGGCTGGCGAATACGAACTTGAAGCCCACGATCAGACTCGCCGCTGTCATCTTCTCCTTCGGTGCCGCCGCAGGACGCCGCCGCACGAAGCTGATCAGCGTGAGGCAAATGAGCGCGGCGGCGGCGTTGACCGCATAGACCGGGGCCGCGTGGCGGGTCAGAGCAATCAACGCGCCCCCGGCCGCCGGCCCGGCCACCGAGGAGAGTTGGAAACTGCCGCTGCTCCACGCCACCGTCCGGGAAAAGTCCTGACGCGACACGAGCTGCGGCAGGAACGCCGAGCTGGCCGGCCAGAGGAACGTGCGGGCGGTGCCCGCCGCGAACAGGCAGAAATAGATCCAGACCACGTGGGCGCCCAGCGCCGAGATTAAGGTCAGCCCCAAGCTCGCGCAGGCGACCACCAGATTCATCAGCATGATGATCCGCTTGCGGTCGTGGTTGTCGGCGACGTGGCCCGCCGGCAGCGTGAACAGCACCATCGGCATCATCTGCGTCAGCCCCACCAGGCCCAACGCCAGCGCCGAGTGCGTCCGCTCATACAGTTCCCAGCCGACTGCGACCGTGACCATCTGCTGCCCCAACGAAGCGGCCAGGCGGCCGATGAGGTAGAGCGCGACGTCCCGGTTCCGCAGGACTGCGTACGGATCCTGCGCCGCCGCCCGCGGCGGCGTTCCTGCTGAATCCGGCGGTGCCCCAATATTGGTCATATCGTTCATCAAACATAATCAGCCTTCGGCGGGAAGGGGAATTCTTTTGGGGCGCGCCCCGGCGCGTTTATTGCTTTGAGAAGTCCGCTGAAGCTGTATGTTGTCCCCTGGCACTCTTCAGGTCGTTTGATCTCAGGATGCTCGAACGGTTGCCGCTGGGGCGGCGCACTCGTTTTCTGGACCAACGAATTTAGCAGGCCGCGGAACCTTATGCGGAAGGCGAAAGCTAAGAAGACAATTGGAAAAAGCAGCCAGCGGAGGCGTGCCGCCACTCCCAGGCCCGCCGCCGTCCGCTCCATTCTGCCCGTGCGCCGTCGCCGAGGCCGGCCCCCTCGGGTCCCGCCGGCGCCGCTTTCCTTGCCGGTCGCCTCACGGGCCGACGCCCAGCACCCAGTCGGTCTGATCAAGAGCCAGGCAGGGGTGGATCTGACGCAAAAAGTCAAAGACCTTCTGCGCCTCGCCCGGGAGCAGGGCCACCTGACCTATGACGACCTCAACGACGCCTTGCCGGACGACCTCGCGACGCCCGCCGATCTGGATCAGGTCCTCACCAAGCTGCGCACCCTGGAGATCGAGGTCATTGACGCCGCCGAAGTGGAGCGGGGCCGGCAGCCCGAGGCGGACGAAGAGGAGGAAGGGGCCCGCTACGATATTCTGGACGATCCGGTGCGTATGTATCTGCGCCAAATGGGCAAGTCGCGGTTGCTGACCCGCGAGCAGGAGGTGGAGATTTGCAAGCGCATCGAGGCGGCCGAAGAGGAGTCGCGCCGGATCGTGCACGGATTCGGGTTCGCCGCCAAAGAGTATCTGGCGCTGGCGGACAAACTGGTCGCCGTGCCGCCCAAGGAGCGGTTTGACCGTGTCATCATCGACAAGTTCGTCGCCAGCCGCCCCCGCCATCTCAAGTTCTTGCGCCAGCTTATCAAGCGCGTCCGCGCCCTGGACCGGCAGGCCGACGACAAGTTTGCCGCGTGGCAGAAGGCGACGAGGAAAAGCCGGCGCGCGCGCCTGCTCTACCAGTTCAAGCGGTTCGATCGGAAGCTCCGGGCCATCTTCCCGCGCTTCCGTTTCAAGCAAAAGGTCATTGACGAGATGACGCTGGTGACGGAGAACATTCGCGACAAGATTCAGGCCGGGTTGCGGGCCATCGCGGGATTGGAAAAGCAGCGCAAATCCGCCGCCCAGCAGGCGATCATCCAGTCCGAGAAAGACAAGCTTCGGACCCTCGAACGGTTTGTGCGCCTGCCGCACTCCGATTACCTCAAGGCTTGCGCGCAGTTGAACAACGCCCGGGTCCGCGCCCATGAAGCCAAGACCCAAATGGTCGAGGCTAACTTGCGCCTCGTCATCTCCATCGCCAAGAAATACACCAATCGCGGCCAGTCCTTCCTCGATCTGATTCAGGAAGGCAATGTGGGCTTGATGAAAGGCGTCGAGAAGTTCGAATATCAGCGCGGCTACAAGTTCTCCACTTACGCCACCTGGTGGATTCGCCAGGCCATCACCCGCTGCATCGCCGACCAGGCCCGCACCATTCGCATCCCGGTCCACATGATCGAGATCCTCAACAAGCTCTGGCGCACCCAGAAGCAGCTCATGCAGGAATGGGGGCGCGAGGCCACCACCGAAGAACTCGCCGACGCCCTGGAGATGTCCGTCGAACGCGTGCGGGCCGTCTTGAAAATGGCGCAGCCGCCCATCTCCATGCAATCGCCCGTGGGTGAGACGGACGAGACGCATTTCGGCGACCTGATCGAAGACAAAACGGCCGAGAACCCGAGCGAGGTCACCAGCTTTAATTTTCTAAAAGGCAAGCTCGGCGAAGTGCTCCACGGCCTGACGGAGCGCGAGCGCCGGATCCTGGAACTCCGCTACGGCTTGAACGACGGCTACCCGCGCACACTCGAGGAGGTCGGCCACCAATACGAAGTCACCCGCGAGCGCATCCGCCAGATCGAGGGCAAGGCCCTGCGCAAACTTCGCCACCCGACCCGCAGGAGCAAACTCGAGGGATTCCTCGAATCCACTGCCGTCCCCCGAGCCCCCTGACGCGGCCATGAACCTCGTTGTCCTGGACGGGTTCACCCTGAATCCCGGCGATCTCAGTTGGGAAGAACTTAAGTCCCTCGGGCCCTGCACGGTTTACGATCGCACCCCGCCTGCCGCGCTCGCGGACCGCGCCGTTGCCGCCGATATTCTCCTGACCAACAAAACGGAGCTGACCAGCGCCGCCATCCGGAATCTGCCGGGGCTCAAATACATCGGCGTGCTGGCCACCGGCACCAATGTGGTGGACCTCGCGGCCGCCCGCGCGCGCGGCATCCCCGTGACCAATGTGCCGGCTTACGGGACGAAGTCCGTCGCGCAAATGACCTTCGCCCTGCTGCTCGAACTCGCCCAGCACGCCGGCCACCATGCCCAAACCGTCCGCGAAGGCCGCTGGACGCGCAGTGGGGAGTGGTGCTACTGGGACTTCCCGCTGATCGAGTTGGACGGGCTTACTCTTGGCCTGGTGGGTTTGGGCCGCATTGGCCGGGCCGTGGCGGAACTCGGCGCGGCCTTTGGCCTGAAGCTCCTCGCCTCCGATCCCTCCGCGGACGCCGTTCCGCCCTTCGTCCGCCTCGTCGAGCTGGAGCCCCTCTTTCGCGAAAGCGACGTCGTCAGCCTGCATTGCCCGCTCACGCCGCAAACCGCGAATCTGGTCAATGCCCGGCACCTGGCGCTGATGAAACCGACGGCCTTTCTGCTCAACACCAGCCGCGGCCCGCTCGTGGACCAGGCCGCTCTGGCCGACGCCTTGAACTCCGGTCGCCTCGCCGGCGCCGCCCTGGACGTTCTAGCGACAGAACCCCCGCCCGCGGACAATCCGCTGCTCACCGCCAGAAACTGCATCATTACTCCGCATCTGGCCTGGGCCACGCGCGCGGCCCGCGCGCGCTTGATGAAGATCGCCGTCGAAAACGTCCGCGCCTTCCTGCAAGGCAAGGCCCAAAATGTGGTGAGCTGACCCGACTGTTGACTACCGCGGGGCGACGATTACGGGCGGCGCGGCGGCTACGGCCCGCAGGGGTGGCAGTGCCGCGAACCGTGGCTGCCCGAGGCTGTGCGCGGCTTGTTCGCGAAAGGACGAATGCAGCTTGTTCCGCGACCAGACGATAAAGCCGATGTCCTTGGCCACCACCAAGGCAGCGGTCAGGAAGGCGCTCAATATCGGCCACCAGACGAACGAGGCAAACGGATTCGAGTTGCCGCGGGACATACTGCGGAACAGGATCCCCGACGTCACCATCATCGTCACCAGGCCTGCCCCAAAGGCGATGACGAACCAGGGGATGATCTGAACAAAGAGGATCGTCTTCAAGGTGGCCAGGTTGGCGCTGCGCGAGGTCATCCCCATCCACATCCCAAACCAGCAAAGGGCCAGCAGGTTGGCGGCGGTGCCCAGCGTTGCCGCAACCGCCGCCGCTATGCCCGCGCCCACCTGCATGGCGTTGCTGCCCGTCGGGAGCGGGAGGCGGCGTGGCACCGGCGCCGCATTGGTGCCCGCCTTGCCGGGAAGCGCGCTCGTGCCGCCCACGACAACCGTCCGGCTGCTGAATCTGCCGCTCCGGTTTGTGACCACCGAACTCGTGACCGTGGCGGCCCGAGTCGTGAGGCGCTGAAACGCGACTTGCGAAAGCGTGGCCATTGAAAGCTGCACGCCCAGCAACAGCAGCACGGGCCAGCCAAACATCCGCACCAACGCCCGCCATTGCCCCGCGACAATCTGCCGCTCGTTCAACGGCGTCGCCAGCAGCAATTCGAGCAGCCCGCTCCGCCGCGCTTCCAACGGAAACCGGCACGCCTGCGAAGCCGCCCACAAGTAAAGCAGCAAAGTGAAGAGGCCCCCAATCCCGTTCCAGAAGATCCAGATTTCCCGTTCCGTGTCCCAAATCAGCGCGGCCCCGAAGCCGCCGACGATCAGGATTGCCAAGAGCCACAACCCCAGCGACTGCCAACGTTCCCGGCAAACCAGCCAAGCCACGGGCTGTGGCCCAATCAGCTTTCGGCGCAGCCGGAGCCGCCGCCGCGCCCCGCCATACCGCCAGGCATAGGCCCAGCCCTGGTTTTGGCGCGCGCCCGCCTTCTTTCTTTCCTGCCAAGTGTGCGGCACCAGCGCGGACGCCAGCGCCAGCATCGTCCAACCCAGAAGGTGCGTTACGACCAAAGCGACCCAGTAGTAGGCCGACGGACCCCAGACGCCTGCCGCTGCCAACACAAAGGCGGGGCTGGACAGACTCCAACGCGGCTCAAAGCCGCGTTGCTGTGTCGCGCTAATAATCGTGTCCGCGATTGGCCCGCCCAGAGCCAGCAACAGCAGCAGAAACAAGGTCGCCGTCAGCGCCTTCTGCGAATCGCGGCTCAGCGCCGAAACGAACATTCCCGCCGCGAGCGAAACGAACAAGGCGTTGACCTGCGCCAGCGCGCTCTTCCAGAACTGTGCCCCGGTGACACCGCCCATGAGCAGCGTTATCGCCAGAACCGGCAGCACCGCCAGCAGCGCATAAAAGCTGCGCAGAGAGTTGGCCAGCAGCTTGCCCAGCGCGACGTCATAGCCCCGCAAGTCGGTCAGGAACAGCAAGCCCAGCGTGCCCTCGCGCTTTTCCTCGCTCAGGCAATCGGAGGTGAAGAACAGGCCGGCGGACAGCCCGCCGGCCAGGCATAGCCAGGCCAGCGTCGAGAACAGAGCGGTCCCCATCCCGGACGTCTGGACGCCCTGCAATCCGCTCAGGAACATGCAGCCGCTGCCGATGACCAGCGCCGTCAACGCCGCGGCGACCCGCAGCCAAAACGTGCCGCGTTTCCGCGCCGCCACGCGCAATTCTCGAGTCACAATCGGCAGCCAGTTCATCGCGCAAGACTAACAACCTGCCCGGAAGTGGGAAGGCAGAAGGCAGTCAGAATGCGGAACGCGAAAGAGCGTCCGGCAAGGGCGAGGCACAGCAGAACCCGCAGGCGCGACGCCTCGCCTGCGCCAGTGTTTCGGTCCGGGCTTGGTTTTTCCGCGGAGTTGGCGGATGTTGTAGGCTCATGCAGTTCATTCGCGACATCTATGCCGCCAGGCGCGCGGGCGGGCGGCCGGTGATTTCCTTCGAGTTCTTCCCACCCAAGACGGACGAAGGCGACCGCAACCTGCTGGAGAAGACCATTCCCGCCTTGCTGCAAACCAAGCCGGACTACTGCTCAGTAACCTATGGCGCCGGCGGCAGCACGCGAGACAAGACGTTGATGATCGTGGACCGCATCCAGGGGCAGCACGGCTTGACCGCAGTGGCCCATTTGACGTGCGTGTGCGCGACCCAAGAGCAGATAGGCGACTTGCTTTCCCGGATTCGCGCGCTGGGCGTCAAGAACGTCCTCGCGTTGCGCGGCGACCCGCCGGGCGGCGGCGAATTCCAGGTCACCCCGGGCGGGTTCGAGTTCTCCAGCCAGTTGGTGCGCTTCATTCGCGAGCAAGGCGGTTTCTGCATCGGCGTGGCGGGGTTTCCCGAGGGGCATATTGCCTGCAAAGAGGGCAAGTACGCCGATTGGGCGCACCTGAAGGAGAAGGTCGAGGCCGGCGCGGACTTTGTGCTCACGCAGTTGTTCTTCGACAACGCCGATTTCCACCAGTTCCGCGACCACGTGACGCGCAAGCTGGGGGTCAGCGTGCCCATTGTGCCGGGGGTCGTGTCCATCCTGAGCGGCGCGCAGATCAAGCGGTTCACGGCGATGTGCGGGGCGACCATCCCCGCGCCGCTGGCGACCAGGCTCGAAGCGCTGGGCGACGACGACGCGGCGGTTGCCGAGTTCGGCATCGAGTACGCCACCCGGCAATGCGAGGATTTGCTCCGCGCCGGGGTGCCGGGGATACATTTCTACACGCTGAACAAGGCGCACGCCACCGTACGCATCTTAAAGAACCTCGGGCTGGCGGAGTGAGTTGGTTGCCTGAGCTTTCGGGTTAACCCCCGGGGCGGCTATACAGATTGTCCTCGTTGCGGTGTCTAGTTGGGTGAGAGAATACGCGCGATCAATTATGAACAGACCTTCTCCACGGCCATCCCCCACGGGGCAAGACTCCGGCTCGCGCTCTTGCTGGCCCTGGCTCCTCGGCGGCGGATGTCTGCTCGTCGTTCTGCTGGGAATCCTGTTGCCCCGGCGAGAGCACGCGCCGGCCAGCCAGGCGCGTCCGGCGAATGTGGCGTCACGAACTGCCACCGCTCTCGAACCCGCCCGCCGGCCACACCGCTTCGCAAGCTCTGCGCCCACCCTTGATGCGCAGGAAATCGTCGCCGGCAAGGTCATCCGTTTCGCTCATGACCGGCTCGGCGTGGTCCGCGCGATGGCCATGCACTATAAGGTCGAAGTGCCCAAGGACGTCGAGCGCTTCTTCGCCGCCGCGGAAGCTGGCCGGTGGGAGGAGCTTAAAGAGCTGTTTGGCTCGCTCAAAAAGCTTCGGGAAAGCAGCGAGGGCGCCGAGGCCCTCAGGACGCTTTGGCCGGCCATCATGGAAACCTACGGCGTCGCCCAAACCGCCCATGATTGGCCGGCGCAAAAGCTGCTGGATTACGGTCAAGCCGTGCTCGGCTCCCTCCGGCCCGGCATGGTCTATGTCGGCGGCACCGACGCGGGCCGCTTTATTCCCACCTTGCTCAACGAGACCAGCGACGGCGAGCAGCACGTGGTCCTCACGCAAAACTTTGTCTCTGACGGCGCCTACCTCGAGTATCTCCGGTTCCTCTACGGCGATCAGATGACCCTGCCAACGCCGGACGATTCTCAGCGTGCGTTTCAGGATTATACGAACAACGCCCAAAACCGTTTCGCCCACGACCAGCAATTCCCCAATGAGCCGAAACAGGTCCGCCCGGGTGAAGACATCAGCGTCACGGACAACCGTGTCCAGGTCGGCGGCCAGGTCGCCGTGATGGCCATCAACGAAAGGCTTTTCCAGATGATTATGGACAAGAATCCAGACCTTTCCTTTGCTCTGGAGGAATCTTTTCCCTTCAAATCCACTTATCCCAACGCCGCCCCGCTCGGCCCGATCATGGAACTCGGGGTTCAGGATGCGCAGAAGACCTTCACCGCTGAAGCGGCGGCGCAGACTGTGGATTACTGGCAGGCCACCACCCAGTCGTTGCTGGCAGATTCCGAAACCCCAGGCGACTCCGAAGCCCTCAGGGCGTACTGCAAAATGGCTACCGCGCAAGCCCGGCTGCTGGCGGACCACAACTTCACGGCTGAAGCCGAAGAGACCTATCGTCTCGCCACCGACATAGGCCCCTCGAACCCGGGAGCGGTTTTTGCTTACGTCCTCTTCCTCACTGACCAGAAGCGGTTCGCGGAAGCTATCCCCGTGCTCGAGACGGCCGCCAACGGCGCGCCGGACAACCCGCAGTTCCGCGACCTGCTGCAGAACCTCAAGCGAGTCGCCGGGAGGAAGTGAACTTCTCTGCCGGAACCAGAGATGCCCGCAGGCCGGATTTCCGCGAGCGGCCCTTCCCACGCAAAAAAGTTGTTCCCAAGCCCACTTTTAGATTGCATGAGGGCGGGATTGTTCTTAAAGTGCGAAAAAGGCCGCAGCGTGAGAGGACAATATGTATTTCGGCGTAGATTATCATCCGGAACAATGGGTTTACCCGTACGGCGGGACCCGCGAGAAACCTGAAGCCGCCTGGGAACGCGACATGGAGTTGATGCAGACCGCGGGCATCAACGTCGTGCGCATGGGGGAGTTTACCTGGGGGCTCTGCGAGCCCGAGGAGGGCAAATACGACTTCGCCTGGCTCAAGCGAGTGATGGACCTGCTGGGCAAGGCGGGCATTAAAGTCGTCCTGGCCACCCCGACGGCCGCGCCGCCCGTGTGGCTCGCCCGGAAACACCCCGAAATTCTGCCGGTGGATGAGCAGGGGCTGATCAAACATGAAGGCACGCGCCGCGCGATCTGTCTCAACAGCGATGTGTTCTGGAACCACTCCAAGCGCATCGTCGAGAACATGGCCAAATCCCTCGGCCAGCATCCTCAACTGATCGCCTGGCAGATCGACAACAGCCTGGGGGGCAATTTCACCGAGGCCTCGTTCAATGAAGCCACCCGCCGGGACTGGCATCTGTGGCTGGAGGCCAAGTATGAAACCATCGAGCGCCTGAACGAGCTGATGGGCTTGCGGCACTGGGGCCAAGTGGTCACAAGCTGGAACCAGGTGCCGATGCCGATGGCCGCGCCGACCGTTCACAACCCGGCGCTGGCGTTGGATTGGTGCCGGTTCTGCAGCGACACCATCGTGCAGTTCGTCAAGATGCAGGCCGACCTGCTGCACCAACTGACCCCGAAATGTCCCGTCACCACCAATCTGCGCCCGCTGCTCCACCGCTTCGATCACTTCGACCTGGCCGAGGCCATCGACTTCGTCTCGATTGAAAGCACCGCCGCTCTCAAAGCCAAATCGGCGGAGCTGGCCTGTGAGATTGACATGCTGCGTTCGCTCAAAAAGTCGGGCATCCGGACGCCGGATGGCGACACGGGTTTCTGGGTGATCGAGCAGAAGGCGGGCAATGTGACCTGGCAGGACGTCAACTCGCTGGTGCGGCCGGGGGTGCTGCGGATGTTCACCTATCAGTTGGTGTCCCGGGGCGCGACGGCGATTATCTTCTTCCGCTGGCGCCAGCCGCGTTTCGGCACCGAGAAATTCCACGGCGCGGTCCTGCCGCACAACGCGCAGGCCACGGCGCGGGTATTCAAGGAAGTCGCCCAACTCGGCGACGAGATAAAGCTGCTGGCGCCGTCAATCAAAGGGACGCACGTGGAGGCGGAGACCTGCATCCTCTACAGCCACGACAATGACTGGGCGCTGCAGCAGCCGATGCAGCCAAACAAGTTCTTCAGCTTGCGCGAGCACATCCAGCTCTTCTACAACGCGCTGCACGACCGGAATCTGGCGGTGGATTTTGCGCGGCCCGCCGAGGACCTCTCGCGCTATAAGCTCGTTTTCGCGCCGTCCCTGCACTTGCTCTCGGGCGGGGAAGCGGACCGGTTGAAGCTCTACGTCCAAAACGGCGGCACGCTGGTCGCTACGTTCAACACCGGCCTGGTGGACGAACACAACTTGGCGCCGGACACGGGGTATCCCCATGACCTGACGGATTTATTCGGCTTGGAGGTGTTGGAATTCGACCAGTTGCCGCCCGGAGAAGAAAACCACCTCACCTTCAAAGGCGCGTTCCCGGCGAGTCACATGCACCCGGCCAGGCTGTGGTGCGACCTCATCGAGCCGAAGGATTGCCAGGTAATCGCCACTTACGCCAAGGACTTCTATGCGGGTCGCCCGGCGATGACGATGCACACGTTTGGCCTCGGCAAAGCCGTTTACATTGGCACGCAAAGCCACCAGCATTTCTATAACGATCTGGTGACCTGGCTGCGCCAGATGTGCAACCTGCACCCGCTGCTCAAAGTCCCGGACAACGTCGAAGTGAGCATGCGCCAGAAGGAGGATACGAGGATATTTTTCCTGCTGAATCACCAGAGTTCGCCCCTGCGCATTCAGTTCTACAAGCCGATGCACGATTTCCTGACCGGCAATACGTTTTCGGGCAATTACGATCTGCCGCCGCACGGCGTGCTGGTGCTGGATGAACATCCGGGGGTGAAAACCTGACCCTATGTTGAATGAGTTAAAGGGATTAATGGGGTTAACTGAGGAAGGGCGCGAGCGGCCCTATTTAACTCCTTTGACTTTGCAGCCTGTTTAACTTTCCCGGACAAGATGCTGCCCCCGCTCCCCCGCCATATCCCGCCGCGCGGCCCCGGCAAAGTGACACCGCGCCAGCGCGTCTTCGCCCAGTGGCGAGGCATCGACCTGGCGCCGCTGGAGCGGGCCCAAGCCCAGCGCGCCCAGCCAACGAGCGCCCTCATGCCGCGCGTCCTTTCGGAGTTGCGCATCGACAAACGCCGCGCCGAGGCTGAGATCGTCAAGGTCTGGAACGACCTCCTCGATCCAACCATCGTCGCCCACGCCCAGCCGACCGGGCTGCGCCAAGGCACCCTGTTCGTCACGGTGGACAGCAACGTTTGGCTGAGCGAAATCGTCCGCTATCGCCGCAAGGAAATCCTCGACCGCCTGCAGCACAGTTTCGGGCGGGATTTCATCGCGAGAATCTCGTTCCGGGCGGGATGAAGGCGGGGACGCGAGGCTCGCGTCAGCGCCGCCGGCGCGCGGGGCCGTAGAAATAGCCGCCTCGGACGCGCGCGCCGCGAACCCGGCCCCCGCCGCCTTGCGGGTGGCCCGGTTTGCCTTCCTCAAACAGCGCCGTGTAGCGGTAATCATAATTCTCCAGCTTCACCCGCGGGATTTTCTGGCTGATGAACCGCTCGATGGCGTTCACGTGCCGTATATCCTCCGCCACCATTAAGGTGAAGGCGTCACCGGTGGCCTCTATGCTGTGGCCCGTGCGGCCAATGCGATGGATATAGTCCTCCGGGTGCTGCGGCACGTCATAATTGATGACGTGGCTCACGTCGGCGATGTCCAGCCCGCGCGCCGCGATGTCCGTGGCGACGAGCACTTCGAAGCGGCCATCGCGGAAGCCGCGCAGGGCCTGCTCGCGCTCGCGCTGGGTGCGGTTCGAGTGCAGCACGGCCACGGCGTGGTTGTGCCGCTTTAACAGGTGCGCCACCCGGTCGGCGCCATGCTTGGTGCGGCAGAACACGATCACCGAGTCGTAGTTCACGCGCTTGAGCAGCTCGAGGACCAAATCGGTTTTCTGGGAATCGGACACGGGATAAATGACATGCCGGACCGTGTCCCTGGGGGTGCGGCGCGCGCCGATCTCGATGGTCTGCGGATTCCTCATGGCCCACTGGATGAGCGTCTCGATCTCGGGCGGGATGGTGGCGGAGAACAGGGCAGTGTGCCGGTCGCGCGGGCAACGGTCGAGGATGCGCCGCACATCCGGCAGGAACCCCATGTCGAGCATGCGGTCGGCCTCGTCGAGGACCAGGAATTTGATGCGGTCGAGCTTGCAGGTGCCTCGCTGCAAGTGGTCGAGCAACCGGCCGGGCGTTGCCACCAGTACATCCACGCCGTCGCGCAACGCGTCCAGTTGCCGGCCGTAGCCAACCCCGCCGAACATGACGACCGTGCGCAGGTTGGTGAAACGGGCAAAGTCGTGCATGGCGGTTTCGACCTGGGCGGCCAACTCGCGGGTCGGCTCCAGCACGAGCACCCGGGGTTGCGGGCTGTGCTGCCCAAGCTGCGAAAGAATCGGCAGCGCGAACGCCGCCGTCTTGCCCGTGCCGGTCTGCGCGCTGCCGATCACGTCCTGGCCCGCGAGGATCAGCGGAATGGCCCGAAGCTGAATGGGTGTTGGCTCGATATACCCCATGGCCCGCACGCCTTGGAGCACGGGATTGGAAAGACCTAGTTTAGCAAATGGCATAAATCAAAACAGCACCGCAACGCAGGTTTACTGGCCTGCGCAACATGGCCCCCGACCTCGCAGTCCCTCTTCAAGCAATTATGAGGACGACGACTCCACCGGGGCTGCCGAAGGTTCAACTGGTGGCGCGCTGGTTGGGGCAGGCGCAATGTCGCCCGCTGGAGTTTCCGTTGGGGCCGCCTCCCCGCTGGCGGCGGGCGCCTCTTCCGCGGCGGGGGCGGGGGCGATGTCAACGTTTGGCTCCGGTGCGACCGCTTCGTTCCCGGCTGCGGGTTCGGCTGGCGGAGTGGGTTCAGCCGGCACCGGCGCGGGCTTGGGTTCCGGTTTCAGCAACGGCTTCTTGGCGGTCTCCAGAATCCCATTGGCGAACTCAATGACGTGTCCCTGGTGGATCAGCCAGTGCAGATCCGCGATGACCACCGTCTGTTCCGGCGTGGGCTGGGGAGTCTCCGGCTGGGCTGCGGGCGGCGGCTCGCTCGCGGCGGCCTGGCCCGCCGGCGGCGCGGCAGAGGGAGCCAGCGCTTCGACCAGCAGGCGGCGTGTGCTCCTGGGATTCGCATTGATGTAATCGACGATGCGCTTCACGCCTTCAGAAACGGGGGTCGCCGTCATGTCGAGGTAATGCGGTCGCGCGACACAGACATGGGTGACGGTCTTGTTGACCTTGAAAAACTGCAGCCCGTGCCCGTTGAACTGCTGGCTCAGGACGGTCGCAATTTGGAGCGGGAAACGCCGCTGGTCTTCCCAAACGCTGCGCACCAGGCGCACCAGGTCGGGGCTGCGCAACGAGCGCGCCGCCGCGCCGCTCAGGGCATAGGAATCCACCGGCTTGATAATATTCTCTTTGTGCGTTTCGCGGAAGTGCTTCTCCACCGCTTCCATGCTGTCCAACCGGAGCGGCTCGGGCAGGTTCAGGCAGACGTATTCCGTCTTCCAGCTTTGGTCATCCACCCATTTCTTGACGACCTCCTCGTCGCGCACGATGCGCACGCGCGACTTGTACTCCTCGAAGGGCATCCGGGCGAAGCGTTCGCTGTGCAGCTTGCGCAATTGGTTCTGGTAGTCGTGATGGTTCGGCGGGCCAAGAATGATGCCGCTCAGGCCGCACTGGGCGACAAAAGTGTACTTGCCCTTGGGAGGCTCGGTCGCCGTGCGTTCGGCCTGGTAAAACGTGGTGAAATGCTTCCTCAACACGTGGGCCACAGCCTCCTCCTCGGAAAGCCAGAGCGTGTCATCCAGCGCGCAAATGAACAGCGGCTGGACTGGGCGGCCCTCCGCGTTTTTCTTCGTGGCAAACAGGACCGTGTGCCGCTCGGGCTTCTGGAGAATCATCTGCGCGATGTCGAACAGCGGATACGCCCGGCCGGTCATCTTGATCTGCCGCGCCAGGGATTCGACGCCTTTCTCTTCGGGGCGCAGGCTCAAGTCAATTTCGGGCAGCGGCAGCGGCGGCGGGCGTCGTTCGCGCGGCTCACCCCGGCGAAAATCCGGTCTCTGGCCGCCGAAAGGCCGGCCGCTGTCGCCTTCGGGCCGGGGCGCGCCGCCCTCGGGCCGGGGCGGGCCGCGACGCTCGCCGCGCGGGCGATTGTCGTCCCGTCGCGCTCCGGGCGGCCCTTCGCGACGGGGCGGCCGGGGGCCACGACGATCACGGTCGCCGCGCCGGTCGGGTCGCTCGGTTTCGCCTTCGTATTTGGCGTACTTGGAGGCGGAAGGCTCTTGCGCCCAGGCGGGCAGAAAGAGTTTGTCCAGGTCGAATTCGCTATCCGGTA
>Ga0187872_10001056_pt1 | contig 29283 bp, 25 predicted proteins | sample June2016WEW_16_4_FD_132973 | JGI IMG/M metagenome (GOLD analysis project Ga0187872, IMG submission 132973) | Peatland microbial communities from SPRUCE experiment site at the Marcell Experimental Forest, Minnesota, USA - June2016WEW_16_40 | ecosystem: Environmental > Terrestrial > Soil >...
ACAGACGGCATAAACCGTTCATAAGAAAATGGGAGCGACAGGAGTGTAGCGATTCCCGTGTCCGGAGCCTGCAACATCTTTATTCGGCGCCGCAGTGCTGAAAGGTGGTCTGAGGATGACCTTCGCTGCTCCACCCGCGTTCGATCTCGCAGCATTCCTCGCCAGCGCCGGCCTTGGCCGAAGGATCGTTGAACTGAAACCCAAACAGGCTTTCTTTTCGCAGGAGATCCAGCGGATTCGGTTTTCTATCTGCAAAGGGGCCGCGCAAAGATCACTGTCGTTTCGACTGCTGGCAAGGAAGCCACGGTTACTCTGCTTGTACCGCACGAATTTGTGGGCGAAGAAGCGCTATCGGCAGTGCCCGGATTGCGTCTATCCACGGCCACAGCCATTACCTCCTGTTCGGCTCTCAAAATAAGCCGGGAAGAGATGATCCATGTAATGCACCAAGAACATCAGTTCTCTGACCTGTTCTTGAAGTTCCTGCTGGCGCGGAGTATGCGGAGCCAGGCCGACCTCGTCGATCAACTTTTCAACTCGAGCGAAAAACGTTTAGCCAGAATTCTTCTCTTGATGGCCGAGTATGGTGAGCCGGGAGAACCGGAAACGCAGATTCCTCCGATCTCTCAGGGAACGCTCGCGGAAATGATTGGGACAACGCGTTCTCGCGTCAGCTTCTTCATGAATCGATTCCGCCGGCTGGGATTTGTGGAGTATAACGGCCGTATTCATGTGCATAAGTCTCTGCTGAAAGTAGTTCTCCACGATCGAATGCCTAGCGATAACGCAGTCAAGCCTGGCGTCCCGGATGCGCCGCGGGGCCGGCCAAAGCTCGCCAAGACTATAAGGACCGGTCATAAATGACCAGTATTGAAAATCAAGCACTGAGATACTGGCGCCTAATATCAATTGCGTGTATCGGAGCGACAAATGCCTGATCTCAAAGCTTCCATCTTGATCGTCGAGGATGAGGAGCCCGTTCGCACTTCTCTCGCAGAGATTCTCAAGGTACTCGGACATCGGGTGCGGTGTGCGGCGGATGGCTTCGCTGCCCTGGTTGAGATGGGCCATGAGCTTCCCGAAATTCTGCTTTCCGACCTCAACATGCCGGGCATGTCTGGCTTTGAATTGCTACCGGAAGTTCGCCGCCGATTCCCAGCCGTCCGTGTGATAGCGATGAGCGGCGCATTCTCCGGGGACCAGGTCCCGTGTGGTGTGACGGCCGATGCATTTTATGCGAAGGGCAACGGCGTGAATGTCCTTTTGAAGGCGATTGAGAGTCTGCCCCACACAAATAGGCAGCATCTCGAAGCGCCCGAGCCAATCTGGATCAAGAGGAACGGGCACGACACCAGCGCCGCGGAGCTTGTGGCGATAGTCCGCCCGGATTGATTCACAGGTCTCTGCACATCACATACAGCGCGAGCGATGAGAATCATGAGGCTATATCCCCTTGGGGGCAGCACTCCTTCTACTCTGCCGACGCCTGTTCCAACCGAAGGCTAATGGGCATGACCTCTGTGAGCGAGCTAGAATGTACATCCATTCCAGCTTGGTCGGAGTAAGGTCAGGCGATGAACACTTCAATTGTCAGCCGCATTTGTACGTATAGAGCAATCGCGTGGGATCTGCTCCTCTCAACTGTCGGGTGTTTTGTATTGAGGTATTGCTTTCGATTAGTCGCAGATGGAGGCGAGGGTGCAGAGACGAATAGGATCGCACACGCCATTGGCCAGGCTCGCGATCCATTTGCGTATGTGGGCGCGGCATTCATTCTTTTGGCCCTCGCAACGAAGGAACAGCCGGGATTGATTCGTGCATCCTCTCAAACGCATTCCTGAAATGACGCCGTTACCATCTCGAATTCGAAGGTCCCTCGATGAGCGCCAGCTTCTATAGCAATAGTGCGGGTAAGCGGGACGGCATAGTTTGATCTCCTCTATGCGCAAAGTTTCGCTTTGAAGTGGTCAGGAGAGACTGCGGATGTTGGGGCAAGCCGAGGTGCTTGAGAGCCTTGCTCAGGCAGGCGATCGAGTAGCACAGCTTTAAGCAGCGATTTGTGGACCTGGATCCGGCCGTTGTAATCAATGAACCCGAGTTTGCGAAAGCGGTTCATGAAGAAGCTGACGCGGGAGCGGGTAGTGCCGATCATCTCTGCCAGGGCCTCCTGAGTGACGGGAGGAATGAGCTTCGTCGGTTCTCCAGGCTCGCTGTATTCGGCCATCAGAAGGAGGAGCCTCGCCAGCCGTTTTTCGCTGGAGTTGAAGAGCTGATCGACAAGATCTGCCTGGGTACGCATGCTGCGAGCCAGGAGGTGGGACAGGAACAGGTCGGAGAGTGCGTGCTCCTCGTGCATCACTCGGATCATCGTACTTCGACTGATCTTCATCGCACACGACGAAGTGATTGCGGTGACAGTGACCGATCTGTGTTCGGCGGCTCCGATAAGCGAATCCTCCCCAATAAAGTCACCCGCGAAGAGGAGTGTAATCGTAGCTTCCTTGCCGTTTTCTGAAACGACAGTGACTTTCAACCGGCCGCTCAGGAGATAGAAAACAGAATCAGCTGGGTCACCCTGAGAGAACACGGTGCCTTTTGGATCGCAATGAACAATTCTTCTGCCCGTACCGGCGCGTGCAAGAAAGTGAGCAAGGTTGAATCTCGGTTTTCCGTCGATCGAGTGAATCCCGGTGTCAGCCATAGGAATCGCCTGTTTCCGGACTGCGCAAACGCGCTCAAGTTGAGCAAGGGCATTAGACGCTGTGCAAGAGTGGGATGAATAGATGAATACCAAGCATGGTTTTCACGGCCCGACACGTTAATTTCAGCGATGTGCTGTAAGGTCAACCACATCGCATTACAGGAATGCCGGCGCTTCCTGCACTTTTGGAGTCTTCGCCAAAGCCCCTTCCATGATCGTCAGGAGCACGCTTTCATCGCCCTTGAGGTTTCCGTCCGCAAGTGAATTGCAGTCGCCGGCGGTGTTCGGAACGCAAACCACGGGCGTGCGTGAGCCGCAAGCTCGAATGAGGTTCGCGAGCCTCTCTTTATGCTCGGCAGAAATGGAACGGCCCAGGAGCACCAGATCGAAATCGCCGACCCTGAACTGCTCCATCGCGTGTCCGATCGAGTCTGCCGATATAACGACATATCCAGCGGATCTCAGATCCGAACTTTCCGAAGTTAGTCGCCATGAATCGAGGCCGACTGCGAGAACGACGACAATGTGCATAACTATCTCCGAATCTGGCTCAAGTTGAAACTTCCCTCGCAGGCGTGATTGGCCGCTTTTGCCTTTATCTTGAGCGGTTCATGGCCGTCTTGATCTCGGACGGAGAATTTCCTTCCATTTCTCCGAGTCGCATCACGATCCGCCCAATTCTGGGAGGGCGAAGCGAGTCTTTCGCCGAGGGGCACGACACATGCATGTGAGGTTTCCAGCGATTCGAACGCTCTTTGCCTGAGCATCCCGCAGTGCTTGTGCCGTAAGTTTGCTGAATTCGCAAAGGGCGTGTCTGTTCCGAATTGCTCATAATTCGAGGATTGCGCAAGAATCTGCGTTTCGAATCGTTCACGCATTCGCGACGCGCTGTTCGGCACCCCTTGCACTAGCCTGGATGGTGAATCCCGCGTGAACCGGCTCCGCGCAGCAGGCGCGAGCACGCATGAAAGCGGCCATGTAGGACTGTGCTACCCGCTTCCAAACCATAGGCCGAGCATACAGATAGGCACGTTCGCGCATCGCCTCGCGTGCTCCATCGTTGGCCAGGAGTGCGATTGTCGCTGTTGCGATGGCGGTTGGGTTCTCAAACGGGACCAGCACTCCGCGTCCTTGGTCCAGTACTTCGGCGGCGTACCAGTATGGAGTCGAGATGATGGCCTTTCCGGCACCAAGGGCATACGCCAGGGTTCCCGATACAGCCTGCGCTTCGTGACAGTAGGACGTAATGTAGATGTCGGCCAGGCCGACCAGCGAAGCCATCTCTTGAGGACTGACGAACCGGTTGACGAATAGAACCTGCTGTTCCACCCCGAGCTTCTTAGCAAGGGCCTGCAACTCAAGCCTGTAGCGATCTCCTTCCCGAGCCCGGATCTGCGGGTGAGTAGCTCCAGCAATCATGTAGACAGTGTTGTTCTGACTCGCTAAGATGCGCGGCATGGCTTGAATCACAATTTCAAACCCTTTGTTTGGAGACAGCAGGCCAAACGTCAGGAGGACGCTCTTGCCCTTGCAGGAAAAAGCTTCCTTGTGAACGTCGGGCTGCTCAAAAGGCAGATTGGGGATGCCATGAGGGATCAGGTCGATTTTCTCGGCCGGGACCTTGAAGACCTCCTGTAGGACGCGCGAGGAGTATTGGCTCATGACGATAAGACGCTCGGAACGTGCGGCAATCTTGTGTAATACAACTCGTTGATCCAGATTCGGTTCACGCAGCACAGTATGCAGAGTTGTAATTACCGGCATCTTGAGGTGCTTCAGCAACTCGATGATGTAGTTCCCGGATTTGCCTCCGAAAATTCCATATTCATGCTGTAAGCACACCAGATCGACATTCCTTGCGTTCAGGAATTCGGCTGCCGCTCTGTAGGACGCGAGATCGCCTTCACTGATCTCAAAACGCACCCGCTCGGGGTATTGGTAGGATGATTGGCTGTCGTTGATTGCTACTACCGATAGTTGGGCGGCTCCGTATTCGGCAGCGATGGCGTTACATAAATCTGTCGTAAAAGTTGCAATTCCGCACTGCCTCGGAAGGTGATTTCCAATCATCGCTATCCTGACCGGGCGTTGCGGACGAGGCACGAGTTGAAGGGGGGAAGTTGAATCGATTCCGAATGCGGGGTGCCGGGCATCGAGATAAATGAGACGGTTTGATTGCGAATTCAAAGTAGCATTTGGAGCGGCCATTAAAAGTATCTCCAACTAGCGTAAGGTCGTGATTGAAGGCGATTTAAGCTCTTATAGGAACGCGAATTTGCTTCGCGAGCTCAACTGTTTTCTCAGAGGCCGCCATTGAGTAGTCCTGAGCCCTTGAGCTCAGCTCTTCCGCGGCTTCGTGATCGCCTCGGTGGTGTGCGGCAGCGGCAGCAGTGTGGGCGTGGGCTGCGTAGATATGCAGGTCGGCTGCGGTGTCATATTTGTTCTGGGACATTGTGTCCTCCATCTTCGAAGAGACGTTCTGCCTCTTGCATCTGCAGTTTTCCACGTTGTAGTAGAAGACGCTGAGCAAACTTATACATAGCCCCCAGGCTGCTCCATTGCGTCCAAAGCGACAATGCTGACCGCAGATAAGGGGAGACTCCAGAGGAGAATAGGACAGCCTCAATGCGGCCCAGGAAACTAAGGCCGCCCGCGTGAGTGGCGAACGGTTTTCACCTCACGAACACACAGACTTCACTGGCGTGCACGGAGTAGCAGGACCAGCGCTGCTCGCCAAGATGCTCCGGCTTGGGTTGCGGTGTCTATTTTCAGAAAAGGGCTCGCGCTAAGAACGCACGACGTCGGGCTCAAAGTCAGTGCGCGCTGGTCGGTGGCTGTTTGCCCACTAGGTCATTTGGCCTTTCCAGGAAAATCTCAGAGGGCAAGTACCTGTGTCGCCCTTCGCAAAGTGGGCACGTAACCACGAGTGATTGAAAGGGAAATTCCTTCGTCCCAATGGGCACATTCCGGCTGCATCGTTTGCATTGAACGACAAATTGCTTTCTTTCCTGAAATCCGAAGGCGATCACGCTAGGACTCCAGTAGATCCGGACGGAGTTTCATGCGCATGAGCAATCGAAACCGCATGGGAAACTCCTTCATAGGATGGACGTCAGTTGGAATTCCACTTACTCGCATTCAGTGAACCAAGTCCCGATAGAAGACGCTCCGCAGCGAGGTCGCGGTTTGCGTTGCTTTCGAGTTCGTGGATCGTTTCTCAAGTTGTGCCCTTGATTCTTGGCCGCGGCGAGGGCTCTTCCGTTGAGTCTTTTCGGTCCGCATATACTGGAATTCCGCTGATAAGCCCCTGATACTCTGCCAGGCGCTTGCCCAGAATCACCACTCCCTTCGAAGTGATTTCATACTCGCGAATATCCTTGGCATGATTTCCGCCGCGCATCTTGATCACAACCATGATCTTGCGAAGTTGACCATCGATGGATACATACCGCAGCCGGAGGATGTCATCGCAAAGGAAAGAAATGGAGTAGGTACTGAACGGAAACTCTGTGAAAGATTCATCGACCTCGACCGTGCTGAGAATCGTCACGCCGATTCCCGTCAGAGCGAAGATCATCCGGTAAAGCGATTCGCGAAAATCGGCCCGAAAGCCGGGCGACAGAGCCATCTCAAAGCCCGCCAGGGAGTCGATCACCAGCCGCTTGGCGCCGATCTTCTCGACGGCGTCGAGAATCGACTGCATGGTTTCGTCCACCGAGAGATCCAAGGGGCGGAGATAGAGGATCGTGAGTTTCCCGTCCTTCTGCGGCGTCTCCAGATCCAAACCTAAACTGGTGGCCCGCTCCGCATACGCTTCTGGGCGTTCTTCAAAGACCGCCACAATTCCCGGTTCCCCGTGGCGAATGCCTTCAGCAATAAATTGGGTTGCGAGGACGGATTTTCCGGTTCCCGAAGACCCTGCCACGAGCACGCTATCGCCTTCGCGCACGCCACCATCCAGCATCTTATCCAACTCCGGAACGCCGAAGGAAAGGCGCCTATTGCCGGGAGGATTCCTCTTGCGCGCGGTCAACCCAAACGTACGCGAGAAGGCCTGCACTCCGGCGTCGGTAATGCGGAAGGTGTGCAACCCCGGCACGGAATCCTGACCGCGCAGTTTTATAATCTGCAACTTCCGCACAATGGAATTCCGCTCCGCCGTTTGGCGCAGCCAGAACAGGCCATCGGCGACGGTAAATATTGGATTATCACGTAACTCTTCCTCCGCATATTCACCGATCAGGAAAGTTGTCGCCTGCCAACTCGCCAGAAACAAAGCTAACCGCTGAATGAAGGATTGCAGGTCCATGTCACTCTGCGGCTTCCGCACCATGGTGCGGAAGGAGTCCACAACCACAACGGCAGGGTTGGACTTCTCAACTTCTTTGGTAATCTCCTCCAGAACCGCGCCAAGATCCTTCTCAAGGACAACCTGGCTCAGGTTGATAAAACGAATGGAATCCGGCAGCTTGGCCGGGTCGAAGAATGTGTACTGCTGCTGGTATCGCAGCATTTTTATTGCGGATTCGCCCAGGACCGTGAAATAGAGAGCAGGGTGCTCTCGGGTAGCATTAGCAAACACAAACTGATGTGCCAGGGTCGTCTTCCCGCTTCCGGGGGCACCCGCGATGATGTTGAATGAGAATTCCGGAAGGCCGCCGCCGACGATCTCATCGAGGCCTGGAACTCCTGTGAGTAGTTTGTTGATCTTCACTTTGTCTTGGGTGCTCACGCTTTACTCCCGTGTACCGAATTGCGATCGTCAAAAGCTTCGCCTGGCCACGCATTACGCAGCAGGCTTAATGTAAGGGCTTCGCCAAGGAAGAGAAAAAGCAGGCCGAGTAAGCGGGCGATGAGAATGACTCCTTGCTCGCCAGCCCGATACTCGCTAGTCCGATCCCTGTCCATGTCGGTTTGAGCCTCAAACCCGACGAAGTCCCGTAGGGACCCATCAGCCGCGATTTGCGCCGCACCAAGGCTGGAAGCTTCCGACTTGGCTAGCACCAAGGCGCGACAAGCAAGTGAATAAAAACTGGTGACTCCAGCAACTGCACTAAGACTCTGGCGCAGCTTCTCATAGACGAGAAGGGTCGGGGACTCTGGAGGCTCCGACGTCTTGCCCGCAACGGCCTCGTACGCGAGAAGTCGGTGGGCCAAATCCCGCGTTTTTGGAGGAGTCGTCATGTTCAACCGTACATTGTTCCAGGTAGCAGATTTCGATAACTGTTGGACGCATCTTTGGGGCCAGAGCGACGATTCCGTCTCTTCTTGAAGCGTCTTTGCAGTAGGATGTTCGACATCCAGAGCCGCCTTTGGTTCAGCACCGGCGGAACTCAATTCATGTAGCGATTCGTTTGCAGGTCAGGCGCCTCGTCCTGTGGACCGCCAGCCTTGCTTCGGATGAGTGTGAAAACGTCAAGGACCGAGGCAATACTGCGAATGTTCCCAGCAACACTCACGAGTCCATCTTCCATGCCCGGATGGCTGTCCGCGAGGGTTTCAATACGTTCGCTCACTTTCCTGAGCCGATCAATCTCCACCAGAAGGTCCTCAAATGCCGCAGTCATGACCGGTCCATCGGCCGCTGAGGCTGTCGTGTCCTCTATGGTGGTGGCCGGCTCTGTTCTGACGCCAACCTGCAGGCGTAAATCTTCGATCAAACGCAGGGTGGTTGCCTCGCCAAGGAAGGTAAGAAACAGCCCAAGCAGCTGCGCAATCAGAGTGATTCCGGCCTCGCCGTCCTCGTCCGCGTTCATCTCGGACTCGACTTCGCCGAGACCGCGCAAGCCACCATTCTCCGTTACCCGCACGGTGCTGAGTCGAGGAGATTCCGACTTGGCGAGAGCTAGGGCACGGGAAGCGAGCGCCTGAAAGCCATCCATACCCACGGGAGCGCCGAGTTGCCGGCGCAGCCTCTCATAGACCCGTACAGTTGCAGGTTCGGTGAGAAGGGAGGGCTTAACTGGATCGGCTTCCGAAGCAACGAGGCTGCGGGCCAATTCACGCGTCTTATCTGGAGGAAGCATCGGCCCTGTTCTCTCCTTGCGCTCTACGCCTCTGCATTGAGCGTAAAGCACTTATCGCTACGACACGACCATGGGGTCGCTTCTATGGTGAGATTCCCGACGGGATTCATCATACTCAATGGGGCGCCATGCGATTCAAGACTACTTGAGAGATCTCTGGAAAGATGAGCAAACTTGAACGGATCGGCCGCCGCCGGAGGAATCCCATGGTGAGGTTTGATTGAAGTGTGGAAACGCGCAGGATGCAACGGGCGCTTGGTCGAAGGGAGAAGATCCGGCATCTCGGGCTCTCGGTGCGGCAAGTGATCTTTACTTATCACCCATCGGCTCTGTTAGACTGACGCCAATTAGGCGCGTGCCTCTCCAGCGGTCACCGTGCAAAGGCCGTAATCGGAAGGAGGCCCTTCGATGGCTGTACCCGAAATGCCCCGATGCGACGCCGCCGCCTTTCTCGCGATTGCCGGCCTGGGGAGAAGAGTCATCCAATTCGCAGCGAAGGAGGCCTTTTTTTCGCAAGGAGATCCCGCCGACTCGGTTTTCTATCTTCAGATGGGCCACGCAAAGGTCACCGTGGTTTCCCCAGCCGGGAAGGAAGCTACCATCGCGCTTCTTGCCGCGGGCGACTTTGTAGGAGAAGAGGCGCTGGCTGCGATGCCTGGGCTGCGGTTGGCCACGGCCACCGCTGTCACCGCCTGCACCGCTCTCAGAATCAGCCGGGGAGAGATGATCCGTGTGATGCATGTGGACCATAGCTTCTCAGACCTCTTTTTGAAGGTCCTGCTAGAGCGCAGCATGCATGCGCATCCAGGCCGACCTGGTCGATCAGCTTTTCAACTCCAGTGAAAAGCGCCGGGCGAGGATTCTCCTGTTAATGGCGGAATTTGGCAAGCCGGACGAGCCCGAACAATACCTTCCCAGGATCTCGCAAGAGACCTTGGCGGAGATGATTGGCACCACCCGCTCCCGTGTCAGTTTCTTTATGAACCGATTTCGCAAACTCGGGTTTATCGAATACAACGGGCGCATCAAGGTTCACAAATCGCTGTTGAATGCGGTCCTGCTGGATCGATTCCCCGAGCATAATCCCGAGAGGACTCCTTCTTCGGCCACTGCACGAACTCGATCGAAGGGTGCCATGCGGGCCTTGCAGCGGCAAAATTGAGCAAATTGTGTTTGAGTGTAGCGAGCAGTGAAAGGACAAGGACTCACGCTCACACGGAACTGGCAGCACGCTTCTCCAGTTGGGTGTTGAAGAAGCTTCTCCTCGCAAGGACGTCCGAATCGCCAAGTTCACCCGCAGGAGCCCAAGCCAGCCAAAGCGCACGACTCACAGGACAGCTTCCTGATTCTCAAGAGCTTGAAAGAGCGACCCGGCTCACGCTCTCCGGGCACAGGTTATTGCGTCCAGCTTGCATGATTGTGTGGCAGGGGTAGGGGTGGTTGCGCCACGAGAAAGCGGTAGCGGCTAACTGCCCAGCAGCCGGACTACATGGTTGACGATCATCAGATCCTCTGCAGGAGGAATGACGCGCACAGCAACCGGCGAGTGTTCTGTTGAAATCACTCCCGAGCCCTGGATGTTGTTCCGCGCCGCGTCAAGTACGATGCCCAGCGAGCCCAGTCCTGCGCAGATCTCTGTGCGGGAGGCGATGTCGTTTTCTCCGATGCCGCCGGTGAAGACCAGCATGTCCAGACCACCTAGCTCGGCCACATAACCTCCGATCCACTTGGCGATGGTCCACGTGAAAATATCCACGGCAAGCCGCGCCTTCGCGTTGCCGTGCGCGATGGCGTCGCGCAGGTCGCGCATGTCGCTGGAGAGTTCGCTCACACCCAGGAGGCCAGATTTCTTGCTGACTACCGCTTCCAGCTTGTCGGCAGCGTCGGTGGCGCTCTTAGCCGTCTCCGCAATCTTGCGCAGAATAAACAACAGAACGCCGGGATCGATGTCACCGGTGCGTGAGCCGCTGATGATGCCACCAAGCGGCGTGAGGCCCATTGAAGTGTCCAGGCCCCGCCCGTCTCGGATCGCCGCGATTGAAGCGCCATTGCCAAGATGGGCGACTATGAGCTTTTGCGGCACGGCGGGTTCCAGTTGATAGACAATCGATTCATAAGACAAGCCATGCGCGCCGTAGCGGCGTACGCCCATCTCGGCGTATTCCTCCGGAATCGGCAAGCGGGTGACGACTTCCGGCATGTGTCGATGAAAGTAAGTGTCCAGACAAACGAAGTTGGGAATGCCGGGGAAGAGGCGAAAGGCTTCGCGCATGATGTAGATGGCAATGGGTGTGTGCAGAGGTGCGAAGGCTGTGTAGCGTTCCATCTCTTCGATCAGTGCAGGGGTGATTCGCTGGTTGTCCCGCACCGTCGGGCCACCGGAAACCATACGGTGACCGATGGCCGCCGGGACGGGGAAGTCCTTGGAATGCAGCGCGTCAGCCACCAGTTTGAACGCAACGGCCCGGGTAGGCAGGGCCGGGGTCTCATCGACCACTTTCTTGCCTTTGGCATCCTTGATCCAGAACTCGCCCTGATCGGTACCGATGCCGTCGGCCGCGCCCTCGTGGAGTTTCTGCGGTTCGCCGTCGCCGGTCCCATACACCGAGAACTTGATGGAAGAAGAACCGCTATTCAAAACCAATACGGGCAATGACGCCATGAACATAATCTCCCGGCTGGAGCTGAATGAGCGTGCGGGTTGGAGAGTTGAACACGATGTCACAATTAGCTGTACATAACTCTCAGAAAATGCGCTGTGCTGCTCGCGATTAGATTGAATTATGCACAAAGGTTTCTGGGTACAGCCACTAGCCATTTTGCGCAAGGAATGGTTGCGGCGTTCGGCCACAGGGTAACCTGCGGCCTACGCGACACCCCACAGTTGACTGGATGATCGCATTGGTGACAGCCGCGGCGATTCACGCCAAGTCTCAACTCGGTCGCCGCTCGTTCTAGCTGCTGTACTCGCGCAGCTCGTGAATTAATATCCGCGCTGAATCTGGAACCGGAACCTTGCCGTCGAGGATGTTGTGCCTGTCCACGTTATCTCCGTACAATGCTTGATCCCCACTCTTGTCAGCCTGCACGACGGCGCCGTCTAGACTGACTCCGGCAAAGATGCCTTTGCTGCGGGAATAAGATAGGATCTCGGCGTTCAGCTTCAAATCCGTAGAGGCCGCGGCCTTACGCCCAACAGGTCCCGCCGCCACGGAAGCGTCGGCGCCCAGTTTGAATCTGTCGCTGAGAAGACTATGCAATGCGTGCTCGTTCATAAAGAGCATAATGAGGTCCGTTGAAGAGCCCCCAATCTGGTATCCCACGCTCCCACCGTCGATGGCGATGAACATCGGCGCGCTCCATCCATTCGAGGTGCGGCAGGCCGCCACTCCGCGACCGTAGTTGCCTCCAAAGATGAAAGCAAACTTCACATCGCCTGGAATGATGGCAATACACTTTGCCGATTCTAAGAGTTGATGCGGAATGCCCTGATCTGGCGTATCCATAATCTCCTTGAAGACCTGGGCAGCCCTGCGGGTTCGGGTAGTATCGTCGTCACGGTCGGATGCGATGGCGACTTGAGCCACAAACAGAACAAGTGTTGAGAAGATCAGAAAGCGTTTCAGCATAAATTCCTCCTCTTTCGCTGTAGAGATTGAGTTCGGGCTGCCCCGATTCGTATTTTGACTCCAAAAACTAATCGGTGTGATTGCCGATTGGGTTGCAGCGCATATGTCTGTGGAGTCGCATCCAGAAGAAGCCGACTTGGAGACTAAGTATTGATCGCGAGCACTTCAGTCGCCGGTCAAATGCCAGAAAACAAGGCTGACTTGATCCAGAACCGATCTCATTACCGTCGAATCTTAGACAAGGAGCAAGATTGGATTCTGTTCAAAATTGACCAGAATCCTTGCGCCCAATCATCGGACATTGATTATGCCGGCCCCGAGCCGGGATGTCGCAGCCGCGGCAAGCGTGAACTTGTGCACCGGCGGAGGAATAGACCATGCATGCAACAGCCGTTGAGAAAATCGCACCTCAATCAACAGAGCCCCTCGATACTCAACGCAGGATTCTGCCGCCAGCAATCAGCTTTTTGCTGCTGTGGGGCTTCCTTGCCCTGATTGCAATTGTCGTTGTTCTGTCGACCGTTCTGGGCCTGGTGCAAAAGTGGCTTTGGATGCGCCAGCTCGACTACGCGGGCATCTTCTGGACTCTTCTGTCCGTCAAGTGGGGGATCTTTGGCGTAGCTTTATTCGTTTCAATTCTTTATCTATGGATCAATCTCCGCTTCGCGGCCAGAAACATCGACGTGTCGGAGGGAAGCAGCTTCTTCAGCAGGGCGATTAGGCACCCCGCCGACGCCAGCAGGACAATCAACATCGATCTCAGCCCGAAGGTACTTGTATTTGCTATCGATGCGGGCATTGTAATCCTCTCGCTCCTCTTTGCGCTTAGTCTTTCGGGTCAGTGGGACACGTATCTCCGTTTTCGCTACGGTGGGCCGTTCGGAATTGCGGACCCGCTCTTTGGCGTCGACCTGGGGTTTTACGTTTTTCGCCTTCCGTTCTATGAAATGCTCCAGGGAAGCATTACTGTTCTAACGCTCGGGGCCCTCGCGATCCTCAGCTTTTGTGCGATGTTCGGAATGCGGCAGTCCAAGTCCACCGGAAAGATCACGTTGCGCGATGGCATCGCTCGGCACTTTATCGTGCTGCTATTCATCCTCGTGGCCAACTTCGGTTGGGGCTTCATTATCGACCACTATGAGCTTGTCTACTCAACCCTCGGCGTGGTCCACGGCGCCGGCTATGCGGCGGCTCACGTCACAAGAGCCGCCCTCTGGGTGATGACCGGCGCCTCGGCGCTGGCGTGCGTGCTTTTGGCTTTCGGCTATTTCCGTCCGCGAGGGAAGCAGGTGGTCGCCGGTTTTGTGATTTACGCAGCGCTGTATGTGGTTGGAGTGATGGCGCTGCCCTACCTCTTTCAGGCGTTCGTGGTAAAACCCAATGAGCTAAGCCTTGAGACGCCCTATCTGAACCATTACATTGACTACACACGTAGGGCCTATAAGCTGGACGGTATCCAGGAAACCGCTTATCCGGCTCTCGCCGATCTGACTCCCGACGTGATCGCAAGGAATGAGGATACGATCCAGAACATCCGACTCTGGGACACGCGGCCGTTGCTTCAGACTTATCAGCAGACCCAGGCGATTCGGCTTTACTACGAGTTTTATAACGTCAATGTCGATCGATACCATCTGGCAGATGGTTTCCATCAGGTGATGCTCTCCCCGCGGGAACTCGCATCGCAGTTGCCTGCCCAGGCGCAGACCTGGGTGAACGAAAACCTTGAGTTCACACATGGCGAGGGAATGGTGATGAACTTCGTCTCGACCTCGACCGGAGGTGGCCTGCCGCAGTACCTGCTTGAAAATGTGCCTGCCGAATCGCAGTACGGCCTTACAGTTACGCAACCCGAGATCTACTTCGGGAACGTGGCACCGGGTTACAAGATAGTGAACACCGGAATCAAGGAATTTGACTATCCGAAGGGCAATGAAAACGTCTATGCGAGCTACCAGGGGACGGGCGGAATATTAATCGACAGCATTTGGAAGCGGCTGCTGTTTGCATGGACGCAGAAGGATATAAATATTCTGCTGACCGGCTATCTTAAACCGCAAAGCAGAATTCAGATATGGAGGGGCGTTCAGGAGCGTGTGTCGCAAGTAGCGCCCTTCCTGCTTCTGGACCAAGTTCCGTATGCCGTATTGAGCGAAGGGAAGCAATATTGGATCCAGGACGCATATACGGTCTCGAATCGGTACCCCTATTCAAATGTGCAAACAGGTGGTTCGGCCCAGGGGATGAACTACATCCGCAATTCCGTCAAAGTCGTCGTGGATATGTATGACGGAACGGTGTCGTTCTACATCATGGACCCGAACGATCCGCTGCTCGCGATGTACCGGCGCGCATTTCCTGGCGTGTTCAAGGATCTGAGCGAGCTACCTGCGGACTTGAAGGCTCATCTGCGTTACCCGGAAGATATGTTCGGTATGCAGGCCGCTGAATACGAGACCTTCCACATGACCGATCCACAGGTCTTTTACAACCGGGAGGATCTCTGGGTTGCTCCTCAGGAAAAATACAACGGCGCAGTGGCCGCAATGGAGCCGTACTACATACTCATGAAGCTTCCCGGCAGCCAGCAGCTTGAGTACCTCATGATGACTCCTTTTACCCCGCAGAATAGGGACAATATGATCGCCTGGCTGGCCGCTCGGTGTGACTTCCCCGACTACGGAAGGATGCTGTTCTACGAGCTCCCTAAAGACAAGCTGATCTTCGGACCGAATCAAATCAGCGCGATGATCGACCAGAGCACGACCATTTCGCAACAACTCACGCTATGGGATCAAAAAGGGTCTGGGGTAATTCGGGGCAAGCTCATCGTTATTCCGATCGAGAACTCATTCCTGTATGTAGTTCCTCTTTATCTGAAGGCCGAAGGCACGAACTTCCCACAACTGAAGCGCGTGATCGTTGCGACTGGAGATAAGGTCGTCATGGAGCCAACTCTCGATGCGGCACTAACCTCGCTGTTTGGAACAGCGCCGCCGAAGTCGGGAATACTTCCAGCGGAGCAGTCGGGAGTATTGCCGGCACAAAAGGCTGGAGCGCAAGCGCCGTTGTCGAATGCGACACGGGCTGAAGCTGAGGCCCAACTTGCAGAGGCGCAGAAAGCAATCAACGCGCTTAAACAACTGCTGGCTAATCCGGCTAAATAGGGCGAGACACGGGAGGCGAAATGGCTATGAGGCCAGGCCATTGCCTATCCGCCGGCGGATTGGATACCTGCAGTTGTTGGCGCTAGTCGTGGCACGATTGCGTCGAGCCAGACCGTCTAACTGATTGTGGGCAGTGAACAAAAGGAGATTGACAATGGCTCACTTTCAAGGGAGCAATAGCGCATTTGGAGCGCCGGGCGACGAACCCCGTTGGACCGGAGCCGCCAAGGATGGAGTCGGAACGGCCCATTCCTTTGGAGGCCGAGTCTGGTTCACGATCGGACGCGGCATCCTGACGGAGGTTTACTACCCAACGGTTGATCGGCCGCAACTATGCGATCTGGAGTTTCTCTTTTCCGATGAGAACGGGCTGTTTCTGGAGGAGAAGGGGGATCTTGCTTATCAGATTGAACGAATGGTTCCTTCTCAAGGCTATCGAATAACCAGGCGGGATCCTAACGGGCGTTTCTCGTTTACGAAGGAAGTCATCGCGGAACCCACTCGGCCTTGCGTCCTGGTTCACACAGAGATGGAAGGCAACGACGACTTTCTCAGAACTCTAAAAACCTATGTGTTGTGCAATCCTCACTTAGAGGTCGGCGGAGAAGGAAACAACGCCTATGTGGTCGAGGTATCGGGCCGCAAATTGCTGGTTGCGGAGAAAGAAGACCGCTGGCTAGCATTAGGAGCATCCTGTGGCTTCTCCCGGCTCTCGTGCGGTTATGTCGGATCCAGCGACGGATATACCGACATCAAGAAGAACGGCGGCATGAAGTTTGAATTCGATGAGGCCAAGAACGGCAATGTCGCGCTCACCGCCGAACTCGATCTCTCAGGAGCCCAAGAATTCACGATCGGCATCGCCTTCGGCGAGAGCCTCCCCAGTGCAGTATCGAGTCTGTTCCAAAGCCTGGGCGTCCCTTATAAAAAGCAACGCAAGGTGTTTATCCATCAATGGGAACAGGCAACGCATGGCTTGCACTCCCTGCATGAAGCCAGCGGGGACCACGGGCGGCTCTTCGAGTCGAGTTACAATCTTCTGCTAACTCATGAAGACAAACTGTACCAGGGTGCGTTCGTCGCATCGCTTACGATTCCCTGGGGAGAGGCTCGCAACGACAAATCGGGGAAGGGCGGTTATCACCTAGTTTGGACGCGGGATATGGTGGAGAGCGCCATGGGTCTGCTGGCAACTGGTGAGACGCAAGCGCCATTGCGGGCTTTGATCTATCTTGCCGCACGTCAGGAAGAAAGCGGCAGCTTTCCACAGAATTTCTGGGTGAATGGCGAAGCCTTCTGGAGCGGGATGCAACTGGACGAAGTGGCGTTCCCCATACTGCTAGCCTGGCGGCTCCATCAACTCCAACTTCTCGGCGACTTCAACCCGCGCGTGATGGTTGACCGTGCTGCCGCATTTCTGCTCCACAGTGGCCCTGTAACCGGAGAAGAGCGCTGGGAAGAGGGTAGCGGTTACTCGCCTTCTACGCTCGCAGCGATCATCGCCGCCTTCATCTGTGCGGCTTCCTTCGCGAGGACAGATCATGACGATCAGATAGGTGCTTTCCTTGAGAGTTATGCCGATTTCCTAAGGGCGCACCTGAAGGAATGGACGGTCACGACCAAAGGATCACTCCTTGCAGGGACCCCGCGCCACTTCGTGCGATTGAATCCAGTCAAACCTGGAGACGCCGCCGAGCCTGGGGCCGTGGATAAGGCGGAGCTCTACTTGACCAGCCAGCTGCCTGACGCTCCGCAATCCTATCCGGCCCGCGAAATTGTCGATGGCGGCTTTCTCCAGTTGGTGCGATACGGAATCTTATCCGCCGACGATCCATTGATCGTCGAGAGCCTGCGGGTGGTGGATTCGGTGCTCAAGACGGAGACTCCCTCTGGTCCTTGCTGGCATCGGTACAACCACGACGGCTATGGCCAGAAGCCCGGAGGCGGTCCTTATACGAGTTGGGGCCAAGGCCGAGCCTGGCCACTGCTGACCGGTGAGCGTGGACACTACGAGCTTGCCGCGGGGCGGGATTGCCGCCCGCTTCTGTATGCCATGGAGAAGTTCTCAAACGCCACCTGTCTGCTGCCCGAACAGATCTGGGATGAGGCAGATATTCCGGAGGCGCATATGCACTGCGGTGGCCCAACCGGCTCTGCGAATCCTTTATTGTGGGCGCATTCGGAATATGTACGCCTGCTTCGCTCGTGTCAGGACGGCAAGGTGTTCGATTCCATTCCGGAGGTTCTAGCCCGCTACAAGAACGGTCAACCTCAGACCAACGTCGAGTATTGGCTGCCCAAGCACCCCATACGCCAGGCTCGCAAAGACCATACGATTCGCATCTGCGCGATCGAGACCTTCCGCCTTCGCTGGAGTGCTGATAGCTGGAAGACCTGGCGGGATAGCGAGTCGACGCCGACCGGGATAGGTGGAGAGTATTTCGATCTGTTTCCAAAAGACTATCAGTCGCAACTCGACTTCACGTTCTACTGGCCCAATCGCAAAGAGTGGGAAGGCCAGAACCACCATATCCAATCGCAATAACTAGCCAGGAGAGAGTTTGACCAATAAAGCCACTCAAACCCCCGTAAAGGGTTTTGTGTATTACGCCGTAGCAGTCGCGGCCCTAGGCGGGCTTCTGTTCGGCTACGATACCGGCGTGATTTCCGGGGCGATTCTTTTCATCAAGAGTCAATTCTCTCTATCGTCCACCATGGAGGAGATTGTCGTCAGCTCCGTCCTGGTTGGTGCAGTTTGTGGCGCCGCGCTGGGAGGCGCGCTCACCGATCGCTTCGGACGCCGCAGCCTTATCCTCGTGGCCGGCGTCATCTTTACCATCAGTTCCGTTGGTACGGCTCTGGCGCCAACGGTTCCCTGGTTGATCGCCGGCAGGGTGGTAAGCGGAATTGCCATCGGGATTGCTTCGTTTATCTCTCCGATGTATATCGCCGAATTGGTCCCGGCGAGAGTTCGCGGAGCGCTTGTGGCAGTCAACATGCTCGCGATTACCACAGGCATTGTAACGGCCTATCTGACGGACTATGCACTCACCGACATCAAAGGTTGGCGATACATGTTTGGCCTTGGTGCGATACCGGCCATTGGGTTACTGATTGGAATGTGGCGTCTTCCCGATAGCCCACGATGGTTGATCGGTAAATCGAGGATAGATCAGGCGAAGAAGGTGCTGGACCGGTTGCGCGCCCCGGAAGAGGTGGGTCAGGAGGTTACGGACATTCAACAGAGCATGACCAAACAGAATGGCGACTGGAAGACCGAACTCTTTCGGCCCGCTCTCAGGATGCCCCTCATCATTGGCATTGGACTGGCGCTCTTTCAGCAATTGTCCGGTATCAACACGGTCATATACTATGCACCAACCATCTTCAAGTTCGCGGGCTTCAAGAGCTCCGGTGCTTCCATTCTCGGCGCGGTTGGTTTGGGAGTTGTAATGCTGTGCATGCATGTGGTAGCCATTTTCTTATTGGATCGCGTGGGAAGGAAGCCCTTGTTATTGGTCGGTGTTGCGGGTCAGATTGCGGGTCTTGCGATTCTGGCAGCGGCCTTCCAGTTCAAGCAACTATCGGGCTTTGTAGGCGATATCGCTGTTGGCGGGCTTGTGGTCTATGTGGCCTGCTTTGCTTTCGGTCTCGGTCCCGTCTTCTGGCTCATCATCTCAGAGATTTATCCGCTGGCGGTTCGCGGCGCCGCAATGAGTGCTGCCACTGTCGCCAACTGGGGCATGAACCTGGTGGTTGCTGTAACTTTTCTGACACTGGTCAAGGTCTTGGGTCACGCTTCAACGTTCCTGTTGTACGGCGTCATCACCATCGGCGCCTGGTTCTTCATCTATAAGCTCGTGCCGGAGACGAGAGGTAAAACTCTTGAGCAGATTGAAGAGCACTGGCGAAAGGGAAAGCCGCAACAGGCATAGATCAGCCGTCTTCTCGTCGATGCAAATGGATCGCTCGCCGAGTATTTTGACTCGCCGGTGGGATGGAATGCAACTTGACGATCCACATCAATCGCCCGGAGCTGGAACAGGAAACGAGTAGGCGCAAATGAATTCGCAAATGCTGAGAGACACCGCAAAGGTGCTTTTCGTCGATAACAAGGGCCTGCTTGCGATGGATGAGAGCAACGGGACCTGTAACAAGCGCTTTGCAAAGCTTGGAATTCCGCAGACCGTCGAAGCTCGAAGAGCCTACCGCGAATTGATTGTGACCACTCCAGGGCTAGGTGAGTCCATCGGCGGCGCAATCCTCTACGACGAGACAATCCGTCAGCAGAAGAACGACGGCACTCCCTTCATCAAGGTCCTCACCGAGGCGGGAATCATTTCGGGAATCAAAGTGGACGCTGGCGCAAAAGAGCTGGCAGGACATCCCGGTGAGAAAGTGACTGAAGGTCTGGACGGGTTGCGCGGCCGTCTTGCCGAGTACTCAAAAATGGGCGCACGCTTCGCCAAATGGCGCGCAGTGGTCGCGATTGGCGATGGAATTCCAAGCGGGGGCTCGATCGAGGCCAACGCACAGGCCTTGGCACGCTATGCCGCATTGTGCCAGGAAGCCGGACTGGTCCCAGTCGTTGAACCTGAAGTTCTCATGGACGGCAACCATTCCATGGAGCGATGCCTCGAGGTTACAGAGGAAGTCCTGCGAGCAGTTTTCAACCAGCTTTATACACAGCGGGTGGCGCTGGAGGGAATGATCCTGAAGCCCAATATGGTGCTTCCGGGATTGTCCTGCCCCAAGCAAGAATCCATTGAGGAAGTGGCCGACGCGACGGTCAATTGTCTCTTGCGGGCTGTTCCCGCCGCTGTGCCGGCGATAGCCTTCCTGTCGGGGGGCCAACCCGCGGAATTGGCTACGGCCCGTTTGAATGCAATGAACGTCAGATTCAAGTCACGGATGCCGTGGGCATTGGCATTTTCATTTGCCCGCGCCATCCAGCAGCCTGCCTTAGAGATTTGGCGAGGCCAGGAGACCAACGTCGCGGCAGCCCAGCAAGCTTTGTATCACCGCGCGCTCTGCAATCAGGCTGCGCGCCGCGGCAAATACTTCCCGGCGATGGAGAAGAGCTGACCGGATGCATCCAAACGCTGGCCTGCGCACGCGAGAGTTGGAAGATACGGCATGAATAAAACGTCGTTGTATCCTCTGCGGTTCGACCCGATCTATCAATACCGTCTGTGGGGCGGGCATCGCTTGGCCAGTCTGCTCTCCACGCCGCTTCCCGGTGATGAGCCGATCGGCGAAGCGTGGGTGCTCAGCGACCGTTCTGACCATCAAAGCCTGGTTGCGAATGGACCGCTTAGGGGCCAGACTATCGGTCGATTGATGGAACAATTTCGAGAACAACTGATGGGGAAGTTTGCTCCTCGTTTCAGCCGCTTTCCCCTGCTCCTCAAATTTCTTGACGCACACGAGATGCTCTCCGTGCAGGTTCATCCCAGCGACTTCTACCCAGACCTGATCCCGCCCGGCGAGACGGGGAAGACCGAAGCTTGGGTCGTGATCGAGGCAGAAAAAGGAAGCCAGATCTATGCGGGCTTGAAACCTGGCACGTCTGTCGACGGTCTGCGGCATTCCATCGCTGGCGGGGCGATTGCCGATTGCCTGGTGGGTATTGTCCCCAAGCCGGGCGACTCCGTATTTATCCCTGCGGGAACTGTTCACACTTTGGGCAACGACATTGTTGTCTTTGAGGTCCAGCAAAACAGCGATGTCACATTCCGCCTTTACGATTGGGGCCATGTCGACTCGAAGACTGGAAAACCACGGCCGCTTCAGGTTGGCCAGGCGTTTGCCTGCATAGATTTTGAAGGGGGTGCCGGTGGCCTGATCACGCCTCGCGTAGAGGCCACGATGCCCATTGAGCGCGAGAGGCTCTTTGATTGCGAACCGTTCCGGCTGTGGCGATTACTCGGTCAAGCGTCCTTCCCAGTTGGAACCACAGGAGAGCCACGTGTGCTGGTTTGCATTGGGGGCTCAGGACAGCTTGAACATGCCAACATTCCTTATGCCGTAGGCAAAGGAGACGTATGGCTCTTGCCTGCAGAGGCCGGAGTGTGTGCATTTCAACCCAGCCAGGAAGTAACACTACTGGAGATTGCAATCCATGGATCGTAAGGAATTTGGGATAGCGCGGAATTGGCGAAACTGATTTTGTCAAAGTGCGGAACCTCAAACAGATTTTTCGAACTCTTAGAGATATGGAGATGAATGAAGAAACTCATTGTGTTCGATCTGGACGGAACCCTGGCGCCCAGTAAGTCGTCCCTGGCTCCCAAAACGGCCGCGTTGCTGCATGACCTCCTGGGCATCATCAAAGTGGCAGTCATCTCGGGAGGCGCGTGGACCCAATTCGAAAAGCAGCTTCTCACCGATCTTCCCCAAGACAGTCTCCTCGCGAACTTGTCCCTGCTTCCAACGTGTGGGACAAAATTCTTCCAATACAAAGGGAAGTGGACGGAACTTTATTCAGAGGATCTGGCTGCGGACCAAAGAAAGAAGATCATCGATTCTCTGAACAAAGCTGCAGGTGAATCGGGCTTTCACGCTGAGAAGGTTTGGGGAAAGGTGATTGAGGATCGGGGAAGCCAGGTGACATTCTCCGCGTTAGGTCAGCAAGCGCCTTTGGCAGAAAAGGAAAAGTGGGATCCCGATTTTGCCAAACGGAAGAAGATCACAGCGATCCTGAAGAAGCTTATCCCCGAGTTTTCCGTCCGTATGGGCGGTGCAACGTCAATCGATGTGACCAAGCCTGGCATTGACAAAGCCTACGGCATAGGAAAGCTGCGGGACACTCTCCACCTCTCATTGAAAGAAATGGTTTACATCGGCGATGCGTTATTTCCGGGCGGGAACGATTACCCGGCGGAAGAGGAGGGTGTTGTGTCAATCCCTGTAAAAGGGCCTGATGATACCAACGTGGTAATCAAGACTATCCTTGCTTGCCTTGGCGACAAGTGAGCCTGGCAGATGGAGCAAGCAGGCGAGGAGATTCGATGAACGGCTTTAAGTTGCAACGCCTCGGAATGATCATGGAGCCCGATCCGGGTAATTCGCATGAAGTGGAAGGGGTTCTGAATCCAGGAGCCGTACGCGGCCCCGATGGTGAGCTTTACCTCTTTCCGCGAATGGTCGCAAAAGGAAATTATTCGCGCATCGGGATAGCGCGCGTGCGGTTTAATGAAGCCGGCGATCCGACAGGCGTGGAGAGGCTAGGCATCGCGCTTGAGCCCGAGGCCGAATATGAGTTGCGGCCGGGGGGCGGTGGATGCGAGGACCCCCGCGTCACCTTCGTTGAGCCGCTCAAGCGCTACATCATGACTTACGCGGCATTTTCGCCACGGGGACCAAGAATCGCGATGGCAGAATCAGAGGATCTTTTCCATTGGAAACGTCTCGGGCTAGCAACCTACGCTCTTTGGCACGGCATCGAACTGGCGGACGTCGACGATAAGGATGCGAGCCTGTTTCCGGTCGGGATCCCAAACTCCGCGGGACAACTGGAATTGGGAATGCTCCATCGTCCGCTCTTTCCCGGCACTCGGCCCGAGGAGACTGCGTGCCAGCCTGGATCCCGGCAAGTGGACTTGAATCACGAGAGCATTTGGATCTCCTACTGTCCGCCTGTTCTGATGAGCGAGTCGCCGGATCGCCTGGGCCAGTTTACATCTCATCATCGATTGGCAACTCCGGTGTCCCCCTGGGAGAGGCTCAAGATCGGCGCAGGGACTCCCCCGATCTTGACGAAGCACGGCTGGCTCATCGTTTATCACGGCGTGAGCGAAGTTCCCGGCGCAGGTGGAGATCATCCGCTGTGCTACTCGGCCGGAGTGATGGTGCTCTCAAAGCAGCATCCGCGATTAATTCGTTATCGCTCGGCTCAGCCGGTGTTGACACCGATGCTTCCACAGGAACGCGATGGGACGGTCGCCAATGTCGTATTCCCCACTGGCATCGACCGGCGCGACGATCTTGTAACTCCAGATCGCCTCGACGTTTACTACGGGATGGCGGACAACCGGATTGGTGTGGCGCGCCTTGACTTGCCGGAACAGATACCCGCAGAGGCAGTCGCCGACGCGCCTGAGGCAAAGGTGTAGACGCTGGTTATTGAGAAATCAAAAACTCGAAGGATACCCCTTCGAATAGGCCGGCGGAAGGAAAGCTGATGAAAAAAGCAACTGGGATCACATGCATATTTCTGGATATTGGCGGTGTCCTTCTGACCGATGGGTGGGATCACCTGGCGCGCAGACGGGCGGCGAAGAACTTCAAGCTTGAGTGGGCCGAGATGGAGGAACGCCATGGCCTCACGTTCGAAATCTTCGAGGAGGGAAAGATCACGCTGGACGAGTATTTGAGCCTGGTTGTATTCCACCAAAAGAGGACCTTCACGCGCAATCAGTTTCGGCGCTATATGTTCGCGCAGTCGAAGGCCTTCCCGGAAATGATCGAGCTTGTCTCTCAGCTCAGGTTGAATCTGGGGTTGAAGATAGCGATCGTCAGCAATGAAGCGCGTGAGCTGAATGCATATCGGATCGACAGGTTCAGCTTGGATAGGCTGGTTGACTGCTTCATATCCTCTTGCTTCGTTCACATTCGCAAGCCCGACGCGGATATTTTCAGGCTTGCTTTAGATATAGCTCAGGTGCGGCCCGCGCGGGCTGTCTTCATCGACAATACCCCGATGTTTGTTCAGATCGCCGAGGGCCTGGGAATTCAAGGCATACTTCATACAGACTGCAAATCCACGCGCACCAAGCTATCCGATCTGGGACTGAATGCCGAATGAACCGTGGGATGTAAGGCTCGCATACGATACCCCAGCCCAGCCAATTTCATCGCAAGTTGGAAACCGCATCCGCACTCGTAATTTCGTAGTTTTTGTATTGAATCGTCAATACGGCACGCCCCCCAAGTCGGATATTGGTGATGCTATGGTTGCGTGCAGGGAGCCAGAAGTCCCCCACTTTCATGTATACTTCGTCGATTTCGCTGTGCTTCGTCCAGAACGAAGGATTCTTGGCAGGCTGGGCCTCTAACCGGGTTACAGCAAAGTCCTCAGCCTCCACCCAGATTCGGCCGCGGTATAGAAACTTTCCCTTCGTTCTTGGCTTCACGTCGAGAATATACATTGAGCCGGAGGGCTTACTGTCGTATCCGATCAGCGTGAAACCATAATTATCTCTGTTCAGAGCCGTGCGTTTTTGAGCCTCCACACCGAGGGCTTCCTGTTCGGCCTGTAAGAGTTTCTTGAATACAGAGCCGATAATCAGTTTCGATCCAGTGGAAGATCGAATCGTGAATTCTTTCGTTCCGGGTGATTGGTACCTTAGGTCCACGACCATCTCCGCGCTGCGATTGCCCGCAAAACCGCGGTATTGCAGCAGGTAATTTCGTGTTCCCTGGTAGGCATGCAGCGCATGAGCGCGCTCGAGGTTCATCGCTAGAAGTTTGTCTACGACTTGTTCTCCGCTGAGCGGGGCGTTCCCAAGCGCAGTGGAAGCACCGGGTTGCTGTGAACTTGCGCGCACTTGTAGCCATGGAGAGACCAGAAGCGCCGCGATAAACAGGATGAAGGGAAACGATACTCGTGCCCCTGTTGCGACGCGTCCTCTATTATCTCTCCCATGAAATCTCATATCGCCACCTTCTTCGACTTCAACCCGTGAAGTGCCGACCTGCAGACGGCATAGTCGTCCTCAAGATCCCAACCCATGCTCCGAGACTTTTTTCCGTTGACCATTTTTCTTCTGGTCGCAATGGAGCAATATGATTGATCGCGGATTGACCCGGTAGCTCGAACCGTTAACGCGAGCCCCTTTTTCTCCTTCGACGATGTCGCTCGGGGTGGGGAGAGAGGTGTCCATGAAGCGAAGCCAGCCCCCATTTGCGCCGCCAGCGACGGGCGGAAGTGCAAATTCCAACGGCTCCCAATATGCGTTGATGGCGATATAACGCACCTTGGTGTCGGCGAGATTATGCAGAGACAACGCGAGGCTATGTGAGCTGCTACCCCAGTCTGGCTTTCCAATTTCAACGCCATGCCACTCGATGCGGCTTTCGCTCAAGTAGTCCTCGAGCGTTGTTTGTCCGCTTTCTCCCTTCTGATCGAAGTGGAGGCGGAGATGAATCATCTTCCGCACGAAGCGCAGAATGTCCGCGTTGGTCTGGCAAAGGCACCAGTCGAACCAACTGGTTTCGTTATTCTGGCAATATGCATTGTTGTTCCCGAACTGGGTTCGGCACACTTCATCTCCCATGAGCAACATCGGCGTCCCAACGGAGAGTAGAGGAAGGGCGAGCAGATTCCTCATCTGCTGCATCCGCAAGCGGTGGATGCCAGCATTGTCAGTCGCACCTTCGACACCGCAGTTCCAGCTCAGGTTCGCATTTGTGCCGTTGGTGTTCGACTCGCGATTCGCCTCGTTGTGCTTCGCATCGTATGAGACAAGATCGTTGAGCGTAAATCCGTCGTGGCAAGTTACGAAGTTGATGCTCTGTCCTGCAGGCCGATCGTATTCTTGGTACAAATCGGGACTTCCCGTGATTCGCTCTCGGAGCTTTAAGGTGGTATTTTCGTCACCCTTGACAAAGCTACGGATGTCATCGCGGTATCTCCCATTCCACTCCTTCCATTTATCGTGGCCAAAACTACCTACCTGATATAAACCGCCTGAGTCCCATGCTTCAGCGATCAGTTTCGTGCCTGCCAGGATAGGATCGGAGTCGATCTCCCAAACGATCGGAGGATTCAGCATGGGTTTGCCCGATTCGTTGCGCGAAAATATCGATGCCAGATCGAAGCGGAAGCCGTCCACGTGCATCTCTGAAGCCCAGTACCTTAGACTGTCGAGAATCAGGCGCTTCACAACGGAATGATTCGCCTTGAGAGTGTTGCCCGCGCCGGTATAGTTCGCATATTTGGTCTTATCTTTCCCTAGGATGTAGTAAAAGCTGTTTTCGAGTCCGCGGAAGCAGAGTGTCGGTCCATTCTCGTCTCCCTCCCCGGTGTGGTTGTACACAACGTCGAGGATTACCTCGATGCCGGCCCGATGCAACTCCTTCACCATGGTTCGAAACTCATCCAAGCAGACCAGCGGGTCGTTGGACGTACTGTAACCGAGATGTGGCGCAAAGAAGGACACTGGACCATAGCCCCAGTAGTTCTCGAGTCCGGGCGCAGCGTCTTGAATATCGAACTGGAATACCGGCAACAGTTCTACCGCTGTGATACCCAGCTTCTGGAGATAAGGGATCTTTTCGAGGAGACCGAGGTATGTACCTCTATTCTCTTTGGCAACGCCCGAATTTGGATGACGCGTAAATCCGGCTACATGCATTTCATAAATCACCGTCGTGCGAAATGAACGCTTAAGCGGTCGATCTCCCTCCCAGTCAAAAATACTCAAATCAGCAACAACGCTCTTCATTGAGGTCGCGGCGTTGTCTCCGGGGTGACTCGCAGCGGATCGCTCATAGTGTTGGCCGACAAAGACACTCTTGCCATAGGGGTCGATCAGGACTTTTTGGCTGTCAAAGCGATGTCCACCAGATGCATCGCCTGGTCCGGCGACGCGGTATCCGTAGAGTTGCCCGGCCTTGATTCCGGGGACAAAGATATGCCAATAATGAGCAGTATTGTTGAGTGCTGGATTGAGCTTGATGACTCTCGCCGGTTGTCGGGCGTCGGCGTCATCGAAGAAGACGATCTCGACATGCGTGGCGTGGGCAGAGAAAATGCTGAAATTTACGCCGGAGGCAGTTAACGTTGGACCCAGTGGATAGGGATAACTTGCGCTTTTGCCCTCGACGGCGGTATCGCGAGAGTCGGCGGATCTCCGATGTGCGTCCATGTATCGCTCCGGGTACAGGCATCTGTGAATCTAACGCGAATTGAAGCGCTACTGTCGCGATGCGCAAGGTTTCGCATGCCAGCTCTACCCTCGTACCAGGGTGAGAACGAGGATCGAGAGGATGATCAAGATGAGGATGGCGATATCCGACAGTGGGCTTCTCTTTGTGGACTCGGATGGCGACCGAGTATTCTGGCTGGGGTTCAAGGCGTTGTAGTAAACAGAGAAGGTTTCGCCATGTGCCATGGCTACAGGCGATATGAAGTTGTCGTAGTAGGCTCGTGCGTGGGCGTAGTAGGTGAAGGAAACGATCACGTTGTCAGGGTCTTTAGTGACTCGCAGGGACAACTTCCTTACTCTGGAAAGCCCATGATGGCACTCTGTAACTCTAGCCTCAGTCTCCATCCAGATTGGTAGAGGAATAGATTGCGCGGTGTCGTTACTGCGCTTCGGGTTGGATGCTCCTGTGGCTCGCCTGTTCTTTACCTCCTGCTTCCAGGCACGACGACCCGCTGCATCGAGGATTTTTCGCGCCCGTTCCATGATTCCGAGATTGGTCATCAGCGTTGCCAAACAATCTGGCCCACTTCGAGCGGCACGAGTGCATCGGGCTGGTGGGGGACGATGCGCGCGGTGTAGTCGCTCACGGGGCGCGTTGCGGAGACCTGAGCTGAATAAGTGAAGGTGCCCGGCGTATCTGCGCAGGGACCGGATGCGTTCATCACTTGGAAAGGCGCGCGCTTCTCGTGAGCTGAATCTGCGTAAAGGCCGACTCTAAAGTGATCCGGAGTGAGCAGTCCAGGAGCAACGTCGGCTTCAAAGAAGTGCTGCCCGTCGTGGGTGTTGGTTCGAATGCCGACGAAATGCACCGTGCTCCAATGTCGGTCAATATCCTGCTTCCAGCGGAGCAGACTCAAGCCGAGCGCACCATCGTTTGCGCTACGATCGCGATAGCCCGCCGCTGCAGGCAGATAATGGCTCTCGGTGTATTCGCGGATAGCGCGCGTAGCCGAGAACTCCGGCGTGAGCTGCGCCATGCTTTCGCGGATGCGCTCCAACCACTTCGATGGCATACCTGATTTATCGCGCTCGTAGAACTCCGGAATGACTTCAGTTTCCAGGATGGCATACAAACTCTCTGCCTCTTTGACATCCCATGTGGGGTCTTCACCATGTTCCTGACCGTCCCCAATGGCCCAACCAACCTCGGGCGAATAAGCCTCTGCCCACCAGCCGTCCAACTCGGAGAGATTGAGGCCGCCGTTGACGAGGACCTTCATGCCACTGGTTCCGCAGGCCTCCCACGGACGCCGAGGCGTGTTGATCCAAAGATCGATCCCCTGGACCAACTCCTGTGCCAGCATCATGTCGTAGTCGTTGAGGAAGACCACGCGTCCCTGAACCTCGGGGCGCTCGATGAAATCTTTCCATTGCTTGATCAATTCTTGTCCGGGAAGATCCTGAGGATGAGCTTTTCCCGCGAGGATTAGCTGAACAGGGCATCGTGGATTGGAGAGCAGCCGCACCAGCCGCTCGGGATCGTGCAAAAGAAGATTAGGGCGCTTATAGGTGGCAAAACGCCGCGCAAATCCCAGAGTCAGCACGTTTTCATCGAAGATGCCGGCGACACTCGACGGATCTGCACCTTCCGCGGCCAGTTGGCACTGGTAACGCTTCCGCATCCGTTCGATCAGGCCTTTTCGCCCTGCTGAGCGCAATTCCCATAGCTTCTGATTGGGGATTTGGCGGATGTCATCCTCGACCGGGCGATCTCCGCGCCAACGCTTCTGGCCGCAGGCCGAGGTCCACAACGCATCGGCTTCTACAGAATCCCAGGTCGGCACATGAATGCCGTTGGTTACGGACCCAATTGGGACTTCCTCCCTTGGC
>Ga0187872_10001059_pt1 | contig 29252 bp, 32 predicted proteins | sample June2016WEW_16_4_FD_132973 | JGI IMG/M metagenome (GOLD analysis project Ga0187872, IMG submission 132973) | Peatland microbial communities from SPRUCE experiment site at the Marcell Experimental Forest, Minnesota, USA - June2016WEW_16_40 | ecosystem: Environmental > Terrestrial > Soil >...
ACCCGACCTGACGACGCTCGCCAAGCGGAACTGGGGAAAGTATCCCGCCGAGAGGGTGGCAAGTATCATGCGAGGTAAAGAGACACTTGTCGCTCATGGCGACCAGGAAATGCCTGTTTGGGGCCCCGTGTTTCACGCTTTAGGCGAAGGGCATGAAGGTGTCGTTGATCTGCGAATTACGAACCTGAATAAGTACTTGGAGTCGTTGCAGGCGAAGTAGCAAACCCTTTCACACTTGAATCCGGAGCGTCTGGGGATGCCGGACCGCGCCCGGAGTAGACTCTTGCCGCCATGAGGAAAGCGATGACGAAAGCAACAGTGCGGACTCGAATGCGGCGGTACATCTTTTGCGCGGCGCTGGTGAGCCTCGCTGCGGGCGGCGCGCGAAGCCCGCGGATTGGGCGTTCTTCCTCGGCTCGGCGAAATAAGACTCGATTTTCGGGAATTGTCCAATGTAGCTCAGATCTTGCCGGGCGGTTTGTGCCCGGAAGGCCTGAGGGTTTGCTCGAATAGGCCTCTGCGAAAAGCCTCAGGTGTTCGAGCGCACAACGCACCGAACACCTGAGCTGCATTGACGTCGCGAATCAGTACCCCGTCGGAATGGCGAGGTTGTCGATGTAGGCGCCGGAGCGCGGCGATTCGTTCCGCGTCTGAAGGTTTGAACGTAGCGCCGTGCTTCAGCACGGCATTCTTATCTTGTTGCCTGCCGCGCTGAAGACCGCGGCGCTACGTTGACACCTTGACACCTTTTAGTACCCCGTTGGAATCGCCAGGTTGTCGATGTAGGCGCCGCTGCGCGGCGATTTCGTTCCACACCTGGGAACCCCGTGACGAAGTAGAAGATGTATGCCGAAGCGAGACCTCCGCTTGCGCCGTAAATCGGGAACACCGTTTGCCCGCCGACATCGTAGAAGTCGATGTCCTGCATGACGGCGCGGCCCCAGTGCGACAAATCGAGGAAATCGACGCGCGACTGATTCGCGTTGATGCTCGACTTGATGGGCACGCCTGCCATCGACTTCTCGCCGGTGAAAAGCAGGTCGAGGTCGCTCGCGCGCCCGCCCGCTCCCTCCTTGATGATCTGCGAGATGGTGACGCCGAGCTGCTCCCACTGGTGCTCCTGCTCGAGCGAGGTGTAGGCGATGAGCTTCGATACCTGATTCGTGCCGAGGGATTTCCGCACTTTGTTGATAGCAAGACGCACCGCGCCGGGCGTGAGCGCGGAATTGTTTCCGTTGACGCGCGGCGTGGCCAGCTCGACCGGATAGTCGCGCGGTTGAGGTTGAGCCACGTGCCGGTAGTGGCGTTCGTCTGGTGGTAGAGGATGCCGAAGAGCGAAATGGGTTGCGCGCCGGTGAGGCCGTCGTGCACGACGAGATCGTTGGCGCTCGTGCCGGTCGGCAGCCCGTCCACCTGAATGAGCGAGTTGAACGGATCGACGAGGAGGATGTTGGCCGAGCCACGATTGGTGGTGAGCGTCGGGTCGTACACCTGCACGGTCTGGTTGTAGTAGAAAAGCTGCGCGCCGGGAGGCTTCGCCATGTTGAACTGCGCGGCGACTCCGGAGGGCAAACCGCTGGTGGTGATCGAGGTGATCGTGCCGAGGACGCCGTTGCCGTTCGTCTGCATCACTTTGTCGAGAAACGATCGGAACTGCACCATCGCGTTTTTCACTTCGCGCTTGGCGGCGTTCTCGATGGCCTTTTCCGGCGCATTGCTGGCGTATTCGACGAGCTTGGTGATTTCGACGGCGTTCCGGAAAAATACCGGCGTGACTTGCGCGACGTCGTAGACGGTGCCCGAGCCGCGGCCCAGGTCGCCGCCGTCCATGTTGGCAAGGCCGGCCTTGCCTCCCGGACGGATTTGCAGCGGAAGCCGCATGTTGCGGGATGAGACTTTTTCGACATCGCTGCGCTGCTGGATCATGGACAGCAGGATGTCGTCCCGTTCGTAAAGCAGCGGGAGTTTGTCGCGGACCTTTTCGAGTTGCAGCGCAACCGATTGCGCGTTCTGCATTTGTGCCATTGGATTGGATTCCCCCTTGGAAAAAGATGAGTGACTAGTGGCGAGTGGCTAGAAGCGAGCTCGCCACCTATAGCGTTGTCATCCCGAGCGAGGCCGATTTGTGGCCGACGAGGGATCTGCTGTTGGTGTGGCCACGACAACCGAAAGCAGATTCCTCGTCCCCGTCCAAACGACGGCCGGACTCGGAATGACACCGCGGTAAAGGGTGCTGCTGGGATGTCCTTTACGGACGGGTGAGGCGGGCTACAAATTGAGGATGTCGGAATCGGACATGCGGGGGTAGTCGATGTCACGCGGCGTCATCGAGCGATGGCCGTCGTTCCCTGCCCCGCTGGAACCGGCGATATCGACGCGGCGCTCGGCGGCGCGCTGGCGAGCGCGGCGGTCTTGATTTGCGGCAACAACTGTTGAAGTCCACTCGTTGAGGACGCGCTTGGCGACGCCTGGCAGCGCCTGCCGCGCGCGGCCCGCGATCAGCGAGACGATTGCATGCTGATGATCGGCGTCGAGCGCGCCCGAGCGGAAGGCTTCGCGCATCTGCTGCGCGAGCTGGCGATTCGAGCGGAGCGTCGTATCGAGTTCGCGGTAGATCTCGCCGACCACGCGATTGCGCGCGGTCTTCGACACTCCCTCGGGCAGCAGACGCTCGACCTGCGACTCGATGGCGTCGATGACGCTCTCGACCGCCGCGGCGTTCGTCGCGTGGAAGAATTCGGCCTGCGCGGGCGTGGGCTCGCCGCCAGTTGTAGCGCCGGCATCTTGCCGGCGATTTTCAGGCGTAGGAGCGGGCGCCGAAGGCGAAGCGTTTGCAGCGCTTACGCTTCCTTGGTTCCCCGCCCCGTTCCCTCCGTGTCTCTGTGCCTCCGTGGCCAGGCCGTTCATCGCCCGCGCGAGGGAGGAGAAGGCTTCGGGGTCAAGATTCGCCACCGCGCGGGCGAGTTCGGCATGGTCTTCGGGCTTGTGCGAGAAGAAGAGCGCGTCCATGCGGTCGAGGTCCGCGAGCAGCCCGGTCGCGGCGCGGGCTTCTTCGGGCGTGGCGAACGTCTCGCGGTAGGCCTGCGCGTCCTGCCAGGCGGCGCGGAGTTCAGGGTTCGCGTCAAAGACCGGGCGAAGGTTTTCCGGTTCGGCGGACGAATCCCCGTCCACCGAGTTCGTAGGGGCGGGTTTGAAACCCGCCCCTACCGTGCCGGCATTGGTTTCGACGGTCGCGTCAGCACCGGAAGCAACGTCCAAGCCGAGAATTTCGTCGTCGGTCGCGGGACGGGCCGGGCGCGCGGGCGGGCGGCGGGTCTGTGTCGTGCGCTCGTGGGCGGAAACCAGCGCGGGGGCCGGCGCGGCCTCGCGCTGCACTGTGGGTGTGGCTGGCATAACGGAACCTCCGGTCAGCTAGTCGAAATACTGTTCGAAATCCACAAGGCGATTCTGGCGGGGAACGCCAAAACGTCCGAAAAGAGCCTGTTTTGTTCGCTTTGTAGCGCGGATGCTATCAGAAGCAAAATGGCACCAAGGTACTATTTCCCTGATTCGGGCCTTTTGCGAACCTATGGTGAGCGGGCAATCATCCGGCCGCTTAGGGTTACGCCCACGCGCGCCCGCGCGGCAACAGATTCTGAGGTGTTGAAATGAGCAGCACAACCGTAGCCCCCGCAGGCGCGGCAAAATCCACAGGCTCGCCAAAGCAGGGTCAGAGTGGCATCGAACGTCGCCGGCGGTACCGCGCGAAGATCACCGCGCAAGTCCACGTGCGCGCGGCGAACTTTCCGGATGGTTTTGAGGAAGTCTGCGCGAGCGTGGACGTTTCGCGCGACGGCTTGCTCTTTCTCGCGATCCAGCCGGGGTATTCGAAGGGCCAGTGGATCGATGTAACGTTCCCCTATTCGACCGCTCCGGGCGCGCTCAACCAGGCGCAGCCAGCCGAGGTCGTCCGCGTGATCCAACAAAGCGACGGAAAGATCGCCGTCGGAGTGCAGTTGGCCGCCGTGCAGGCGCAAGCGCGGAGCGAGAGGAAGGCGCACCTCGCCGCCGGCAACAACCCGGCGGATGTGCCGCCGGCGGCGAAGGCGACGCCGCGGCATCAGTCCGTGGTCCTGGCCATCGAATCCGACGCGCGCTGCGCGGAAACCATTCGCAACGTGCTGGGGCAGGACGGCTACACCGTTGTGGTGGTTCCGACGGCGAAGGAAGGACTCGAGTTCCTGCGCGAGAACGTCCCCGACGTGTTCCTCGCGGGAATGGAGTGCGCGGACGTCTCCGGCCACGAGCTCTGCGCGATCATCAAGCGGAACGAGCGCTTGCAGCACGTCCCCGTGATCCTGCTGACCCGCTCGGCGCAGCCGGCCGACTATTCCGCGAGCCACCAGTTGGGCGCGGTCGTCTGCACGGCCAAGCCGTTCCAGCCGGAGCGCCTGCTGCACGTCGTGCGGCTCGTTGCTCCGCCGCCTACGGCCCGGAGCTTCTACGGCGCACACACGGCCAACACGCGCAACCTGTAGGTACCGCTTACCTCCGAAATCCTGACAAGCAAGCCGCGGCTCGCAGACTCAACCGGCCTGCGTGTCATTCCGAGGCCGGCCCGTTTTCTTGGGTGGCCGTGGGTTAACACTCGCCACTCGTCACTAGCCACTAATCACTGATCGCGGGCGCGAATCGCGACGCTTCCCTGTCATGATACGATGTCGCCGTGGCCGAGAAGTTCACGATCGGACTGATCCAGGCGCGCTCGACGAAGGACGCGGAGGAAAATCTCGCGCGCGTGAGCGCGAAGATCCGCGAGACGGCGGACCGCGGCGCACAGATCGTCTGCACGCACGAACTCTTTCGCAGCGAATACTTCTGCCGCACCGAAGACGCCGAACTTTTCAATCTCGCCGAACCCGTTCCGGGCCCCACGACCGAGGCGCTGGCGAAAGTCGCGAAGGAAAAGAAGGTCGCGATCGTGGCGTCGCTGTTCGAGAAGCGCGCGCCGGGAATTTATCACAACACCTGCGCGGTGCTCGACGCGGACGGCTCGTTCCTCGGCAAATACCGCAAGATGCACATTCCGGACGATCCGCTGTACTACGAAAAGTTTTATTTCACGCCGGGCGATCTCGGCTTTCCGAATTTCGACACGCGCTACGGCCGCATCGGCGTGCAGATCTGCTGGGACCAGTGGTACCCGGAAGGCGCGCGGATGGTGGCGCTCCAGGGCGCACAGGTGATCTTCTATCCGACGAGCATCGGCTGGCACCCGAAGGAAAAGGCCGAATTCGGCGCGGCGCAGCTCGACGCCTGGCGGACGATCCAGCGCGGGCACGCGATCGCGAACGGCGTGTACGTCGCGGTGGTGAACCGCGTGGGATTCGAAGGCAATCCGGCGGCGGGCGATCCCGGAATCGAGTTCTGGGGCGGTTCGTTCGTGGCCGATCCGTTCGGGAAGATCGTTGCCGAGGCTTCGAACGACAAGGAAGAAGTGCTCGTCGTCGAGTGCGATCCCGCCAAGAGCGAAGACACGCGGCGCAATTGGCCCTTCCTGCGCGATCGCCGCATCGACGCCTACGAACCAATCCTCAGCCGATGGCTAGGGAAGTGACGATCCGGCGAGGATCGTCATCCCGAAGCCGGCGGCGTTGGTTCTGGCCGGCTGAGGGATCTCTCTTCAGTTCCGCTTGCGAACAAAGACATGAACCGTAATAAATCCCGTGTGAGCGCGGCGGCGCCGGCCTTCCGCATGCCCGCCGAATGGGAACCCCACGAAGCAACCTGGCTCGGCTGGCCCCACGAACTCACCGACTGGCCCGGCAAATTCGCGCCGATTCCCTGGGTGTACGCGGAGATCGTCCGGCACCTGGCGCGCGTCGAGCGCGTGTTTCTGATCGTCGAGGACCGCGAGGCCGAGGAGCGCGCGCGTGCGGTGCTCGAAAAGTCGGGCGTGCAACTCGATGCGGTCGAGTTCTTCCACATCCCCACCGACCGCGGATGGATGCGCGATTCGGGGCCGATTTGCGTTGTCCCCGTGGATCGTCAGCGCGGGTTGTCATCCCGAGCGAGGCGCACAGTCCGCGCCGACGAGGGATCTGCTGTTGCCTTTCTGAACTTCGCGTTCAACGGCTGGGCGAAATACGACGATTACAAGAAGGACGCGCGCGTGGTCGCGCGTGCGAACCGGCGGATGAAGCGGCGCGTCGTGTTGCCGTCGCACAAGGGGCGGCGCGTGCTGCTCGAGGGCGGCGCGATCGACGTAAACGGCCGCGGCACGCTGCTCACCACCGAAGAATGCCTGTTGAGCGAAGTGCAGCAGCGCAATCCCGGATTCACGAAGGACGACTACGCGGAAATCTTTCGCCGCTATCTGGGCGTGACGAACGTCCTGTGGCTCAAGAACGGCATTGCTGGCGACGACACGCACGGCCACGTGGACGATCTCGCGCGGTTCGTCGATGAGACGACGGTGGTGACCGTGATCGAGCACGATCCCGGCGAGGCCAATTACGCGGCGCTGCGCGAGAATCTGAAGCTGCTCCGCGCAATGAAGGATCAGGGCGGCAAGTCGCTGCGCGTCGAGACGCTACCGATGCCCGAGCCGGTCTATTTCGCAGGCCAGCGCCTGCCCGCGAGTTACGCGAATTTCTACGTCGCGAACAAGATCGTCCTCGTCCCGACGTTCAACGATCCCGCCGACCGCATCGCGCTGGCGAAGCTCGCGTCGCTGTTCCTCGACCGCGAAATCGTGCCCATCTATTCCCGCGATCTGGTCCTCGGCCTCGGGACCATCCACTGCATGACGCAGCAACAACCGCGCGCGGTCTAATTTGCGGTGAACGTGGGGAATGGGCCGCTTACAGCCAAGGATGTGCGCGGGCATCCGCCCGCGGCAGATTGTGCCCCTACCAAACCATCGCGACACGCAACGGGCTGAACGATGGGCCCGTGCCTGCCCTACGGATGGTTGTGTTTGAATGTATGGCGAGCCGGATTCGTGCGGATGTACTCGCACACATTCCGAAAGTCGCCTTCGTCGCAGATGACGTGCTCGTAATACCCGCGCTGCCAGACAGAGAATCCCGGTTTCCACATCGCCTGGCGAATTCGCTTTGCAGCTGCCGCTTTGAACGACCGCACGATCGCCGGAATGGAGCCGGAAACGAGCCCGCCGAAGCTGCGCGTATGTTCTCGAGCACCGCGTCCAAGAGGCCGTAGGGGCACAGCATTCTGTGCCCGGCGCAGATGCTTGGCGACCGTTCCCTCATCCTCGCGCGGTTGTTGAGCAGGCACGTCTTTTCGGATAACCACGACCCCGTGGACGTGGCTTGGCATGACAACATGCGTCGCCAACTCGACGTTGGGAAAATGAACGGGAATCTCCATCCAGCATTCCTCAGCGATTTTCCCCAAGGCATTCAACGCCACTTTGCCTTCGATCACCTTGCCGAAAACAGGTTTGTTGTCTTGCGCGCAGATGGTGAGGAAGTATCGGGACGGTTGGGAGTAATCGAAACTCTTCAATCGAACCGAGCGGCGCCGAGGTAGAAAAGGCTGGTCGCGCATACGAATTGCGCGATTGTAAACCGCACGATGCCGGCCGTGAAGACCTGACACCGGCGAATGGTTGGCTGGTAGCCAAGGATGTTCGCCGCGCACAGCATGCTGTGCCCCTACGGACAAAATGAGACCATCGCGATGATGACTGCCGCGGCGGACCGTGTGCCTACGGAGTCGCGCGGGGAGCTGAGTCTTGCGCCGCTTGCGCAGCCTGTCGTTGCTGCTTGAGCAGGTACTCGCGGTGGAACATGGCGTGGGCGCGAACGTTGGCGTAGCCGGCCGGCGCCTCGATCTTCGCGACCTGCCCTGCATCGGCCGAAAACCATCTCATGCAAATTTCCAGCTCGACGGCGTGATTGTCCGCAAATTCGTCGGGCATGATGCTGGGCAGGACAAGCTCGACGCCGCTCGCGTCGTCGCGGCGCACGACGGGCGCTTCGCCGACCATTTGCGCGATTTCGCGGTACTGCTTCGTGCGCGACTCTTCGTCGGGAATCACGAACTCCTCGAGCCCGATCAGCCGCTTGATCAGCGCCATGTTTTCCGGATGCGCGAGCACTGCCTGCATCTGCGGGTCGGGATTCGCGAGCAGTTGCAGCAGGACGGTGCGCTGCTGCGACCACAGCGTCGGATACTGCTCGTCGGTTTCGGGATAGCTGAAGAGGTTACCCTTGAGGTCGGCGAGGCGAATCCATTTCGATTCGAACGCCGCGCCCGCGCCGAGCAGCGTGACCTCCACGTCGTTCGGGCGATTCCGCCGGAAACAATCGACGGCGAGCAGCATCACGTCCGCGTGGAAGAATTTCATGCGCCGCCACACGAGCCCGATGCGGCCCATCGCCTGGTCGCGCGCCATCGAGTAGCCCGCAGCCGTGTCCGTGTTGGCCATCGCGCCGCCGAAGAGCGCCGGGAACGCACCGGTGAGGAATTGCGCGATCGGGCCCATCAGGTTCGCGGCGTGCTGCGCGAGATCGGGCGGCACCTGCGCCGGCTCGGGCTGGAAGAATCCCGCGGCGAGCGACTGCCCCGGCTTCGCGCGCGCGGGATAGTGCGCGCCGGGCTCGGCGGTCTGATTCTGCAGCGAATCGAAATCGAGGACTTCGCTATCGGCGTAGATGGGCGGGATGTCGTACTCGTAGGTTTCGATTTGCAGATTCGAGAGCGTGTTGAACCGCTCCTGCACGCTGATCAGGACGTCGCCGAGCGCGGGGCGGCCGCTCGATCCGTCGCCGGGCAGCGCGTGCAGCACGCGCCAGTGGTCGTCCATGTTCTCGTTGCGCGATTCGCAGTAGGCGTCGCCCGCGAGCGCGACGTACGCGCCGTCGGGGAAAAGCTCGAGCAGCTCGTCGCGCAGCGATTTGTCGTCCAGCGCGAAAAACGCCCACGGGCGCAGCCAGGTGCGCTGGAACGTGATGAGATTGGGATTGAAGTCGCCGCCTTCGGTGAGCGGGCCTCCCTGCGATTGCGCAAGCCGCGCGAGGCGTTCGTACTCCTGCATGCTGGTCGCGACCGGCGGCCCGATTTTGTCCGCGGCGTGCGGATAGGCGGCGCGCAGCCGCGCCTGGTGCACCTCCATGTTCCACTGCACGTAAGGATATTCGTGCATCTCGTTGGCCCACGGCGGAGTTTTCAATTCGAGGCCGCCGACGATGGTGATCACTTCCTGGCCGTTCGCGACGCGCAGGCGCGTTTCCGCCGCGGGCACCGTGACGGTCTCCGCCGCGACGAAGTCCTCCTCGGTGAGCAACGCCCCGCATTGCGGGCACAAAACTTGAGAGCTGTCATCCCGAGCGGAGTGACGCGCGTCCTCGCCTTCGCCCGCTGTGGCGGGCGCGCGGGACGCAGTTCGAGGGATCTGCTTTTGGTTTTCCGCGCTTTCCGCTCCGCATTCGGGACACACGTACACATCATCGCCGAGCTTCACTTCGCGCGCGCCGATTGCGGTCTCGGGGTGAAATCCGAAGCGCTGGCCGTCGACGACGAAGCGCACGTACGCGCCGACCTTGCCGCCGGTCCAGAGGTTGAACGCCTCGTCCACGATCAGGTTGCCGATGCGGTTGTTACGCTCGACGAGCCCGGAGACTTCCGTGGCGGCTTTTGCGGCCGCGACGTCCTCCTCGGCCTGCGCCGACGACGGGAAAAAGCGCACGCGCGGCACGTCCTGCGAGAGCACGGAGATGATCGAAAGGCCGAACGCCTGGTAGATGTTGGTGACGAATTCGTACCGCGGCAAGTCCTCGATCGAGGAATTGTCCATAATCTTCTGCTCGAAGGGCAGGTGCCAGTTCTGGTCGCGCTCGCTCCACCAGAGATATTGCAGGCCGCGCCAGAATTGGTGCGCCTGCTTGATGCGGCGAATTTCCTGGCGACGCGAAAGCTCCGATTCGGTCGAGAATTGCTGGACGAGCCGGCGCAGCGCCTCTTGCAGGCGGTCGGGGAGCTGCTCGTTGTTCGCGCCGTATGGCGACGCCGTCTGTTCGGGTGCGCCAACCAACGATCCGGTAGGGGCGGGTTTGAAACCCGCCCCTACACTCGTTGAATTGTTGGCGGCAGGCCCTTCGACCGGAACGATCCTCGGATCGGCGTTCGGAATTCGTGTCTGTGTGGACATTCGCTTCTCGCTTCGGACGGGGGTGTTCTGCTATCGTGCGGCGCAATGGACGAGCCGACAGAAAAACGCGGAATCACGCGCTTTCAACAAGTCGCCACGGTGACGATGGGATTGATGCTGATCGCCGTCGGCCTGGCGACGGTGTTCGAGGGCAAGCTTTTCAATCCGTATTTCCCGGCGGGGGCGGTCTTCGCGCCGTTTGCCCTTGCGGGCGGAGCGCTGCTGATCGTTCTCGGAATCCGCGGCGGCCGGCGGAGCTGACCCGGTTAGGACGCCCGCCACCATGGACGACGATCCAATGACAGATTACAGCCAGGAATGGGCTAGATACCAGTTGCGCAAAACTCGGATCATGATTTGCGTGTTCGCTGAGTTCCTTGCGTTCTTGCCGTTTGTCTGGATCGTAGGCGTGATTTCCCGGAAACTCTTCCCGACGATGCGACCAGCTTTTGGCGCGGGCCTTTTGTGGATCTTGCTTTACGCGTTTACAGGGATTCAGCTGCGCATCTTTCCATGCCCCCGATGCGGCAAGAACTTCTTCGCGGTCTTAGGTTGGCACAATTTTGATCGAACGTGCGTGCACTGCGGACTCCCCAAACCCCGACGCATCTCTCTTGCCGACGAATCGAAATAGAGAAGGGCGCCCCTATATAAGCCGAGATCGAGCCAAGAATCTAGGTCGGCATGGCATGCCATGTTATGTCCCTAGATGCCAATGGCTTTGACTATTCGATGGTGATCGAAGACTGGCCGAGGGCGAGGGCGGTGGCTAGGCGCGCGCCGCGCGCGTCGGATGTAACGCCGAAGCGGCAATTCACGAAGTGAACGTCCCGCAAATCGAGTGCGCCGCCTTCGTAGCGCAGATGCGTGCCGACGAACGTCACATTGCGCCAGCGGATGCCGTCGAGGGTCTGCGCGGCGCCCGCAATCGTCAGGTTCTCGACGCGCACGCCATCGGCCATCGAACGCGACGCCGGCGGCAACAGGATTTCGGCCGTATCGGGCATCAGCGTCGCGTCGAGATAATTGCTGCGGAGCGCCTCCGGATCGAGTGTGGAATCAGCGGCAAGCTCGCGGGGCGCGCCGATCGAGACGCGCTTCGCATCGGGCTTACCCGGCGGCGGCGAATCGTCAGCCGCATTCGTCGACGAGCGCAGCTCGGCGAGCGCGGTGCGCACTTCGGTGACGTGCTCCATCATCCGCTCGTCGTCCGCGTGCCCTTGCATCACACGATCGAGCGCCGCAATGGAAACTTCGAAGAAGGGCGGCGACGCGAGGCGGGATTGCAGGCGCATCGCGGTGATGAGGGAGCCGGCGCGGTCCACGTCCACCTCCGCGGCCATCATCCGCCCTGCCCCGGCGTCCTGAACACCGGCATCGAGCGAAATGATGGCGTCGCTCTCCCACGGTGCGAAGAGGTGCGCGTCGCTTCCGGGACCCGGCGCGAGGAATCCAGCAGAGGATCGGCGATGCTCCGGGTGCAAAATGTAGTGGGTGCCCTGCCAGGCGAGCCGAACGACCAGCGCACCTGCCAGAACCAGAACGGCGATGCCCGTGTAGCGCGGCATCGCGCTGCTCTTCCATTTGCCGGCGAAGGGATGGCGATGCCGCCGCCGACTGGACCCGCCGTCTCCGCGCCACGCTACCAAGAATGGCCTCGTAACTTCGATGTTAATTGTAATCGAAGACCTCGGCCAAGTATAACCGCCGATTACGGGTGCTCGGCGGCGTCCCTGGCGAGCTCTTCCTGGAGGAAATTCACGAGGTCGCGATGGTCGGAGAAAACGTGCGTTTCGGGCGCAGTGCCGGAAGCGAGATTCCTCGTTCGCTGCGGCGAACTCGGAACGACACCGAGCCCGGGTGGCGGCTGCCGGTGCACGCGGGCGACGAAGCCCCGCGCCGCGCGGCCGGAACTCGATGGCACGAGTTCGGCCGCCTCGATTTCGACGCGATGAATCGGCCCCGCGCCCGGGCCGTCGTCGGCACTCTCGTTGTCCGGAGACTCGTCATCTTCGCCGGAGTTTCTTCCCTGCTGCGCCTGCTGCTCGAGCGCGAGCAGCGCGGCTTCGGCTTCGCGCGCGGCTTCGAGCGCGTCGCCCATGGTCGGATTGATGTGGTAACGCCCGCGAATAAATGGCATGTGTGCCTCCAAAGAGAGTGGCGAGTGGCTAGTGATGAGTGGCTAGTCACGTCACTAGTCACTCGTCACTGCTTTTCGCGCGGATTCAAATTCCAGCATGCGGTTGATCTGGTGCCACGAACGCCGGCGCGTCGGCGCGGCGAGGACCTTCGAAGCGCCCGCTCCGCCGATGGCCACCCGCGCACCCGGAACGCGAGGAGGTGAGGCCGGCCCCGAAGTGGGAGCGTCGGGGCCGGGTGTGGGTACGAGGTGGCCAGGAGGAGGTACGTCGGCGGAGCTTGCCGGAATCGGCGGGACGCCCGCGATTCCGAGAATCGAATTCAGCAGCGCGCGATTTTCGCCGCGCAGTCGGTCAATTTCGGCGCGCAGCCGCACGACTTCATATTCGAGCGCTCGCGTATACCGCGTGGATGTGATTCGCCGCCACAGTTCGCGAATAGTCATAGTCTTCTCGTATGCCACAGAGACACGGAGCCACACAGAACCGAATGTTTCGAACTCGTTTCCTACTTCCATCTCCGTGCCCCTGCGACTCTGTGGCTGATTTCTATCTTCGGCGGTGGAGGAAGGAGACCGGGCGGGTGCCGCGGGTTTCCTCGATGAGGAATTTGCGGGCCTGCATGGCCTGAATCGTAGGATCGGCGGAGTAGCCGCGCGCGGCGAGGCGGTCGGCGAGCGGCATGCGCGAGCGCCAGCCGTCGGGATCGCCGCGCCGCGCGGCGTAGCGCGACTTCAGGCCGTAACGCGCGGCGTCGGCGGGATCGTCGCCGTCCATCTTTTCCACGTCTTCCACCCGCGCGGGATCGCGGATCAGGTTCGGCAGCGTGCGAATCAGTTCGATGCAGTTGTCGGTGAGAAGCCACTCGCCGGCGTCGAGCATCTGGTACATCAGCATCCAGCCGCCGACGCGGTCGTCGTCCGCGGGGATGGGCCGCGGCAGCCCCGCGGCGATGAAGACGTCGCCCATCTGGTCGGCGATCGACTGTTCGTCGGTGCGGCGCGCGAAGGCATCCGGCGAGAGGTACACCGCGTCGATGTGCTCGCGATCGGCGCGTGCACCCTCCCCGTTGTCATCCCGAGCGAGGCCGTTTTGTGGCCGACGAGGGATCTGCTGTTGCTGTTCCGACGACAGACTGCGGGCCACGATTTCCCGGGCAAGTTCGCGCGGCGGCGTCCGATGCGTGACGTATTCGCGGTACGACACGGCGCGGTTCGCGCCACAGGCACTCTTGCCTGTGTGCTCTTCCGCAACCGGGTCGCGCGCGCCGGGCGGCGCCCCGGTGAGGGGCGCACCTGGAATCGAGGCGTGCCAATACACGGCGGCGGGATGCTCGAAGCCCCAGTCGATCGAGATCCAGCGCGGCCACCACGGCTTCCAGTCGATCTGCTCGGCGCGCACCACGTGGCGCGACAAATCGAAGCGGTCAAAATACTGCCCTGCGAAGACGTCCCACTCGCCGTCGAGAAACGCCCGCCGCAGGTGCGACGGCAGCGCGCGCAAGGTTTTCAGGTAGTGCTCGTCCGCCGCGTAGATGGGGTTGTCCGCGACGCGCGCGGGAATGAAATCGTAGTCCGCGGGATCGTAGGCGTCCGGATTCTCCATGCCGGGCGCGGCCTGGCGATCGATCCAGAGCGACTTCACCCAGGCGTGGCCGATGTTGCCGGGATTCGTCGCGCCCGCCATGCACGGAAACGCGCCCGCCACCGGGCAGCGGTTGCGGCTGGTGAGGAACTGCCACTGCCGCAGCGTGAACATCGTCAGCTCGTCGATGCCGATGAAAAGAAATTCTGCGCCCTGATACTGGTAGACGTCGCTCTCGCTCTGGCAGTAGCCGAAGCGCGTGGTCGAGCCGTTCCACCATTCGACGACGTGCTTCGATTCGTGAAAACTTTTGTAGAGCTCACGAGGAACCTCGCGGCGGAAATAGAGCAGCAGCGACTGCTCGAGCTCGGGGAACGTGCGGCGGAGTAGCAGCGTGTTCGCGCCGGGATGCTCGTGCGCCTGGAGGATCGCCTCCATCAGCAGCGCCTTGGTTTTGCCGGGGCCCGCCGCGCCGCCGAAAAGACGGTACTTGGCGGGCGACGCGTGGAACTCCTGCTGCTTCGCGAACGGCGCGTAGCCGAGCTCGATCTGCTTTGCCGAGGCGTCGCGCAGCCAGCGTTCGGCGCCGGATGTGGTGGTTACCATGGGAATAGCCACGGAGGCACGGAGACACAGAGGATGGGAACGGGAAAAGCGAAAATGAGAAGGGCTCGGTGGCTCTGTGTCTCTGTGGCGGATTCACGACAATGTGCGGATCTTCTGGCCGACGTAGAACGCGGCGGCGCCGCCGAGAAATGCCGCGCCGATCGCCACGTGATGAACGCTGAAGATCGCGCCGAGCGTGAACGACGCGAGTCCGGCGAGCTGCACGATGTAGCCGACGGTCTTCTTGCTTGCTCCAGTGGCCGGTGTGCTGGTGCTGGTAGACATGATGGCTCCTTTCAAGAGCGGAATGAACAGCGAGGAGAAAGCGGCCCGCCTAAAGGCGGGCGCTACATAACCACAACCGAACGGCGCACGGTCGCCAAGCATGTGCGCCGGGTCCGCCGCAGCGGACCATGCCCCTACGGAGACACATTTGACAGATTCGCTTGCGGCGCGGGCTCGGGTGCCGGGCGCATGGGGCGATCGACCTTGTGAACCAATTGCACGATGACCGGCGCGTCAGCGCTGCGTTCGGACGCTTGCGCCGCTTCGGCATCGAGCTGGCGCGAGCATTCCTTCAGCACATCGACGAGGAGCTTTTCGACGCCCCCATCTCCGGGCTCGTTTCCTGTGAGCCTGTTCACCACGTGGACCCAGTTGCCGGCCACCGCGTGCTCGTCGAGTCCCTGCCTGCGGAGCGCTTCACCCATCCGCACCCGCTTGCGGCGGTAAGGGCGTGGCCGACGAATCGACGGCGGGGGCGCTTGCGCTGGCTTTGCGTTTCTCTTTGCGGGAGCTTTTCGGGCGCCGGCCTTTCGGGATGCTGGCTGGGACAGTGAGGAGGGCGAGCGCGGATTCGAGCGCGATTTTCGCGGAGGCTCCGTCGAAGCCAGCCCTTTGGATTTTTGTTTTGCTGACATGGAGGGGGTTGCTGGTCTGGAGGGCGCCTATCACGGCGCCGTTGAGAGTATCGCGGTGCGCGGAGCAGAAGCGGTCGCCGTGGCGGGCGCGTCGCGCGCAGCGAAACCAGGCGGCCGCGTGACGGCGCGAGTGAACGAAGCTGGCGCAACGAGACATGTGGGCGACGGGCCGAAAATCGAAACGCGAAACTCGAAATTCGACGGCCGCGCGTTTCGTGTTGCGAACTTCTCTTTTCGTGATTTTTCTACGGAATTGTGACCCAGGTAGTGCAGGCCCGCGCCTGCGACTCGGTGCCGTCCGGATACTGCGCGACCACCTCGAGGAGATGCTTGCCGGATTCGAAGCTGAGCGGCGGGCTGGTGCCGGCGATGCCGGTGACAGCTCCCGTGGCGTCCTGGGGCGCGGGAATCGTGAAAAGTTTCGAGCGCTTGGCTTCGCCCGCGGAAATGTCGTAGACGACAAACTGCTGGACGCAGCCCTTCTTGATTTTGGCGGTGCACGCGGGCGTGAGCCGGAAGTCGTAGTCGAACTTCACGGCGACGCTGTGCTTCGCAGGCGCGCCCTCCTGCGAGGACACTTGCACGGGCGTCTGCGTTTGCGCGACGCCGCGGAGCGCGCCGAGGAGAATCACGGCCGCGATGGCCCAGCCCTTGAGCATTTCAAGGCTATGTTACCGCAGCGCACGGCTGCGCGCTGAGAAAGGCGCTGCGGGCTTCGGCTAGCCGAGGATTTGGACAATGACGCCGGAGCCGCCGGTGATCGACGAGACCTTCGCGCGAATGAAGTTCCCGCGGACGTTCGTGACCGTGCGCGATTCCCCGGCCGTGGCGGTGGACGTGTCGATCGTGGCGTACTGCGAATCCACGTCGTTCATCGCGGTCTGCAGCACGACGCTGATCGCGGACGGAGCCGTCCCGTAGATGGTCTGCCAGACGATGGTGCGGGCGTTGTTGGGCATCCCGGCGTAGCTCGGCAGGGCGAACTGTTGGCTGGCCTGTCCGGCGGAGGGGGCTTCGCTGTTGAAGGCGAGGGCGACGTCGCCCGGGAAAATCGAATACGGCGGTACCTGCGCGTTGTAGTTCGGCATGATGTCTCCGGAAGAAGCGGTGGCAAGCGGTGATTTGTGAAGGGCGATTTCTACCTGGGAGCGTTTGCGCGGAAAGCGAGGATAACGAAAAACTTTTTACGCGTGAGCGAAGAACTTGTCAAGTACTTTTTTGTGTAAAGCAAAATCGCCCAAGGTAATCGTCCGACGAGGACGATCGTCCTGAGCGACCAGCGGGAGCGAAGGATCGCTCTTACCGCTGCGGCGCTGGCGAAGAATCCGCCCCGGGCGCCGGTTTGAGCGTGACGGTCACGCCGCGCGACGCGTTCATGTCCACGGTGCGCTGCACGTCGATCTGATCGAGATCGAGCGCGCCTTCGCGGGCGTCTTCCGTGACGTAGTGGAGCTTGTAATCGGCGACCCAGTAGTTGGTGACCGCAAAGCTCGTCCCGTCGTTCAGATAGAGCATCACGACCGGCGTGGTAGCGCCCTCCGAACTATCGGACGGCGGATTCTGCGGCGCGTACTGGCCGTAGGTTTGCGAAGTGTCCGGACCTGCGTCCGCGTTGCCGTATCCACCGGCCCCAAGGTACATGTCTGACGGATAATGTCCGCTCGAATCGGGGCCCCAATAGCCGAGGCCGTTGCAGCCTGCGTCCCAGTCCCAGAAGAAGGGATCGCAGTTCAAGCCGAAGCCAAATCCGAAGAACGGGTAAAATCCGAAGCCGGGACCAAAGAAGATCGGGCCCGGACGAAAGCGTCGCGGCGGAAAGATCCGCGGGTGCGCTGCAAGCTGGTTCTCGAATGGGCGCGAACCGGCAAGCGCGCTCGTCGCTGCGGGGACGCTCGGCGAGTTCTGCCAGATCTCGTGGCCCTGTCCGGAGAAGCTTAAGACGCCGCCGTGAACCGGCGTCACCGGCTGCCAGTGGTCCGCGCCCGACCCGCTGGACGGCGGGAAGCCGATCGTCATGTGCGGCGCCGCGGTGTTCGATCCCGCGTTTACGGCCGCATCGCCGTGAGCAAATGCGGCGAGCCCCGGCCCCATGCCGCCGGACGAAAGCGGGCGGGGACCCGCGCTGAAATTGTTGCTGGCGTTGTTGTGGATGTTGCTTTGGGCCGCAGGCGCCGATGGCGGCCTGACGACCGCGGACGGTTTACTGCTCGAACGCGATGCAGATGCTGGCGCCGACGCGTGCGAGCCGCCGGAACTACCGACGTGCCCTCCACCGCCGCCCAAATGCCCTCCACCGCCTCCGCTGTGCCCGCCGCCATGCTGCGCGAGCGCGGCCTGCGGCGCGAGAATGAGTGCCGCGGCGGCAACTGCTCCGAGAAGGAATCTGATCCGGGGCGAAACACGCAGGGCTGAGAGCGTCATCGTCGCCACCCTTCCTCTGACCCTATAGGTACGATGCGCGCTTCGCCTTCCGAGTTTCAAGGGATAGTTTTGCCCGCGGTCTGGTGGTTTCGTCCGGGACGCGAACGCCTCCCGATGCGGCGCCGTAGGGGCGGGTTTCAAACGCTTCTCTCGCGTCCCGATCCGGTCGGGACCCGCCCCTACGAGGTGACGCGGCTAAGCCCCGGCGGCCTTGCTGTGTGCCTTGGCGGCCCGATCGATGCTCGGCGCAGCCTTCGCGAGATCGGCGGGCGTCATCGCCGGGCGGACGGTCACCGTTGCATTGAAGGCCAGAAACCACGGCTCGGCGATAGCGGGCAGGTCAGACGACTCTTTCATGTCGAAAAAGACGTAGCCGGTGCGCGCGCCATTGTCTTCGGCGAAGTACGCGGCCTCGGGTTTGAGGTCCGCCAGGATTTTCTCAATCGTTGATCCGAGAACGCCGGCTCGTGCCGCCGCATTGCCGTTTTCCACCGGGATCGATACCTTGAGTAGCATACGCATCTGATTTGCCCCTCCTTAGGCAGCCGGGAGTATACACCCGCTGCCAACAGCAAACAGCAAAGCGGGTTGACAGTTGGCACGCGAGCGGGGAGAGTTGGTAGCTTGCCGACATGATGCCGTTCATCCATCTCGGGCCGGTCCTGATCCCGACGTTCGGGCTGATGGTCGCGGTGGCAATGCTCGCGGCGTACTACGTCCTGCGCGCGGACCTCGCGCGGCGCGGCCTTGCGCCGAAGGATTCGCCCACCGCGGAAATGCTGATCGCGGTTCCTTGCCTCGCGGGGATCGTAGGCGCGAAGCTTTACCACGTGCTCGAGACGCCGCGCGAGCTTTTCGCCGACCCGGTCGGGCAGCTTCTCAGCCGCTACGGGCTTGCGTGGTTCGGCGGGCTGATTGCGGGATTCGCGGTGTTCGTATGGATCGCGCGGCGGCAAAAAATTCCGCTGCTCGATGCGTTCGACGCAGGCTCGCCGGCGGCCGCGCTCGGCTACGGAATCGGGCGCATCGGCTGCCTGCTCTCCGGCGACGGCGATTACGGCGTCCCGACTTCCCTCCCCTGGGGCATGAGCTTCCCGCACGGCCTCGTGCCCACGACCGAGCGCGTCCATCCGACGCCGATCTACGAGTTTATCGTCGCGTGCCTGATCGCGTGGCTGCTGTGGCGGATGGGCGCGCGGCGGCTGAAGAGCGGCGCCGTCTTCGCGGCGTATCTCGTACTGACGGGCGTCGCGCGGTTTCTCGTCGAATTCATCCGCATCAATCCGCGATCGTTCCTGGGCATGACGAACGCGCAGGCGGCCAGCCTCGTCTCGATCGTGGCGGGCGTGGCGCTGTGGTGGTGGACCTCGCGGCGGGCGACGACGTAAGCCTCTTCCTAAGAGAGGTCCTTCACGCGGCCAACACCGCCCCGTTCAGGATGGCGATCCCGAAAGGGCCGCCGCTTTGGGCATGCGAATCGCGAGCAGGCCCTCCGACAGGACCGCGACCGACAGGGCCGGATCGACTGCCGCCGGCAATTCGATGACGCAGAACGACTGCGCCGGGGATCGCTCTGAACCGTTCGAATGCGCGAGGATCACGAGCCACCGCGATTCGACGCCGACGGAAATCTCCGCAGCCGTCACGCCGGGCATGCTGGCCAGCGCGTAGACGATTCCGTCCGACTGGCTGACGTGCGCGGCAAGCTGCGGCAGCACTTCGCGCTCGGCGGCGATCCAATCGTCGAGTTCCCTGCCGTCCGCGGCGCCGCGCGCGCGAAATTTTTCGTAGGCGCGCCGGGCAACGCAATCGTAGGCCTCGAGGAGGCAATCCGTCAGATCGTACAGAGCGACACATTCGCGCGAAGGTCCGCACTCTTTGCGGACCGGGCGGCTCTGGCGGCTGCTCGCGCGCTTTGTGCACGGGACGGATTTCACTACCGGACTCCTTGGCTCAGGCTATTCATCCCCTCGGGCGATCGTCTCGTTCCCGCCTCCTCGATTCCGCGGACGAAGCCGGCGGAATCGAAACCTACGCCGCCGCGCCCCCGTTCTTGCGGCGGGGCGACGTGGTGCGATCTGAAAGCGCGCGACTGTTCTTCAGCCGGGCGGACGGCATATTTCCTTTGGCGGCGCCCACCACGCGAATGTCCAGGACCAGGTCCAGTTCCACTTCGAGGGCCCGCGCGTTGAGGGCGCGCCTGCCGAGAACGAGGGCGCCCCGCTCGACCACCGGTAGCCACAGGCAGGTTTCGGAAAGCGCGACGCCGACCAAGAGCGTGCCGCCGCGCCGCGCGACGATGTCGGCGAGGTCGTATCCGCGCCCGTCGGCGAGCGATTCCGCCGCCAGAACCACGTCGAACCGAAACGTTTCGAGCAGATCCCGCGCCGCCCGGAGAGTTTCGACGGAGCGCGATCCAAAACCGCGGGCGGTGAGGCGCGCAAGCATGGCGTTTGTCCCTGGTGCGGGCGTACCGGTGATCAGAATGCGCATCGCCATCACAGGCATAGTCCCCCTTCGTTGGTGAAACGCACGACCCTGAACAGGCCGAGGCGGGCACGAACGAGTCGTTTGCGGAATGCGCGCCGCGTTCCCCAGACTAGTTATCGGGAAGCGCCGCCGGAACGTTAGTGGGCGCTCACCCTTCGAGCTTTGCGCGAAGAAGTATGTTCTCGGGCGCGCTGGTTCACTTCGAAACAATACGGCCTTTGCGCTGCGGCGGCTGCGAGGGCGATGCGTGGTTTTGTGCCGAACCGGCACAATCAGCGCTTGACAAGGAATTTACGAGAGAGTAATGTCGCGGCGATTCCCGCGTCCGGCCCGGCGCAGTACCGGGTTTTAGCAGCGGAAAGGCCCAAGTAAGTTTACTGTTCCGTTAACTATACAAGTGGCGCAGTCCCCAGCCTTCACATGACGTCGTACGCACGAAAAGCAAAGCGGAAGCCTCGCTCGGTTGTCGCCCAGACAAACCTTCCTCCCGTAGTCCCCGCTGAAAACGACTCCAGTCCGCCTGAAACGCTGAGGGCCACGCACGAAGCCCTGCAAAGAACCGAAGCTCTTTTGAACAAGGCCCAGCAGATCGGAAGGATGGGGAGTTGGGAGTTGAACCTCGTAACGGGCCAACTGATCTGGTCCGAACAGCTTTACCGTCTCCTGGGATTGAAGCCATTCGATCCCCCCATCACCAAGGAACGGGTCCTCGAGCTTGCGCATCCGTCCGATCGCGAACGGCTGAGCCAACGCACCAGAACGTCAGCGCGTAGCGGCGAATTCTACGAAGCGGAAGTGCGCTTCATGCTGCCGGACGGCCGCATCCGATTGTTCCATACGCGGTCGATTCCAATCGCCGACGCCACGGGCCGCGTCACGCGCCTTGTAGGACTATCCGAGGACATCACCGAGCGGAAGGAGGTCCACGAGCGCCTGCAACGAAGCGAAACTCTGCTGGCGCAGGCCGAACAACTCGCGAACATGGGGAGCTGGGAATACGACTACGCGGGACGGAGGCGCACCTGGTCCGCGCAATTTTACCGCATGCTGGGTTTCTCATCAGATACTCCGCCAAACCCGGGCGAAAACGCCCGCGACATCGTCCACCCGGACGATTTCCCGCGCGCGCTGCGGGACTGGGAGGCGCTGCGTTCAGAGGGACACCCGCTCGACAACGAGCTGCGCTTCATCACAAGAAGGGGAGATACCCGTATCTTTCATTCGCGCGCCGTGGCCATCAAGGATGAAGCAGGGCGCGTAATTTGCGTCCGGGGAATGTCCCAGGACGTCACAAACCGGAAGGGCGAGGAGGAGCGCCTGCAACGAAGCGAAACCCTGCTGGCGCAGGCCGAGCAGCTCGCGAACATGGGAAGCTGGGAGTACGACTACGAACGGGAGGAGCTGACCTGGTCCGCGCAGTACTTTCGGATGCTGGGCCTCGAACCCGAGCAGGGGCCGGTCCAGTACGGACGCGGAATACGGATGATTCATCCCGACGACCGCGAGCGGGCGATACGCGACGTGGAAGCGCTGAAGGAAGACCGGCGGCCTCTCGATAACGAGTTGCGCTTTGTAACGGGCGACGGCAAGATCCGCGTCTTTCATTCGCGCGCGGTGGTTATCACGGACGAAGCAGGGCGCGTGGTGGGCATCCGGGGGATGTCCCGGGATGTCACCGAGAGGAAGGACGAGGAAGAACGGCTGCGCAAGAGCGAGGAGCTGCTGCTGCAAGCCGAGCGGATCGCACATTTCGGCAGCTGGGAATTCGACCTCAAGACGAGGAAGCCAACACTCTCGAAGCATTTGGCGCGGATGTACGGCATCTCCTCCGGAGCCGAGTGGAGTGAGGAAGCCTTTTGGGAAAGAATGGATCCAAAAGACCGCGAGCACGCCCGCCAGATCGTCGATCGCGCTCTCGCGGAATGCAAACCGTGGGACTACGTGGCGCGCTACCGCGCGCCCAATGGCCGCCTTCGCGTCCACTTTGTCCGGGGCGTTCCCATTGCGGGGCCCGATGGCAAACCGGAGCGGTCGATCGGCGTCGTGCAGGACATCACCGAGCAGACTCGGGCGGAAGAAGATCTGCGACGCCTTTCGCATCAGCTCATGCGCGCGCGGGATGACGAGCGCCGGCACGCGGCGCGGGTGCTGCACGACTCGGCGGGGCAAAGTCTCGCAGCGTTGAAGATGACGCTGCGGCGGTTGGAAGAGGAGTTGCCGAAAACCAACAGGAAAGCGCGAGAGCTTCTGGAGTCTTCGATGGAGCTTGCGACGATGGCGGTCCAGGAAGTGCGCACGGTCTCCTACCTCATGCACCCGCCGATGCTTGATGAGGCCGGCCTGAGCCTGGCGCTGCGATGGTACGCGCGGGGATTCTGCGAACGCAGCGGGATCGACGTGAAGGTCGAAGTGCCGAAAGACCTCGGCCGCCAGTCGCAAGAGATCGAAACCACGATCTTCCGCATCGTGCAGGAAGCGCTGACGAACGTGCACCGTCATTCCGGCGCCCGCGCGGCGCTGATCCGCCTGGCCCGCGAGAACGGACAGATTCGCGCGGAAATCCGCGACGAAGGCCGCGGGCTGGCGCTGCCGAGTCCCGCGCAGAGCGCGAACGCGCCGCTGGGCGTGGGCATCGCGGGGATGCGCGAGCGCGTGCAGCAGCTCAACGGGGTGTTTGAATTTGAAAGCGCGCCCGGCCGCGGAACGACGGTCCGAGCGATCCTGCCGCTTACGCAGCAGGAAACACACGGGGTGGGAGACCACTCCCAAACTGAGGACGCAGATGCAAACCAAGGAAGAAAGAAGAAGCCCTCCAGCCCGCAGCGCGCTCGCCGCGCCGGAGCCTGAGAGAGCATCGGCGAAGGCCTATCGGATTCTGCTCGTGGACGATCACCCGGTCGTTCGCCGCGGGCTGCGGTCCCTGCTCGCGGCGACGCAGACGGACGTCGAAGTGGCGGAGGCGTCCTCGGGCGCCGAGGCGGTGGAGCAGGTCAAGAAGTTCAAGCCCAACCTTGTCGTCCTCGACCTGACGATGCCGGAAATGAATGGCCTAGAGGCCGCGCACGCCATTCGCGCCGAATCGCCTTCGACCGACATCCTCATTCTCACGATGCACTTCTCGGACGATCTCGCGCGCGAGGTGCTGCGCACGGGCGCGCTCGGCTACGTGCTCAAGTCCGACGCCGACATGGAACTGCTTGCCGCCGTGGAACACGCGCGCCGCCACCGGCCGTTCTTCACGTCGAAGCTTGCGACGACGATGATGCAGAAGTTCATGGATCCCGCGTCGCCCGCGGCCGCCGGGGGCGGCCTGCCCGGCACGCCGCTGACGCCGCGCGAAGTGGCCGTGACGCAGTTGCTCGCCGAGGGAAAGAGCAACAAGCAAGTCGCGGCGGAGCTCAAAGTTTCCACGCGAACGGTCGAAAGCCACCGCAATCACATCATGCGCAAAATGAGTTTCTCGAGCTTCAGCGACCTTATCCGTTTTGCGGTTCGCGCCAACCTCGTGGACCCATAGGCGCGAACTGAATTGAAGGGACCAACTGGGCCTGCGCGCGAGCTATGAAATCCTTCGCAGCGCGCTCCTTACCGCCCACACCACGAAAACAATACCCAGGACGAAGAGAAGGAGCTTTTCGCCGTCCGAAAGAGTGGCCCACCATAACCAGACCTTGTGCACTCGCGTCCTCCCGGAGCCGAGGCGCACCCAAGCGACATCCGATTCAAGCGATTCAACGGGGGCGCCCTAAAACTGAAGGGATTCTCTCACGGCAGGGGTGGCGATGCGACGGAATCGTGTATTTCGATCACGGAGCCCTCTCGTGCCGAGCGAACATTCTCTATCGTCCGACGGTCCGTGGGCCGTCGTGGCCGCTTTCCGTGTGCTGACTGCCCGCCAGATCACGGGTCACGATCGAGAACCCGGAGAGATGACCGTGTTCGTTGAGTTGCGCGGTGATCATGACGTACGCCCAGAAGGTCGAGCCGTCTTTGCGAAGCCGCCAGCACTCTTCCGCAACCTGGCCCTCTGAATTGGCGACTTCCAGGATATGCGCGGGCCAGCCCTCGGCGATCGCTTCCGGAGTGTGCAGCTTCGAGAAATGCCGGCCGATGATCTCTTCGGCTGTATAGCCGTTCATGTCCTCCGCCCTGCGGTTCCACGAGACGACATTCCCGCCCGGATCCATCATGAACGTAGCGTGGTTGTCGACGGCCTTCGCGAGCGCGCGGTAGCGATCCTCGGTTTCCCGCAGCCTTTGTTCCGCGCTTCTGTCTCCGGTAAGATCGCGGACAACCTTGACGAAAGCCAGAATCCGGCCTTCGCGATTTCTGAGGCAGGTAATGACGACATTCGCCAGGAACCGCCTGCCGTCCTTGCGAACACGCCACCCTTCGCACTTGAACGGTCCTTCCGCGGCGGCTTTCTCCAATTGATGTTCCGGCCAGTTGCCGGCGATGGCTTCCGGCGTGTAGAAGACCGAGTAGTGCTTCCCGATGACCTCTGGCGGTGCGTAGCCCGTCAGCCGCTCCGCTCCGTCGTTCCAGGTCTTTACCCTTCCCGAAGGGTCGAGCAGGGAAGATGCCGTAGTCCTTGACGCGCTGTACGAGCAGGCGGAACCCTTCCTCGTCCCTGATGAACGAGCTCTTGGATTCCATTTGCACGACTTCGGCAGCCGCCGGTGCGTCTCGAGGCGTCGAAATCTTCATCCCGGGTCCTCGCGAACAAAGGACTTCCTTATCCATAATCCCCCGATCTTTAGGGTTGTGTCCGCTTTTTCGAAGAAATCGTGCGAAAGAGTGATACAGTAGTTACTATAGCCTGTGATACGAGGAGTGGGGTAAGAAGATCGCCCAAGGCAAGCTAGAACGCCTGCCTCGGGACGCTAAATCCGCCCAAAACGGTTACTTCTTGGTGGTTTTGCGACGGCCGCGGCGGCGCGTGGGACGGTCCGCCGGCGGTTCGCCGACCAGCTCGGCGACCCAGATCGAGGTCACGAACTTCTTCACGCCGTGATCGTCGAAGTCGATCGTGGTGCGTTCGACGTTGGATTCCGTAACCGTACCAATGCCGTACTGCTGATGACGAATCGTCTGGCCTTCGGACAGGATCTGCACAGATGCCTCCTCCGGATAAAAGCAAAACGCTTAAGATTTGGGAGTTGCAGCTTGCGAGTTCGGGGCCGGTGGATGCAGCGCCGGCCCTGACTCTCGATTCCTGGCTCGAAACTTGAAGGTGTCGTCCAGGAAGGCGCTAGAGGCCTACGACGTTCTCGGCCTGAAGGCCCTTTGGACCTTGCTTGACTTCGAATTCAACCGCCTGCCCTTCGTTGAGGCTCTTGTACCCGTCGGCTTGGATGGCCGAGAAGTGCACGAAGACGTCCTCACCGGATTGGCGTTGGATGAACCCGTAGCCCTTGGCTGCGTTGAACCACTTGACTGTACCTTGCTCTCTGCTCACTTCTGTTGCTCCTAGATGGTGGATAAGGCGACGATTAGCCGCCAGGATGCTATTCGTGCCCTCGCTCACCTAGGCGCGCAACAAAAAAGGCCGCCGGACGATTGTGTCCGCCAGCCTTATCGAGAGCGCGTCGAGATCATCACAAGAGCAACAAACGCAACCAGATACTAACAGAATTCCGGTGGCAATGCAATGGCTGTGCTGCTGCGGCACGCGAGCCGGTTTGAGACTGCCGTACAACTGCAACAGCGCCCAGCGAAGAGAGGTCCTTCGTCGTTCGCCGCGGCGAACTCCTCAGGATGACGATCCTCGTCGGATCGTCAGTTGACTTCGCGGCTGGACGCGGCTACGGTGTGGCGCATCCCCGGGGAGGAAATGCGACCCGTGAGCGCGACGCTGACAGAGACGGCTCCCAGCATGGCAAAAAGCGCGCAAAATTGGCATCGAATTGCCGCTGAAGAGGCGTTTGCACCGCCAGAATTGCTTCGCCTATGGAAGGATCTTTTGCTTCGAGGTGGAGGCAATTTGGACCCTGGCTTCGTCGGCCAGTGGGGATATTTTCTCGGAGATAGTCTGCGGGCGAAGGGCATCGCTTCCCGCCTTGCGGACATCGGCGAAGAGCGCATTCACGACATGGACTCGACCGGCATCGCCCGGCAGATTCTGAGCCTGACGAACCCCGGCGTGCAGATTTTCGACGCGGCAACGGGAACAGCGCTGGCAACGAGGTTCAACGATCAACTCGCAGAGGCGATTCGCAAGCATCCCGACCGGTTTTCCGGCCTCGCGGCGATTGCGCCGCAGAATCCCGCGGGTGCGGCGAAGGAGCTTGAGCGAAGCGTGCGCAAGTTGGGGTTGAAGGGCGCGATCATCAATTCTCACACGCAGGGTGAGTACCTCGACGACCCGAAGTTCTGGGACATTTTCGCGGCGGCGGAGTCTCTGGACGTCCCCATTTATCTGCATCCGAGCACGCCTTCCGCGCGGATGTACGCGCCGTTTGCGGAGTGGGGACTCGAAGGCGCGATCTACGGGTTCGCGGTGGAGACGAGCCTGCATCTGCTGCGGATCGTTTTGAGCGGCGTATTCGACCGCTTCCCGAAGCTGCGGATGGTCGTCGGGCATCTCGGCGAAGGACTTCCCTACTGGTTTTTCCGGCTCGACTTTTTTCATCGCGCGAATGTGGCGTCGAACCGATACGCGAACGTGAAGAAGCTCGAGAAAAAGCCGAGCGACTATCTAAAAGACAACGTGTGGGTGACGACGAGCGGGATGGCATGGGAGCCGCCGATCCTGTATTGCCAGCAGGTGCTCGGCGTCGATCGCGTGCTCTACGCGATGGACTATCCCTACCAGTTTGTCCCCGAGGAAGTGAAAGTTACGGACGAGCTGCCCATCAGCGACGCGGACAAGAAGAAGCTGTACCAGACGAACGCGGAAAAAGTCTTCGACTTGCTCTCCTGAGCAGCGCAGCTATGGCGAACATCGGCCCGCCTAAAGGCGGGCGCGATGGAGGTTTTCGATCAGCAGCGCGCCGCCGTGCTGGCCGACCGGTCGCAATTCTGGAAGGATCTCAGCGCGCCGTTTCATGGCGCCAACCGGGCCGGCGCGAAGGTGTCGCAAGGCCTGCGCGATTCTTTCTGGCTGCAAGGAATTATGGCTGCCAACGAGGCCGTCTACGATTGCATCAAGGCCTTTTCCGAGACGGACTTCACCGAAGACCTGAAGAAAATCAACGTGCCCACGCTCATCCTGCACGGCGACGATGACCAGGTCGTGCCCATCGACGATTCGGCCCGGCTCTCGGCCAAGCTCGTCAAAAACGCGACGCTGAAAGTGATTCCGGGCGCGCTCACGGCCTATGCTCGACGCACAAGAACGAGATCAACGCCGAGCTGCTGGCGTTCCTGAAAGGCGCGGCCAGCACCGCCTCGGCTTAGCCCTAATGCGTGTCCGAATGATGGGCGAACCATTCGCCCATCATTCACAACAATCGAGTTTCTAGGATTAAACCTTATAGATCGAATGCCCTTGATAACTAGGTCTTCTGGTTCCGCAGGCGCGACAAGAACCCATCTCAAATTCTGGCCCAAATCCATATCTGTTAACTCTCGAATACCCTCAATTTTATCAGCGATGGTTTCTTCGTACGAATCTAACATCCCGATCGCGTCTACGCTTTCTTGCTTCTCGCTCGCTCGGGTTCAGCAAGCGTATTGAGAACGTAGGTCGTTGCCTCGTCGAGAGTCAGCACGACCACAAGGTTCGCCGCAAATTCGGATTCAATGGCACATCTGTCTTCCCCATTCGATTGGCTCTTCGGGCCGTCGCGCCGCGCCAGGAACACCCCCGACTCCAACGACCCGTCGCGGTTTAGCGATTCTCACTGCAAGAACGCCCGTGTAAGATTGGCGGTAACGGCAAGGAGGGCGTCGTCATGGCAACTGCAAACACAGTGGATTTGACGAAAGGTTTCCCGGCCAATGGTTTACCCGATGGCGGCATGATCCAAGGGAAAGTCGGCGACGAGGACGTAATTCTGGCGCGCCGCAAAGACGAATTCTTCGCAGTCGGCTCGAACTGCACGCACTACCATGCCGCTCTACTGGAGGGGTTGATTGTCGGCGGTAAAGAGGAGCGCCGACTTCGAGTCCGTTCGGACGCGGGTCTGGAGTGGCCGGTTTTTCGGGCATCGGGTCGTTGGGATCCGCCTCCATTTCGTCCTGATCCATCGTGGTCAGATAGGGCTCCCATTCACGCAGCGCCAGAAAGACCTCTTGGTCGTAGAGCCCAGGGTCATTCGCGGGATCAATCATGAGAAAACCGAATTGGCCGGTGTAGGAGCCCCGATGCAGATCCATCATGGCCGCGGTGTGAGAGTGGTACCATCGCGAACCCGCCGGCTTGGCCACGAATTGATAGCGCCGCCGGCCGTGGGGCGGGACCGGGGGCGTGCCTTCTTCCTCCGCCCCATCCACTTCCGAGGGAACCAACAGGCCATGCCAATGCACGTACTCCGGAACGTCCGTGTCGTTCAGAACGTCGACCGTGACGGGCTGGCCTTCGCGCATCCGCAGGAGGGGACCGGGGACTTGATTGCTGTAGCCGATTGTGCTGATTACAACCTGCGGAGCCAGCTCGACCATCGTGGGTGCGATTCGCAGGGTGAAATCCGCCGGGCGCCCGCTGGCCTTCGGCTCGGGCATGCCCATCATCGTGTTTTGCGGCTGCGCCAGAACATGCCCGAGCCCTAGCGACTGCGCGAATGCGGGCCGCAGCTTGCCTGCCCCCGTCACGATCACGGTGGCCCATCCAAGCCGCATGAAATTCCTTCGGTTCATGCGATTTTCGTCCCGGCCGCGAATGCTGGTGTCGAGACGACCGCCTCAATGAGCGATGCCGCTATAGAAAACCCTCCCGATCGTTTTCATGCCGTTCCTTCCCTTCGCATTTCTGCCCTTCGGATTTGGGATTGAACG